>JAESGM010000080.1_pt1 | contig 302966 bp, 262 predicted proteins | sample 9269721 | NCBI WGS metagenome assembly JAESGM01 (sample SAMN15720920, study PRJNA650825) | algae metagenome | isolation source: Komarekiella atlantica HA4396-MV6 and co-occurring heterotrophs from... | place: USA: Theobald House, Kauai, HI | collected 2009-07-29
TTCCCACAGAAGAATCTACTACCCTTATACACTTCATTCTCAATAAGTACACAAATTTTTCAAGGGGTCTTTATCCCCCAAACCTTTATCTGCCTCGGTTTAGAGGCGATTGTCGCCCCTTGAACGCGAGTTTATCAAGAAGCTTTTCAGGAAGGTAAGCAAGAAAGTGAGTTTAGAGGCAAGTTAAAAGCAGTAACGCCAATGTTAGCAGCAGGTTCAACTGTAGAACAGATAGCACAAGCTTTAGATTTGAGTGTATAAGAGGTACGGCAGGTAACACAACAGAAATCTTGATCCTTCCAGAAATAGCTCAAAAAGGCTATCGCAAAACATTTGGACAAGGAATACAGGTAATATTTGGATTAAGTTAAGTTAAATCAGACAAGGGTGCGTTTAATAGAGCATGAAAGAAGGCGATCGCAAAGCCAAAATACCCTAGTTGTTAGTATTGGGGTTGACTGTCGCATAGATAGTACAGGCTATAAGTTTGAAATATAAAAAGTCAGGCAAATGTCACAGAATCAGTCTTAAGACTGATGTGATAAAACTTAGATTTATGTATGTCTAAACTCCGTCTCTATATTCCCCGGAATTTCCTGTACCAAATTTGTAGTTAAATTTTGTTAAGATTAGACACGGCGTTAGCACTTCCTCCCAACTACCTATTCCCCACTCCCTACCTGAGAGAAACTTGATGCTGCGACTAGAACATATCAATAAAATATACCCCACCGGCGAAGTTCTCAAAGATATCAACTGGGAAGTTAAACCAGGCGATCGCATTGGCTTAGTCGGTGTCAACGGTGCTGGAAAATCCACCCAACTCAAAATTATTACCGGGGAAATTGAACCCACCGCTGGCGAAATCATTCGTCCTGCCAGCTTACACATAGCCTATCTCAATCAAGAGTTTGAAGTAGATCCTAGCCGCACTGTTAGAGAAGAATTTTGGACAGTCTTTAAAGAAGCTAACCAAGTACAGTTATCTCTAGCGCAGGTACAGCGCGACATGGAAACGGCAACTCCAGAACAACTAGATAAACTAATTGACAAATTAGATCGTTTTCAGCGCCAATTTGAAGCCTTGGATGGCTACGGCTTAGACGCACGCATCGGGAAAATTCTACCAGAGATGGGGTTTGGGCTAGAAGATGGCGATCGCCTCGTCAGTGCCTTCAGTGGTGGTTGGCAAATGCGGATGAGTTTGGGTAAAATCCTCCTGCAAAAACCCGATTTATTGCTGCTAGACGAGCCTACTAACCACCTGGATTTAGAAACCATCGAGTGGTTAGAAACTTACCTCAAAGGGCTGATTACTCCAATGGTAATAGTCTCCCATGACCGGGAATTTCTTGACCGCCTCTGCACCCAAATTGTAGAAACTGAACGTGGTATTTCCGCTACTTATCTTGGCAATTACTCGGCATATCTACAACAGAAAGCCGAAAATCAATCAGCACAACTTAGCGCCTACGAACGCCAGCAAAAAGAACTAGAAAAACAGCAAACTTTTGTTGATAGATTTCGCGCCAGTGCTACCCGCAGTACCCAGGCAAAAAGCCGGGAAAAGCAACTGGAAAAAATCGAGCGTATCGAAGCACCTATCGCTGGAGTAAGGACTTTGCACTTCCGCTTTCCTCCTGCACCCCGCAGCGGACGCGAAGTAGTGGAAATTAAAGACTTAACTCATGTCTATGGTGATAAGATTTTGTTTTTGGGAGCGAATCTCCTAATTGAAAGGGGCGATCGCATTGCTTTTCTTGGCCCTAATGGTGCTGGAAAATCTACCCTTCTGCGCGTAATCATGGGTATGGAAAAAGCCACAGAAGGTATCGTCCAATTAGGTGATCACAACGTTATTCCTGGTTATTTTGAGCAAAATCAAGCTGAAGCTTTGGATTTGAAGAGAACTGTTATGGAAACTATCCATGATGAAGTTCCTGACTGGAAAAATGAAGAAGTCCGCACGCTTTTAGGACGGTTTTTATTCACTGGCGACACCGTATTTAAGGCAGTTGGGGCATTGAGTGGGGGAGAAAAAGCTCGTCTAGCATTGGCAAAAATGCTCTTACGCCCTGCGAACTTACTAATTTTAGATGAGCCGACAAACCACTTGGATATTCCAGCTAAAGAAATGTTGGAAGAAGCTCTACAAAACTATGATGGTACGGCAATTGTAGTTTCCCATGACCGTTATTTTATCTCTCAGGTAGCTAACAAAATTGTAGAAATTCGCGATGGCGAATTCCGCGTCTACTTGGGAGATTATCATTACTATCTCCAGAAAATTGCCGAAGAAAAAGAACAAGCAAAGTTAGCCGCGATCGCTGCCGAAAAAGCAGCTAAAAAAGCTGCAAAAGCTACGAAATCGGGCACAAAACGCAAATAAGTAACGGGGAAATAGGTAAGTAGTAGCGTTTGCGCGCTACTACTTAGTAATCACCGAATTATTGGCGATCGCAAATAATATAAAAAATTACTAAATTTTAAAAAATATCTAAAAAAACAGCAAGCCCTTCATAAAAGAAGTTAATAAGCAGAAATTCACTTGCGGCAGGGATTAGCAATGGTATCATTCGGGTATTACAAAAAGTAAAGGGCAATTTGACTATGACCAAAGCACCTGTTGCTCCTGTGGTGCTAGTCATTTTAGACGGATGGGGCTACTGCGAACAGACGCGAGGAAACGCTATTGTCGCGGCTAAAACTCCGATCGTGGAAAGCTTATGGGCAGCTTACCCGCACACCCTCATCTGCACATCAGGAAAAGCCGTAGGGTTGCCAGAAGGACAAATGGGCAACTCGGAAGTTGGTCATTTGAACATTGGCGCTGGGCGAGTGGTACCGCAAGAATTGGTACGCATCTCAGATGCGGTGGAAGACGGTTCCATTGCCTTAAACCCAGCACTTGTCAAAATCTGTCAGGAAGTTCGCTCTCGAAATAGCAAGCTGCATTTAGTAGGACTCTGTTCTGAAGGTGGAGTACATTCACACATCACCCATCTATTTGGGCTACTAGATTTAGCCAAAAATCAGCGAATTTCAGAAGTTTGTATCCACGCCATCACTGATGGTCGTGACACCGCCCCAAAAGATGGTGTAAAAGCAATAACGCTCCTGCAAGACTATATAGATCGTACAGGAATTGGGCGCATAGTTACCCTCAGCGGTCGCTACTACTCGATGGATCGCGATCACCGCTGGGATCGGGTCAAACGCGCCTATGACGTGATGACACAAGATGGTGCAGGTGATGGTCGAAAGGCTTTAGAAGTTTTGCAAGCATCTTACGCCGAAGGGGTAAACGACGAGTTTGTCCTCCCAGCCAGAATTGCTCCCGGTGCAATAGAACCAGGAGATGGGGTGATATTTTTCAACTTCCGCCCTGATCGCGCCAGACAACTAACTCAAGCTTTAGTCAGTCCCAACTTTAATGCCTTTGAAAGACAGCCGATCACGCCGCTGTCGTTTGTCACGTTTACTCAGTACGATTCAGACTTACCTGTGGCTGTAGCTTTTGAGCCTCAAAATCTGAGTAATATTCTGGGAGAAGTCATAACCAACCACGATCTTAAGCAATTCCGCACCGCCGAAACCGAAAAATACGCCCACGTCACCTATTTCTTCAATGGTGGTCTAGAGGAAGCTTTTGTCGGAGAAGACCGAGAACTGGTAAGCAGTCCGATGGTAGCGACTTACGACAAAGCCCCAGCAATGTCAGCACAAGCAGTTACAGATGTCGCGATCGCCGCGATTCAAAAAGGTATTTACTCCTTAGTTGTGATTAACTATGCCAACCCAGACATGGTAGGGCATACTGGCCAGATCGAAGCTACCATTACGGCAATTGAAACAGTGGATCGCTGTTTGGGTCGCCTCGTTGAGAGCATTGTCAAAGTCGGTGGTACAACAATTATTACTGCTGATCACGGCAACGCAGAGTATATGCTAGATGATAAGGGTAATCCTTGGACAGCTCACACCACTAATCCAGTCCCCTTAATCTTGGTGGAGGGCGAGAAAGTCAAAATTCCCGGACATGCTACTAATGTCGAACTGCGAAGCGATGGCAAGCTATCCGACATTGCCCCCACGATTCTGGAGATTTTACAACTACCTCAGCCACCAGAAATGACAGGGCGATCGCTGCTTTTATCAGCAGAATATGACTTGCAACGCACTCGCACTCCCGCACAAGTCGGGCTGTAAAAATAGTTAGGAGTTAAAAGTTAAGAATCACAAATCAAAACTTTTCTAACTCCTGACTCCTGTCTCCTGTCTCCCAACTTCTCCGTTTTGAAACTTCTTATAAATGAGATTGCTACCATGACAGTTACTAATATCGTGCAAGGCATTTGGGCATTTTCCGCCATAGGTTTAATTGTTTTAGTGTTACTACATAGCCCCAAAGGTGATGGCATTGGAGCTATTGGCGGACAAGCCCAGTTATTTAGTAGCACCAAGAGCGCAGAAAATACGTTGAACCGAGTTACTTGGGCACTGACAGTGATTTTTCTTGGTTTAACAGTCGTTTTGAGCGCTGGTTGGCTACCTAAGTAAGATAAGGGAAATAGGGAAATGGGAAGAACTCAATACCCAAAACCCAACATCCTCAAAAATTTAATTAAACGGTGGTTACTAGCAGCTCTTGTCTTAGTTATTGGCACAGGGCTGCTACTCATTTTAACTAACCTCCAATTTACTAACGCCCTAGCAAAATCATCTTTTTTATATGATGGCGATCTCATCATTTCTCTCCCCATCTCCTTATCTCCACCTTTCTCACCACCAAAACCTCATCGCCTACCGCCCACACTAGCGCAGTGGCAAGATCAGACAAACAGCGGTGACTACTTTTCTCAAGTCACAACAACCCAAGTAGGTTATTTAATTTGGTCGCAATTTCCGATTAAAGTTTACGTAGAAACACCAAAAACCATTAGCGAAAAACAGGCTCAAGCATGGGTTAACAGTGTCTTGCAAGCTGTTCAAGAGTGGAGTGCTTATTTACCTTTAACAGTAGTTGAACAGCCAGAACTTGCTGATATTAAGATTTTACGAAAAGCGCCATCTCTTCAGATTTACCGTAGCGACAATTTTCCTCGTGCGCGTTCTGCATTAACCAGCTACGAGTTATATCTTAGCGATAACAAAGTTTTATCCCATCGCTTCACCATATTGTTAAGTCCTACTCAGACCGGTAACTATCTCACGGCTGCTGTCCGCCACGAATTCGGTCATGCGCTGGGAATTTGGGGCCATAGTCCACTACAAACTGATGCCCTATATTTTTCCCAAGTTCGTAACCCCCCGCCTATTTCTCCCAGAGATGTGAACACCCTGAAGCGGGTTTATGAACAGCCAACTAGTTTGGGATGGTTTTTACATCCTGAGTTGTGATCTTTGCTTCTAATAAGCGTTTATCGCTTTGATACCAAAAATAGTTCTTACTTTTTCTAAGCTCTACGACTTAATGGTAGAGGTCGCTGTGTTAAAACTTCTTTATAAAGTTCTTCCAACTGAGTAACATTCTTACTGAGGGTATAGCGGTCTAACACGCGCTGTCTAGCTTTTTGTCCCAGTAGTGTTGTTAATTCAGGATGATCTTGGCAGACTGGTAAGAGGGTTCTTAATTGCGATCGCACTGTCTTAGTATTAAGAACTATACCTGCTCCTTTTTCCAATACTTCTCCATCAGCACCTACATCTGTGGCTAAACAAGCCAGTCCACATGCCATTGCTTCTAATAAAGATAGCGAGAGACCCTCTACCAATGAAGGCAAAATAAATACATCTGCTCCCCGTAAAATATCAATGCGTCGGTCTTCGTTAGCAACAAATCCTAACCAAATAATACCGTATTCCCAATTATAAAATGGTTCTAAAGAGGATTTCAAAGGGCCATCGCCAACAATTAACAACTTACTATCAGTCGCCATTTCTGACTGCTTCCAAGCCCGCAACAAGGCTTCGATATTTTTCTCTGGGGCTATACGACCTTGATAGACAAACAAGCGTTCGGCTTTAAATTCTGCTTTGACTTTAGAAGTTCCGGGAGAATACTTATTAGCATCAACACCGTTGGGAATTACGGCAATGTTTTCTTCTCGTACACCCATACGTGCTAATAATTCGCGCTGAATTTGGGAAAATACAATTACGCGATCATAGTTAACCAAAAAAGGCGCGTATAGCTGATAAGCCAAAAGTTGTGTGCCCGAAATCAGTTTTGCCCCTTTACCAGCAAACGGTGTGTGAAAAGTGGCAATTAGAGGCAAATTCAGCTGTTCACATATTTCTGGTAAAACAAAATCAAGAGGAGATAGAGTCAAAGAAGCATGGACTACATCCGGCTTGATTTTTCGTAGCGACTGAGTTAAAAGTTTGGTCGCTTTAAAAGTAGGAATTGTGTAAACCTGGGACTTATAAATGAAGGGTAAGGAAACTTCCTGGAAGTTTGGCCAGTTGTCTGGTTCCGATTCTTCTTGAGCGAAGTGAAGAAAGCTAACTTGGTGTCCCCGGTCTAGCAAGGCATTTGTAATCTCTCGACTGTAGGTGACATTACCGCAAAAGGGTGATTTTTTTCCAATCCAGGCTATACGCATTCTTTATTAGCTATAAGAAAAGCGAGTTTTATCTATTCAGTTTTGTGTTTTTTGTTGTCTTTTTCTATCATGCTGTACTTGCTAGTTTTTTAGTTATGATAAATTACTGCCATACTTAGCTCAAAAATCTAATTTTTCAGATGTTTAAACTAATGGACTTACGCCTTTATTTACTTTACTTATAAGTTGTTCATTTTATACATATAAACAACTTATTCTGACTAACGTCAGATTAATTCCCAGCAAGTATGCGATAAATTATTATTCACCTAAGTCTACCATGAACACAAAATCTTTAAGTAAAAAGGTAATGAATAATAATCCTTGTTAGCTGATAACTACTTTTGTGAGTTATACCAGGTTAATATACCTCCTAAAAAGACGATCGCAGCTAATCCCAGAAAAACGACCTGTAATCCCACAAAAGTTTCTGCTATACCTGCTAATGCCAAAGGTAAGGATAGAGCAATATTAATCACATTATTTTGCAGACCAAAGACTTTTCCACGCATTTCTGGCGGGGTTTCTGTTTGGATAGCGGTTTGCATGGGAATACCTATTAGTGCCCCAAAGATACCCACCAGGGCCACTAATAGCAGGACTACCCAAAGATGCGTTGTAAATACTGATAGACCAATCAGAGATGCTGCCATACCTAAACAACCGCACAAACTTAATTGGCTGTAAGAGAAGCGTTGCCCAAATTGACCAAGAATTGTTGCTCCAGCAGCAATGCCAACGCCGCCAGCTGCTAGTAAAAAGCCGAACTGGGAGGCTTTTAAGTGAGGAATTACTTCTGCCATACGGACGGCTAGAACAGTCAATGCTGCAAAGACAGAAAATAAGATAATTAGCTGAAGCAAAGCATTGCGGACACGATAATTTGCTTTGAGGTAGCCAAAACCGTCCCGCAGGTCAGAGAATACGTGAGGGAATTCTGTTTCGGGAGCGTGAGGTTTTTCCTTAGTTGCCAAGAGAAACAAAATTAATCCCGCGATCGCATAACTACCACCTACTAAAAGTTCTTTACCTAGTCCACCATTACCACCGAGTTGCAGCCAAATTTGATCAGCGATCGCCAATAGTGGTTCTCCCACAGCAAAACCGACAATCACCGATGCCATCATTGTCGTTGTGTAAAGGGAGTTAGCAGAGAGTAAATGCTGTTCTTCTACTACCAAGGGAATTGCCGCTTGTTCTGCTGGTGCAAAAAACTGTGTCAGTGTGGAAACTAAAAAAGTCACACCCAAGATGATGCCAAAACTGACTGGTAACATTCCTAGAGGTTTCCAATCATGAGTCACCCAAAGTAGCAAAGGAATTGCTAAAACCAGAATGCCACGCCAAGCATTTGTTGCCACCAGCACAGCTTTTTTCGACCAGCGATCTACAAACACACCAGCGACGGAACCAAACAGCACAGCAGGAATGGTAAAAGCCATCATTAATGCTGACACCCAACCACTAATACTCTGATTGCCTGTTTGAAACTGACTATGAATCAAGCCAATCATCAGCACCAAATACACTTTATCAGCAAGTTGGCAAAAAACTTGACCGCCCCAAAGAGCCAGGAAATTGGGATTTTTTAATACGGGTAAAAACCCTAAATGTTTTACATTCCCTGATGAAGCTTTTCCACCGGAACCAGACCCATCAAATTTCGGTGATTCTTTTTCTGGGGTAGTTGTTACTGGCATTTGCCCATTGCTACCTGCCTCAGGAGTATTTAATCGATCATCAGATTGTTTATCTGATTGACTCGGAACATCAGTTTTCGGTATTTCTGCCGTCCAGTTTTTATCATTTTTGGAAACGTCTTTTGGAGACATTCCTTGGCTATTGATTTGACTAGGCGTTTGCTTGGCGAGGGCACTCAGGCGATTGGTTACGGTAGGATCTGATGCTCTATTCTGTTTTTTGGCGTAGCTGGGTGACAAAGGTAGGATTTTTTGATCCAAATCAGATGGTTGCATCATGGTTGGCAGCAAAATAAGAGTCGATTAAGGTAGCAGAGCGAATAGGGCGACCTAAATGATACTGAGTATACTGGCGCAAAATATGCTCAACAGATAACCAGCCATAATCTTTGGCTGCATCCATTTGCATTATCTCTGGTTGCGACAACTGCTGGAGCATTGCCAGTTCTATGGCACTCAAACGGCAAGAAATCACAGGTATTTCTTGCCGATGGACAACAACTGTTTGGTAGCCAGGTTTTGGAGGTGATGGGATAACGGAGTGATTGAGTGATTGAGGAAAAGATGAATTTCTGTCTCTTTCTCTATCATCACCCTCTCTTCGCGAGCGTTCCCAGTTCTCTAAACAAACGATTCCACCCGCAGGGATGCTAAATCCTACTTGCCAGCTAGGGTCTGTAAAGTCTGGTATTAAGGGGCGCTGAGTTAGGCAACAGACTTGTACTTGAGGCGTCAGTCCTGCCAAGGCTAAAAGGTGAAATACCGCATGAGCCAGGTAAGCCAAGATACTATATACCTCTGTCTTAGGCAATGCCTCCAAGCGGCTGAGATGTTCATTGAGTATCTCATAAAGTTCTTCTTGGGGTTGTTCGCTCAAAGCCTGACACAAGACTATTTCTGCTAAGTACTGGCTAGCAGCCAGTTTTCCTAAATCTTTAGCCAGACCTGGATAAGTTTTTAACGTCTGTGCCTGTGTAATTTTATCGAGCGATCGCCCTTTGGCAATCAATAGTTCATTTACCACAAACATCCCACTCCTGCCACCAAGGCTAGAGCTGTGCTTGCGTGCCCCTGGGGCAACTGCTCGAATCAGACCGAATTCCTTTGTCAAAATTGTCACTATTTTATCCGATTCTCCCAGTGCTTGGGCTTTGAGATTAATTCCAGTTGCTTTGTAGGTTCTACTCATTAGTCATTGGTCATTAGTCATTGGTCATTAGTCATTAGTCATTGGTCATTAAGTTTAGAACAAAGGACAAATGACATTGACACCCGAACAGTGGCGTTCCCCGTTAGCGATCGCGTCTCTAGCAATAGAAGGCTAGGGTAGGACACAGAACAATAGACAAATGACTATTTACTCTTTTCCAGATTATCGCGCTGACGGATCAAATCGATACCACGAGATGTGCCTAATCTAGTAGCGCCCGCTAAGATGAAGTCCAGGGCTTGATTAACGGTGCGAATCCCACCTGATGCTTTAATGCCTACCCTTTCTTTTGCTACTTCCTTCAAAAGTTTTACATCTGCAACGGTAGCTCCACCATTCCAACCTGTACTGGTTTTTAAGAATGCCGCCCCCGCTTCCATAGATATTTCAGCTGCGAGTTTTTTCTCTGCATCTGTCAACAGGTTGGTTTCTAAAATTACTTTAATAGTTTGCCCAGTCGCTTCACAAATTTCGGCAATCTCCTGGTGGATTTCTTCTGTTTTGCCAGCTTTCAACCAGCCCAGATTGATTACCACATCTAACTCAGTGGCTCCACTATCCGCAGCTTCTTGAGCTTCATACAGCTTGACTGCTGAAGTCGTCGCACCACCAGGAAAACCAATAACTGTACAGACTTTCGGTTCTTTCCCATGCAGAAGTTCGACTGCTTGCTTTACATAGGCGGGGTACAGACAAACCGCCGCAAAATTAAATCTGTATGCTTCTTCACACCATTGCTCAACCTGCTCTGGAGTAGCTGTTGGCGTTAACAGGGCGTGATCAATAAATGGCGCAATATCAATTTCTGGATAGTCTGCTGCCATCGTGTCTTCTACCAGTGATTGATTATTAATTTATAAAAAATTAAAACATTTCTTATATATATATTAAACCACATTTATTACGAGTTTATCCTGAAAACAGTCTGCTAACTTGATCTCGGATATCGGCTTTGCAGATGTCGCTAAATAAGTGTAGGTATTTAAGTTGACATTAGGCAGCAGTAAGGTTAGGAAGGAGAAATATCCTTGGGAATAATCTTTACCTGTTAAAAATCTCCCTGCACCTTATCTGAAAAAATAAGAAAATGCTTAGTGATAGGACATGGTTTACAGAAATATCAAATGGTAAATTCCCTGTTAAAGATAAAATTTTTATGCCTAGCCCAGACTATATTATTGTTCTTGAAAATCATGTAAATTTAAACATCATAAAGTCAAAAACCGTTTTAGCTAACGCTCTTGATGCCAAGTATGGCAAGCCATTACCAATAGTTTTAAACATATTTGTTAGTGACATATTTTCTGGAAGCACAAAATTTGCAGGTAAAGATTGTATGGCTAAAGCTTCCGCCACAGAAATTCGGCGGATTTTGTAGGGATGCAAATGTACTTCATTATTTCCATAGCAAGCTGTCGGAGAGTAACGCCATCTGTGAAGACGTTTAAAAGATTTTTTAGAATCATCTCCTTCATCAACAGCAGCAAATTTCATGATACCTGCCCTTGGTTGAAAATAATGTTTAGCATTAGGATGATTTATCACATCATTTTTTCTAAACCAATATTCAACAGTTAGTTCTAGAGGTATGTTATTAGGACAAGGCACTATGGAATCTTCTTTAAAAGGTTCGCATTTATGCCAAGGATAAGCAAAAACTTTTTCTTGAGGATACAAAATGTTTTTTTCCCAAGGGAAAGACCCTTCACGTAGAAATTGATCACTACCAATTTCTATTCCTATATTCTTGATAAAATCATTGTGGAAGCCAACAAGAATAATTCTGTCTCTATCCTGGGGTACACCAAATTCAATAGCATTAATTAATCGCTCTGTTAATATATAGCCTGCTTGCTGTAACTGTTGCTTAAGTGATTCAAAGAATAAACGATGTTTTTTTGTTTTCCATAAACCCTTGACATTCTCAAATAAAAAGAAATCTGGAAGATTACGACAAATTAATTCAATGTATGAAGCCGAAAGTTTCCCATTATCTCCTAAACGTCCTCTGTTTTTTCCACCAATAGAAAAATCAGGACAGGGAGGGCCACCAATAAAACCCACTATAAAATTAGACTTGCGACAGTCTTTTACTAACTCCTCAAAACCTTGCCCTTGTATTCCTTCGATAAGTTTGGTTACGTCTCCCGCTTCTTGGTCATGGTATCCGTATTCTGGCAATGTTAGGTTGAGAACCTCCCGTGAATAGCGGTACGCTGCCATGAATGGGGAGAAAATTTCATTGACATAAACAATGTTAAAACCGCAGGTTTCAAAACCTAAATCCAAAAAACCTGAGCCAGCAAAAAAGGAAAAGATACAGGGGTGATTGTTCATTCAATGACTCTATTTCTGACAAAAACCAATACCAAATAAAGCTGGCGATTATAAATCGCGCCTATACAGACAAAACCCGCGTAGGCGGGTTTAAGAAAGTTCAGTTCGCTTGCGCGGACTTTGTTCGTTTAGCCACAACTTACAGTCGCAAACTAGGATTATGCAACTACTTCTGTCTGCTGTGCTTCTGGTAATAAACGCTTTACGCCTTGCTTAACAAATCCTTGCAGAAAAGCCATCTGCTGATTTTGCTGAAATACCTTTTGTAAAGTTTGCCGCAATTTATCTAAATTCAACTCATTTCCAGAATCTATAGCTATTTCCTGTTGTTGAAAATACTCGATTAAACTTAAGCCTGCTACTCTGGTTAGATAAGCGGCACTTACTCCCTGCACCACGCCACCAGCAACAAAGGTGACGGCGTTACTTTTAAGGACAGTACCAACAGCCTTTGTAGAAAGTTCCACTAAACCGAGTTTCAGCATTAAACTTCCCATTGTTCCAGCTACAGCTTGCGCCTGTTCTAGGGAAAATTTCTGCTGATATATATTGCCTAAATCCATTATCATCTGGGCATTAATAGCCGCAGTTGCCAAGATGTCAAGTGCTGGGACTGGGTTAGCAAAGGCAGCAGCAGCAGCTATCCACTGATATTGTTCTATAACTGGGGTGGCGCGATCGCATCTGGTTTCATTTAGCCAGTTTTTCGCCTCAGCTTTTAGCAATCTGGCTTTTCTCACGGTAGTTACCCACACCAGGCGTTGTCCTTGCTGTGCTAAAACTTCGCTTAATTGCTGCGTCAACTGCTGGATATCTGGCACTGGTTGTTCCATCCACTCTTGCACAGAACCATCAGCTTCATGCTTCCGTACTTTGATGGGAATGGGAGACACCGCAGTTGCGACTACATTTGCTTGCAACCTTTGTTTTAATGACAACAACACGCTGGCGCGTTCATCTGCCAAATACTGGTCTTGTTTGTTGAAAACTAAGATTGTGGGTTGATTTGCTGCCTTTATTTGCTGTAAGCTTTGAAATTCTGAATCTGTCAAATCCCCGTTTGTGATGAACAAGACAAAATCAGAGTTTGTTAATTCTGCCAAAACCGCTGCATCTGACTTGTCACCTGCTTCTCTAAACAAAGGTGCTGTCTCTTGCAAGTGCACAGACTTTGTATGCAACGTCTCTGCTAATACTTGAATCAAACTGCTTTTACCTACGGATTTCCCACCAGTAACAGCAAGTTTAATTTCCTGCCTGTCTAGCTCCAACATCAGTTGGGCAACTTGTTCTCGCAGTGTCTCTAAGGCTGTATGGTTTTCTGCTTCTTGTGCCAGTTGGTTAATTACAGCTTCAGCTTTAGCGATCGCATTTTCCACGGTCGCTCGATCCACGATCATACTATCTAGCTGTTCTAAACTGCTTTTCGGACGATTTTGCTGTAATAACCACAAACCACCGCCAACAGCTAAGGTGGTCAATAAACTAAACTCACCCAGCCGCACTATTGAATGATGCCAACTTTCTAGCATCCACAGAAAAAAGGACAGTCCCAGTCCTCCTACTAAAATTGGTCGCTGCAACTTCACAACCATGTTTTTCCGCCCTTTTTGGAAGGTTCCTACTTCAGAATAGATCAAAATAAAACAAAATCCTCCAACCTTTACAGATTGGAGGGGTTTGTCTGATATTTTATTTGGTGGCGGGAAGTGGATTTGAACCACTGACCTTCGGGTTATGAGCCCGACGAGCTACCAGGCTGCTCTATCCCGCGTCGTCTCTTGACTTTTCTAGTGTAACCCAAAGTCAAAAGTTTGGCAACTACAAAAACGATAATTCACCAATAACTTCTAAACGCTTGTATTTTCCTAAAGTCATAAACTTTTCTGACAAACTTTCTGCCGCACTAGGACTAATCCAGCCCATTTGCTGGAGCAAGTGGATAGCAACGGCATATTTTGCTCTTTTTGCCCCATCCATAACTTTAATTGCCAATCCCATACCCTCACCAAGTCTACCAATGCACTGCACGCCTTCAGCACCGGCTTTACTTACTAGTTCTCCTGGAGTTAAGCGCATCAATTCCGTATCAAATTCTCCATCTCCCGCCACCATAGCTGGGTGATGAGTCATAGCACGGACAATACGCTCCATATCTAAATTGGTACTAGAAGCTAGTAGAGCATATAAAGACGCCATGTGACCGAGTTGCATCAAATAGGTTGGTGCGCCACAATCATCATGAGCGCTGATAAATTCTTCTGCTGGCATTCGCAGTAACTCTGATACTTTTCCCAAAATCAACTGCTGTATTGGGTGCTTGCGTTCTAAGTAGTTATTTAAAGGCCAATGGCGTTGTTGACAAACGGCTAACATTCCCGCGTGTTTCCCAGAGCAATTGTATTCTAGAGGACTTCGTTTGCCTTCAGGTACCGGACATTGGAGTACCGAAGGGTCAAGATCGGCTCGCCAAAGGATATTAAATACTTGTCGTACTTGCTCTATTGTTCCTTTGTGGGAACTTGTGATAATTGCTAAGTCGCGATCGCTAAGATCGTAGCGTTCCAATGTACCTGTAGCTGTGACGGCGAGTGCTTGAAATGGTTTGAGCGCTGAACGGACAAACGCAGCGGTTTCTGAGTTGCCGGCAACAGTTAGAACCCGTCCTCGCTCGTCGCATACAACAGCCTGGACTATATGCCTCGATTCAATAATACCTTCCCGCAGTAACCGGACTTCCAGTGCTGTGGCTTGAGTTCGTTTTCCCATTGTCATGGGTTAAAATTTATTACTATTTTATTATTTGTCATTAGTCAATTATCCTACCCTGCGGTAAGCCGCTAAGGCGTCTATGTCATTTGTTTTTCACAAATGACTACTGAGCACTGACTAATGACTATTTACAACAAATGCCAAACTATAGTACCAATAAGAAACAATCCAGCCAAGCCAGCAGAGGTAAATTGTAACCGTCGGAGAATGGGTTTGATTCCATAAGTGACAATCAAGCGATCGCGGTCAAGGATTTCCAGGGGCTTTGTCCAAGTTTGACCGTCGTACCAACCTGACTCTTCATAAAACACTGTGGGACTATAAAGGCGATCGCGCACGTAAAACCAGCCTAAATACAACCGTATCAGTGCTAGTACCACTCCTACACTCGCTCCTGCTGCACCACAAAGTATAAAATGGGCAATATACTTGTGTGGTGGGAAACTTGCTGCTGCTACCGGCCCTGCTACCAGCCACGATAAACTCCAAATCCAAACTATTTTCGTAATATACTTACGCCAATTTAAAGTGCTATCACGAAACAGCCAAGAAGTTTTTAACTCTTCGTACTCGTTTAGAGGTTGTTGTTCTGTGGGAACAGGGCAATTGGAAACCGAGGACTTAATCACGTTGGCTTACTTCCTCCGTCATCGGATTTTGGCAGCGAAATTCGTTCTGCATGAATCCAGAACGCTTCTAAATTGTAAAACTCTCGCTCCTTGGGCATCATGATGTGAACGATCACATCGCCGTAATCTTGTAAAACCCAACTCCCATCGGCTTTTCCTTCTGTCCTCAAGGGACGCCTTTGCAACTCATTTTCGACTTTTTCTTCAATTGCTTCGGCGATCGCCCTCACCTGTACCCTAGAATAGCCAGTCATCATCACAAAGTAATCTGCCAGGTAGGATACATCTGCCATTCTGAGCAATAAGATATCACCCGCTTTGCGATCTGATGCGGCTTCAGCGATGGTTGCAGCTAATTTTCCACTCGAATCTTCGGTTTCAGAGGGACTTCGCACAGCACTATTCATCACTGAGACAGATTGTAATTGGAAATCTCCTTGGAAATAATCAGACATTAAACCTCAGGTGCTTTCTTCCTTTTGTAACAATTCTTGACAACTACTTACAAACAACAAACAATTGAACTGCAACTGTGTAAATAGGTTTTTTTGAATACTAACAAAAAAACAGGTGTCTATGGGGCTAGTTATCTAATTGAATTAGTTGTTAAGGTTTCGACACAAGCAAGTACCAATTGCAAATAGAGATCATGCAAGAGTTTTCTAGTAAGAATTTTTGGCATACTGCAGACTACTTAAATCTGATATCTAAAGCTTGTAATTCGCAGGTATCGCCGCAGCCAGACTTTAGGTTATATACTAAAAATTACGATAGGACACAGTATACTCATACGTAGTCTGCCTAAAGTGTGATTGGTATGAGAATTCTGAGTCGGCGGTTAGCTTGTTATATTTCTTCACTTCAACTTCTAAGCCAAATAGACATCTTTGTATCCCACATTACCCAATTAATACTGCTACGGTGCATCCTTGGTAAGTCCATTTGAGGGTTTTAGCCATCGTCTGCTTAGAGCAAGGCTACGACACCAGAGCGCCCCTAGTGTATAGACAAAACAAATAGTTTTCCCACAGCCTCAAGGAAGTGAAGCTGTGGGATTTTTGGTAGAATTTATGACTTTTAAGACTGTGAATCAAACGAGGACACTGATAAGCAATCTAACTCAACCAAGTAGATTAAACTTCTTGTTTCGTCACTATTGTGGATTTAATTACTCTGCTATCTGCTATTAGTGAGTAACACAATGTCTCATATTGATTTAATGCTTGCTCAAAAGCATAATGCTCAACGGCATATTGACGACTTTTATAACCTAGAGTTTTAACTTTTTCTGGGTTTTGGTACAAGTCTAAAACTGCCATTGCTAAAGCTTGGGGATCTTCTGGAGGAACGATAACTCCGCCGCCACTTTGCCTGATAGCTCTGGCTGCTGTACCATTGTCTGGCACAGATGCAACCAATGCCCGTCCACTGGCTAATAGCACTTGAATTTTCGATGGCATATTGAAAGATACAACATTTTTCTTTTGCACCACCAAACCGACATCCGCGGCTGCTAACATCTGTGGTAAATATTTGCGGGGTTGAAACGGCAGTAGCAAAACGTTATCTGCCCCGCAGTCTAGACATTCCTGTTGCAATCGCTGTAAACCTTTTGCCTCTCCAACGACTACAAATACAATATCTGGGATATGACGCAACACAGAAGCCGCTTTGATAACACTTTCTAGGCCTTGAGTCAGAGCAATGTTGCCAGAATATAGAACTACAAATTTGCCATTCAGATTGTGTGCTGCACGGAAAGGGTTATCTTCTTTAGGCAAAGGGCGGATGAAATTTACATCAACCCAGTTGGGAATTTGCACAATTTTGTTAGCTTCGACGCCCTTAGACTGCAAATTATCCACAAACCCATCAGCGATGACGCTAATTTTACTAGCGGTACGATAAGCAAATTTTTCTAATACCGTAAACAATTTGATGAGAAGTTTATTTTTCAGTAGACCGACATGTACAGCGGCTTCCGGTAATATATCTTGTAAATTTAAGATTACAGGGCAAGCACGTAACCATCCTAAAAGAGCAGCTGGTACACAAACTGGCAGGGATGGCGAAGTCGAGAGGATAACATCTGGACGCCAGCCGATGAGGGCGGGCACAAAACTGCTAACAACGAAACTAGCATCTAGCAATACCCTATCTAGCAAGTTAGGCTGCGGGCGAATCCAAACATAACTGCGTTGGATTTGAACACCATTTTTATATTCTGTGAGATACCATTTGCCTCGATAGCCCTGGTAAATTTGACGCTCAGGGTAATTGGGCATAGCAGTGACTACGCGCACATGGTGTCCACGCCTAACTAATCCCTCTGCTAATTCAGTCATTAGCGGGGCAATACCAATAGGTTCTGGATAGTAGTTGTAGGAGTAAATCAAAATCCGCATAAATAATAAGTCAGAAGTACCCCGGTTTTTTATTTAACGACAACATTTGTCTTAAATATCGTTTGGTGCTTAGAAGCACCTATGTTTAATTGTGTCTTCAGACTCTTTTGATGTCAGGGATTTTAATTAAAGATTGAGTAAAATTTAATCTTGCGTACTAAAGTAGCTATGATATTTTTTTTACAATTACAATATTAATTTAAGTATTAATTTCTGATTCAAGCTTAAGTATAAACCCTGTGCTTGTTAGTTAAATAGACTCTCAATGTTAATTAAAAGTTGAGAAATTAAGGTCAAACACCTTCAGTGGAATTCAAGATCACTGAAGTTCTATACTATTTAGTGAAAAGCTAGATACAAATTACTCTTTTATTTCACACAAAATAAGGCTCTCAAAATTAGACGGTATAAGTAGAACGCTAATTCAAAGCGCCGGAAACTGACGCTCTGACTTTTCTTAAAATTCAAAATTCAAGAACTCACTAAGTTATTTTAAGAACTTCAAACAAGGACGTGTTATATCTAGTGCTTACTCTCGCAGAGCTTGATTAGAATCAGGAAGAAATTGGAGAAGATGAAAAATCAATATAATAACTTTGCGTAAAATATTAAAGACTAATCAAAAAATCTAGAAATTGAGTAAGTTTTTTCTTGGTAAATTTTTAAAGAAGCAGAAATTAAAAAAATATCTTTAGAATATTGCTTTAGTCGTTTTTTGTATTTACCCAAGCCCAAAAAGGGCTTGGGCGTACCCAACAATTATTATGGGTGTTATGAGTTACCAACAAATTGCAAATAAGGTTAATAGGTTAAACAGCACCACTATTTTTGTGAAACAAGATAGCTACGGTTTTGAAAATCAGCTTTAAATCGTACAGTAAACTCCAATTTTGTTGATACTGCAAATCCAGGCGAATTACATCCTCAAAACTACGTACTGTAGATCGACCATTCACTTGCCATTCGCCAGTCATACCGGGTTTAACATCTAAACGTTGCCACTCCGGTACTTCATAGCGTTCCACTTCATCAGGTGTGGGTGGTCTAGTGCCTACTAAACTCATTTCTCCTTTCAGGACGTTCCAAAATTGGGGCAGTTCATCCAGACTAGTTCGCCGTAAAAAGCGCCCTACCTGCGTAATTCTAGGATCGTTTTCGTTTTTGAAGAAAGCACCTTGCACTTGGTTTTTGACTTGGGATTTCTTCGCTTCTGCATCTACACACATGGAGCGAAATTTCCAAATCTCAAAACGCTTCCCCATCCAACCACAGCGGATTTGACTAAAGAAAAGGGGGCCGGGATCATCGATTTGAATAGCGATCGCAATCGGAATCAACAAGACTCCTGTAATTACTAAACCTATCAGTGACCCAATAATGTCTATGAACCGTTTCATCCAAGATCCCACAGAAGGATGGGTAGTAGGTAACTGCTCTACTTGACGCGAAGCTTTTCTAAGCAATTCTACGCCGCTCGGCTGTTCTATTAATGACACTTCGCTAATAGACTCAATGGCAAAAACCTGATCCAATCCTGTGAGTTTTAGGACTGACATTACTTGAGGAGTGACATTCCTCAGTATTAACGTCATACCTTTCTCCTGGGCGTATTTAAAATTACTGACCAGGGCACCTAAACCACTACTATCCATAAAAGTAGTTTGGTGAAAGTCAATGATGATTTGCTTGGGACAGGAATTGGACTGGGTTAAGCCTTGGCAGGTTTGCTTAAAGCCTACAGCCTCCAGCACGCTCAACCGTGCGGGCACCTGCACTATAGCCGTGTCGTTTAGGGAAGTAACTGGAAAATCTACCTCAATGGGTTGGCTAGTCATGAAGCTCTGCACTTTCGTTGCCATGTATAATGTAATCTGCCAAACATTATTTTGTCCTAAAAGATTGCCTAACCGGATGTTAAATCAGTAGGAATAAGGACTAAACGCTAGTTGCTTGGGGTGGGATTGGAAATCGCTAGCGACGATTCACAATAGAATAAGAAGCCAAAAAAATAACAGAAGCCAAAAAATATAGTTGCTGTTTTGCCGACGCAACGCGATCGCGTTGCTCTCCTCAAATGATTTCTAAAACTACGATTACACCCACTGCACGCCTGGTCGAGGTATTTTCTGCCATTCAAGGGGAAGGACTGAATGTAGGGACGCGTCAGATTTTTGTTCGCTTTGCTCTTTGTGACTTGCGCTGTCACTTTTGTGACAGCGCTAACACTTGGAATGCACCTGCTACCTGTAGGATAGAGCGATCGCCAGGATTACGCGACTTTGAAATTCACTCTAATCCTGTCTCACTACCCATATTAATAGAATTCGTTGAAAGGCAAAATCTACCTTGTCTACACGATAGCATTAGCTTAACTGGGGGCGAACCACTTCTTCACGCTTCCTTCCTGACGCAATTTCTACCGCAAATCCGAGCCATAACTGGTCTACCTATATACCTAGAAACTGGCGGACATCGCCCAGAACAACTAGCTACGATTCTCCCCTACTTAGACTCTGTAGGTATGGATTTCAAACTGCCCAGTGTCAGCGGTGAAAGTCATTGGCAAGAACATGCAAAATTCCTTCAATTATGTCATGATTCACATTTAAATGTTTTTGTCAAGATAATTGTTTCTCAAAAGACAAACCCAGGCGAGTTGGAACGCTCAGCTTTGCTGGTGGCAGCCGTGAGTCCAGACATTCCAGTATTTTTACAACCTGTTACGCCTTTGGCAGCCTCAGAACAATTCACTCAAATACCTGTACTTGTTCCTTCTCCAGAGCAAGTTTTGATGTGGCAAGCTTTAATGAAGCGGTTTGTCAAGCAAGTGCGTGTGATTCCGCAAACGCATAAAATGCTTAACCAAATGTAGAAGCTTTTATGAAAAAAGTCTGAATACTATCCTTGTCACCAAAAAGGGTGAAAAGTTTAATGGGTTGAACCCCAGAAAACTCAATGGCGATGCAGCAGTTTTGGGTCAAAGCTTTGACCCAGAGAAATTTGCGATCGCCTCCGGCGGGGCGTAGCCCATCGCACCTCATGGCAATTTCTATTTTTGTAATCAAATATTTTATGGGCGGGCATTACCCACCCAACCTACTTTCTGCTTTCTACAGACTACCTTCATTTGCAGCCCTAGATTTAGCTTTTACCTTATTAGCACTGCGTTTGAGAGCAGAAAGTCTTGCTTCGTATTTAGACCGTTGGCGCTTGCTAGGAGTGTTATCGATCAGGGTTTTCAAGGCGCTACCTAAACTCTTGTAGGCATTGGGAAGGCTGTAACCAAAACGAGTTGCTAAGGCGATCGCTTTTTCATCAGCATCGACTAATTCCGTAAGCTGCTTGCCCCCATTATTCTTTTGATAGAGTCGCCAGCCTGAAACACCACACAATACCAAAGCTAACACCAGTAGCAATCCATCTTGTACCCACAACTCACCGACAGCACCACCTAAACCAATCGCTAGCGCTGCCATTTCCCAACCATCTTTAGGAATTGTGTCATTTTGCACGCGGGCGACTTCATGCCAGAACAGCAAATTACGCTGATCCATTGCGAGGGCATCCCATTTCACCAGATCAATTTGAATTTCTACCTGGTCTTTACCAATTTCTTCGCTACGGATCAGGGATGGATTGACCTCAGTTGTGCCTTCAACCGTGACCCAGCTCTGCAATTCTGGAGGTAGTAAGCCTTTCAACCGCCGGAGTTCACTCATTTCCGCTTTGGCAGAGGAGGTTGCATAGGATGTCATAAAATCCAGCCCTAGAAAAATTCAGTATATAGTGAGGGTATCACTTTGGAGTATAGCTATTTCAGTGATGATCTGCCTCACTCGGTGGGAAAACTTCCTCGCTTTTTTCGCGCTTCCATTGCTCTTTCCAGTAGTTCTAGTAATCCTGGAGCTTCTTCCTGAATACTGAGTAATAGTCTTTCCCCAAGTTCTAGATTTCCTGGATCTTCACCTGTTTCCATCACTTCTTTGAGGCGGGGTATCGCTATGCTATCAACAATCTGAATTAATCCACTCAGACAACGGTGAAACTGTCTTTCTGTGAGAATCGAGTCTTCTAGCGGAAACTCAATAATGGCACGGATTTCCCCATCAGATGGGTCATACTCCCATTGCAACATTTTAGTTTCCCAAGAAATAGCTAACATGGTCTGTAGGATAGCTCCCTTGTGAGGATGGTCTTGAATTCCTGCCAGAACTTGAGGGGCAAATACCCGGAAAAATTTTCCCTCTTCATCCAACTGGACAACTATCAGGAAGTCTTCTAGGTTATCAGCTTCCACCCCTGTTATAATTCGGTCTTCTTCGTCATCAAAACGGTAGTCCCAACCAAGGTTATCTAAGTACTTGGCAATCTGTTTAAGATTAGCTCCCATAAAAGCCTCATAAGGAACGGTGGAGCAGCTGTTACCAGACCTAGTTTAACCTGCTAGTGGCAGTTGCTTAGGTTGGTGCGGCTACTTCTCCTCACCTAGAAGTATGCAATAGAGCTTATGCTCATTTGTTGAGATGCGATTATTCAGTTTTTATCCAGGCGAAGGACGTAGACTATGAACAAATTTTTTAAGTATTCTCTTAACTCAAATTGACTTCTGTAGGACTTACGCGAGAGTGACGGAAAATAAACCGCAGAGGCGCAGCGAAAAGTCGAGCCAGCGCGAACAATTGCGCTTGCGTCGGAAGCGCAAAGTTAGAGCGGCGGTTCCCGCCGTAGACGCCCACCAGAAGGCTTGTCGGAGACATCTAAGCTTTGTAAGAGAAGCAACTGGCGTCGGAGCGCCGGCTTCCGGCGATAGCGCAGCGAAGCGCGAGTCTGCGTACTCCGTAGGGGTACGCTTAGAGCGACGCAGGAGCGTCACTTTTCAAGACAGAGGACACGGAGAAGTGGGAGTTTGAGAGGTATTTTGCGTAAGTCCTATTCTGTAAGAATCCTAGCTTGGACTTTCCGCTCCGCTTAGACTTTTCTGTTTGTCATAAGTGGGTTCTTAAAAATGACAAAGGACTGCTATATATCACGTTTATTTGATTATTTGTTTGGATAATCAAACCAGATTTTGCTTTGTCTATCTCAACTATTAGCAAGTTTTGTAATGTAACGAGCAAAAAAAATCTGAAATTATATTTAGAGTTGCCAAGTCTTTAGTTTGAGTTAAATAAAAATACCATAAATCATCTAAATATTAATATTATCTTCCAAGTTGGATTTACATAATATTGAAATAATTTTCTCCCGTCACATCAGGCTTTTGAGACAATAAGTAAAACCTCAACCGTTGCTTTTGCAAAAACAATAAAGCACAGAGCTGATAAAGTTTTATATTACAAGCATCAAATTGTTTTCACGTAATGATTGTAGTCACTAATACATTTTCTGTTGTTGAGTATCTATGAAGTTTATGCGTAAATCAGCTTTAATTTTAGCGATCGCACCCCTAATTTTTGCCATTACTGCTTGTGGTGGAGAGTCAGAACAAACAGCAAATACAGCCAGCACTCCCGGAACGCAAGCAACTCGAAATCGATGGAATACGGTCAAAAGTCGTGGTCAGGTCATCTGTGGTGTCAGTGGTGAAGTACCAGGGTTTAGCTTTGTGGGAAATGACGGTAAGTACAGCGGTATCGATGTGGATGTCTGTCGCGCGATCGCAGCGGCTTTGTTTGATAATCCCGATGCTGTAGAATTTCGCAATCTCAATTCCAAAGAGCGGTTTACAGCTTTGCAAACTGGGGAAGTAGACGTTCTCAGCCGTAATACTTCTTGGACACTGAGTCGTGATACCTCAGTCGGTATGGAATTTGCACCTGTAGTTTTTTACGACGGTCAAGCCATAATGGTTCGCAAGAATAGCGGCATTAAATCCCTAACAGACTTAAAAGACAAAGCAATCTGCGTTCAAACAGGTACTACTACCGAACAGAATTTAGCAGACCAAATGCGAAAACGGGGCATTACTTACAAACCCGTTGTCTTTGAAGACGTTAACATTACTTTTGCCACTTATGCAGAAGGTCGTTGCGACGGAGTTACAGCCGACCGTTCAGCTTTAGTTTCACGAGGTTCGATTCTACCCAAACCAGAAGAGAATGTAATTCTCGATGAAGTCATTTCTTCAGAACCTCTTGCACCAGCAGTTGCTAAAGGTGACACTAGGTGGGGTGATATTGTTAAGTGGGCAGTTTATTCCCTAGTAAAAGCTGAAGAATTAGGCATTAATTCTCAGAATGTCGGACAGTTTGCCAATAGTAATGACCCAGATATTAAGCGTTTTTTAGGAACAGAAGGCAACCTTGGTGAAGGACTCGGCTTAACAAACGACTTTGCAGCAAGAATAGTTAAACACGTTGGCAACTACGCCGAGATTTATGATCGCAGCCTCGGCCCAAAGACAAAACTTAATCTAGCTCGCGGTCAAAATCAACTCTGGACTAAAGGCGGACTGCTCTATTCTCCGCCGTTCCGGTAGAAGAGGGCAAAGGGGCAGAGGGGCAGTGTTTCGACTTACCTCGACTTCTCTACGAGACGCTACGCGAACGCTCGGCACAAGCCGCTCAACAACCGGGTAGAGGGGCAGGGGAGAGAATAATTAATGACAAAGCGCAAAGTCTGAGCGCCAGCTTCCGGCGATCAGAACTTTGTAAGAGAGGACTAATGACTAATGACAAACCACCTATATGGCGTGATCAACGCTTTTGGAATATTGCTGGACAATTCATTGCCGTATTTTTAGCAGCAGTTGTAGTAACAATATTGTTGGGCAACCTTAATCGTAATTTGCGGCAATTGGGGATTCAGTTCGGATTTGATTTTCTCAAGCAGCAAGCATCTTTTGATATTGGCGAAACGCCGATTTCCTATAAACCAACTGACAGCTACAGTCGCGCTTTGTGGGTGGGGCTAATTAATTCATTGCGGATAGCGGTGGCGGGAATTTTCCTTACGACAATTGTGGGGATAAGTGCTGGTATCGCTCGGCTTTCTGATAACTGGCTAGTGCGGAATATCGCGATGGTTTACGTGGAAATCTTCCGCAATACGCCGTTACTACTGCAATTGCTATTTTGGTACTTTGCTGTTTTTCTAGGTTTTCCTCAGACAGAAAATAAAATTTCTCTCTGGGGGTTTATTGGCCTGAGTCAAAATGGTTTAGAACTTCCTTGGTTTACCTTGTCCCCAGAGTTTTCAGCCTTGTTATTAGGGTTAACTTTTTACACAGGCGCATTTATTGCTGAAATTGTTCGAGGCGGAATTCAATCAGTACCTAAAGGACAATGGGAAGCAGCGCGATCGCTAGGATTAAAACCAGGGTTAGTGATGCGGTTAGTGGTTTTTCCCCAAGCCTTGCGGGTGATTATTCCACCATTAACAAGTCAGTATCTTAATTTGACGAAGAATTCTAGTTTGGCGATCGCGATCGGCTACCCTGATGTTTATTTTGTCGCCTCTACCACCTTTAACCAAACGGGGAGAGCGGTAGAAGTCATGTTAATGATTATCCTCACCTATCTTACCCTCAGTTTGACTATCTCCGTAGTGATGAATTTGTTAAACCGCACCGTACAAATTCAAGAGAGGTAACTAGAGAGATGGAAAGCAGGCTCTTTAATCATAAAGTTGAGCCTTTGAGCCTCAATGATGAGCCTTTGAACCTCGATGATGAGCCTTTGAACCTCGATGATGAGCCTTTGAGCCTCGATGATGAGCCTTTGAACCTCGACGATGAGCCTTTGAGCCTCGATGATGAGCCTTTGAACCTCAACAATGAGCCTTTGAACCTCGACGATGAGCCTTTGAACCTCAACAATGAACCTTTGAGGTTGACTCTTGACTATTGACTCTAGATCAATGACAAATTCTAAATTATTGTGGTTGCGTAAAAATCTGTTCAGTACTTGGTACAACAGCTTATTAACTGTTGTCTGCTTAGTGTTGCTGTTTTGGGTAGTGTGGGGAATGCTAATTTGGGCAACTACTCAAGCACAATGGACAGTAATTCAAGTTAATTTACGTTTATTTTTAGTTGGGAGATTTCCCCAAGCACTATATTGGCGAGTTTGGATTGTACTAGCGATCGCTTCAACTTTAGGTGCATTAACTTGGGGTGTGTTTTCTGGAAAGCAACAATTAACAAGGCGTAGAGTTATTCCATTTGCTTTGATAATCGGCGTGCTATTGGTTGTTTTACCGTTGGATTTGACATCTCGCCTTTGGTTGCTGTTAATTGCAGTTTTGCTATTTGTAGGTTTTTGGGTTGGAGGGAGATTTGCAAAGGTGATAACCCCTTGGCTTTCCATATTATGGTTGTTGTCTTTCCCAATAATTTTGTGGTTAATTGGCGGTGGATTTGGCTTGCAATCTGTATCCACAAATTTGTGGAATGGTTTGCTGCTTACTCTGTTAATGGCAGCAGTCAGTATTGTTCTATCCTTTCCCATTGGAGTTTTACTAGCTTTAGGGCGCACGAGCAGTCTGCCAGTAGTACGTTGGTTTAGTATCCTGTATATAGAAATCGTCAGGGGAGTACCACTGATTGGAATTTTATTCCTTGCCCAAGTAATGTTGCCATTAGTTTTATCAGCAGATGTGCGTTTAGATCGAGTAGTGCGAGCGATCGCTGGATTAGTTTTGTTTAGCGCTGCTTACATGGCAGAAAACGTGCGCGGTGGACTCCAAGCAATCCCGCGCGGACAGGTTGAAGCCGCCAAAGCGCTGGGATTAAATACACCTTTGGTGGTTATATTGATTGTTTTACCTCAAGCTTTACGTGCCGTTATTCCCGCGATCGTTGGTCAGTTCATCGGCTTATTTAAAGACACTTCACTATTATCTCTAGTGGGATTGGTAGAACTCACGGGTATTTCTCGTTCAATCTTGGCACAGCCACAGTTTCTTGGTCGCTATGCAGAAGTTTATTTGTTTGTTGGATTAATTTACTGGGTTTTTTGTTACTCGATGTCGTTGGCTTCTCGACGATTAGAAAGACGGTTAAATAATTAAAATTCTTGGCATTACATTTTATTATTTCGAGGTGAAATCCCATGTCAGAACAAAAACCAATAATTGTGGCTGAGGATGTTCACAAATGGTATGGTAAGTTCCACGTTCTCCAGGGTGTGAGTTTGACAGTAACTCGTGGCGAAGTAGTAGTATTAATGGGGCCTTCCGGTTCAGGTAAATCGACATTTATTCGCACATTTAATGCTTTAGAAGAATACCAAAAGGGAAAAATTATTATTGACGGTATTACCCTCGGTCATGACTTGCGAAATATTGAAGCAATTCGGCGAGAAGTAGGAATGGTATTTCAACAATTCAATTTATTTCCTCATCTTACAGTGCTGCAAAATATTTCGTTAGCACCAATTTGGGTTAGGCGATCGCCGAAGGTAAAAGCTGAAGAATTGGCAATGCAATTATTAGAAAGAGTGGGAATTTTAGAACAGGCGCAAAAATATCCAGGACAGTTATCTGGTGGACAGCAACAACGAGTTGCGATCGCTCGTGCTTTAGCTATGCAACCTAAAATTATGCTATTCGACGAACCCACCTCAGCTTTAGACCCAGAAATGGTACGAGAAGTTTTAGATGTGATGCGAAGTTTAGCCCGTGATGGGATGACAATGGTAGTCGTCACCCACGAAGTTGGATTTGCTCGTGAAGTCGCCGACCGAGTTATTCTCATGGATAGCGGTTCTCTTGTCGAGTCAGCCACCCCCAACGCCTTTTTCAACAATCCTAAAGAAGAAAGAACACGCAAATTCTTGTCGCAAATTCTCTAAAACTCTGCGCTTAACTCTGCGCCCCTCTGCGTTTCACTCACCCTTCCACCCCACAACTTCACACCAAGCTTGAGCAAAAAAGCCATCTAGGTGCTGACTCAATTCTCGTAAGCACGGCTCATCGCTTAAAATATCAAAAAAATGGAACTGCGACACCTGCGCTACTTCATTGCTGTAGCCGAAGAACTGCACTTTAGTAGAGCCGCAGAGCGATTACACATTGCTCAACCACCCTTAAGCCAGCAAATTCAGCAACTAGAAGCTGAACTTGGTGTAGAACTGTTTCACCGCAAAACTAAACGACAGGTACAGCTAACGGAAGCTGGACAAGTATTTTTACAAGAGGCTTATCAACTCTTAGCTCAACTAGAAAAAGCAATTGAGATAACTCAACGAACTGGTAGGGGTGAGAAGGGACAATTACGAATCGGGTTTACCAGCTTGGTAACTTACGATTTGCTTCCTGTGATTTTGCGGCGGTTTCAAGAACAGTTCCCAGAAGTAGAGTTAGTGTTGCAAGAGTTAACAACGGCCCACCAAGAGCAAGCACTAAAGGATGGCCACATTCATGTAGGCTTTGCCCATCCACCTTTAGAAGACAACACACTCAATCAAGAGTGCATTCAGCAAGAAGCTTTAATTGTGGCTATGTTTGAAACTCATCCTTTAATTAAACAAGAACGTATATCAGTGCGATCGCTCTCAGGCGAAAATTTTATTATGTTCCCCCGCCATTTAGGCCCTGGACTTTACGAGCAAATTCTGAGTCTTTGCCAGCAAGGAAATTTCACCCCCAAAGTGACTCAAGAAGCGATCCAAATGCAAACAATCATTGGGTTGGTTTCAGCAGGAATGGGGATTGCGATCGTGCCTTCTTCTTTGCAAAATCTTCAGAGGACAAGCGTAGTTTACCGCGCTTTAGAAGAAAAAATTCCATTAGTAGAAACAGCTGTAGTTTGGCGAAAAGAGGGAATGACACCTGTCTTACGAGAGTTTCTAAAAATTGTGAAAATTGTCTGTGGTTAATTAATCAGTTAAAAGGCGATCGCCTGTACTCAGCATATTTAGCTGAGTTTTAGCACTTCGGTTTTTTGCTTAAAAAGAATAGAGAAAAGGCTTAACCTGTGAACATACAACAGGCTAACCCTTGATATCAACTTACTTACCAGGCTAAACTATCACTACATTAATTTGTTAATGACGAAAAATATTCTCTTTTAATCGGTATTTCTACAATTCAGTTTCATAATATTATCTTAGCGTTCTCTTAACATAAATAATTTAAATACTCTCAATAATGGCTATCGATTAATGACATCCTTTTTCTAATTTCATTTCATAAGATAATCTTAGTTTTCTCTTAACTCAAATCACTTAAATCCTCTCCATAATGGCTATCGATTAATCTGCTGTCGGTAGACTTTATTCCAAAATTAAGGAGGATTCAATGACCTTATCAAGGCGTCAATTTTTTACCCTAGCAGGCACGGGAACTGCCGGGGCTTTAATCTTATCTCCATTACAGGCTTTCTACGCTAAGCGAACTTTAGCAGCCGGCCCTTACGGTTCTCTTCAATCTGACCCTCGCGGTGTTCTGGATTTGCCTGCTGGATTTTCTTATGTAAGATTGTCTGAGACGGGGCAAACAATGACCGACGGCTACAAAGTTCCAGGTGGACACGATGGTATGGCGGCGTTTCCAGGAGCTAATGGCAGTACAATTTTGATCCGCAACCACGAACTCAACCCAGCATCAAGTACCAGCGTTGGCGCACCTAGCTCTAAGAAATACGACACTCAAGGTAAAGGTGGTACAACAACTTTAGTAGTCAGTTCCACTCGCACTTTAACCAGACACTACGGTTCTTTAGCAGGCACTTACCGCAACTGCGCTGGTGGCCGAACTCCTTGGGGATCTTGGCTAAGTTGCGAAGAAAGCTTTGAAACGGGTAATAAGAAGCATGGCTATGTATTTGAAGTACCTAGTAGTGCAACCGGATTTGTCACACCCGTAGCCCTTGTGGCAATGGGTAGATTCAATCACGAAGCAGCGGCAGTAGACCCCAACACAGGCTACGTATATATGACCGAAGACCGGGGCGATGGCTTGTTATATCGCTTCGTACCTAACATACGCAATAACTTGAGTGCAGGTGGTACGCTATATGCTTTGAGAATTACTACAAGACCTCAAGCAAACACCACAACTGGTTTTACAGTAGGTCAAGCCTTTGCGGTGGATTGGGTTCGGATTACTAATCCCGATCCTTCCACTGATACAGTAAGGGTTACAGGCTTTAATTTAGGAGCTGCCAAGTTTTCTCGTGGTGAAGGTATCTTTTATGGCAACGGAGATATCTATTTCTCCTGTACCAATGGCGGCAGTGCTGGATTAGGTCAAATCTGGCGCTACACCCCTGCAACCGAAACACTCCGACTGTACATACAACCTAACAATGCAGGTATTTTAGATTTCCCAGATAACATTGTCGTTGCGCCAAACCGTGATTTGTTCCTCTGTGAAGATGGCGGAGGTACTGACTTTATTGTGGGAGTTACACCAGCTGGCGCACTCTATAAATTTGCCCGCAATGCATTGAACTCAAACGAGTTGACGGGGGTTTGTTTTTCAGCCGATGGACGAATTATGTTTGTGAATATGCAAACACCAGGAATTACCTTTGCTATATCGGGCCCCTGGTAGGTTTAGGGATTATTTTATTTCCATAGAGTGATTACTGCACACCCTATGTAACTTTATCTGGCTGATATCACGTTGAGGCGATCGCCCTTCCCTATGCAGTTTCTTAAAAAGTGCGATCGCTCGTGATGAATGTAAAGAAACATTTCTGTTTCTTATGAGAGCGTTACTCAGTTAAAAAAAGTTTTGCTAGGTTGTCAATATATTACTCAAATGGAAAAACTTAATTCAAGCACCGCTATAAATTGGAATTTAACCTGTGTCTGCTAAAGATGCTTTTCATACAGTTGTCAAAACAGCGCTTGAGAAAGAAGGGTGGTTAATCACTCATGATCCTTATGCTCTGCAAGCGGGAACCCTTGAGCTATATATTGATTTAGGAGCAGAAAAAGTTATTGCCGCCGAAAAACAAGGGCAAAAAATAGCTGTTTAAATTAAAAGTTTTCTGAGTCCTTCCAAAATAACAGAACTTTATGCTGCATTAGGACAATTTATTATTTATCGAATTGCTTTACAAGAGCAAGAATCCAATCGTACTTTATATTTAGCAGTTCCTAGTACTATTTACAATGAGTTTTTTATCCTTCCCTTTATTCAATCTGTAATTAAAAGTAATCAACTATATTTACTAATTTATAATGTTGAACAGGAGGCAATTGCACAATGGCAAAACTAGACGAATATCGACAACATATTAAGAACTTGCTTCAACAACACGCCAATACTGTTTGGGATAATCGCATTCAAGCTCAGACTATTTTTGATACAGAACATGATCATTATCAATTAGTTTATGTAGGTTGGCGTAATCAAAATCGCATCTATGGGCCTGTTCTGCATCTAGATATTATTGACGAGAAAATCTGGATTCAGCAAGATGGGACAGAGGTAGGAATTGCTAATGAGTTAGTTGATTTAGGTGTCCCAAAAGACGATATTGTTTTAGGTTTTCAATTACCATCTATACGTAAATATACAGATTTTGCTGTTAGTTAATTGAATTTATTAAAAAAAGCGATCGCCCTTCCCTATGTAGTTTCTTAATAAGTGCGATCGCATATTAGATTTTCACGCCATGTAAAAATAATTTGCTCATCTGCCTGTCTAAACTCAATATTAAACTTATCAAATACAACTTCTCTTCCTAGTAGTAATTGTTGCCCACCTGTATTAGTTTGTAACCATGCTACAGGAGCAATCAAACCATGCCCATCAATTGTCATTTCAACATTGCGTAAAACATACTCAACTCTTCCGCCAATGGTTTCTGCTAACAACGTTGATTCTGCATTCGCCAAAGCATAACCTAAATCTTGCCCAATTTTTAATGAAATTAAACTTAGTTCAGCACTAGAGTCTACTAACATTGTTGTAGAAATTTCTATATCTTTATGCTTCAGTTTTACATGATAATTTGGCTGCCAGTCATGACGGGCAACTGTACGAAACCGAATTGGTAAAATCTCGATAGAAGCAGTACGGCGAGGAACTAAGTAAATTGCAAATACCTGCCCTGAAGCATTTGCTAATTCTAAAACTTCTCGTAAATTTTCACTGTGAGCGATTAAGCCACTAGCATTGTAAGCAATATATTGATTTTTATATAAATCTAATAACATTTGGCGATTTTGGTTCAGCCACTTCAGCATTTGCTGACTTTCCTGTGCAGAAGGTGTTATATTCATAGATTTTTCTGCTCATAAATTAATCAGCTAAAGATGTCAGTATCCCATTTGCTACTAAACAAACTTTGTACATCTTAATTGTAGCGAAAAGGTGCGATCGCCCTCTTTCTCCTCTATGTTTTTTGAGGTTAGTTAAAAAAGTGCGATCGCTAGTTTATTAGAAAAACCATAACTCAAATTTGGAATACTGAGCAAAGCGCGGTTATTTACTGTGTAGAAGCGACTTACTAGCAAATATCGCGTTACTGAAAGTTTAGCAAATAGGAAAAAATTGTGAGTTCAGTAGTTACAGCAACCTTTGTATTAGCTAATTGGATTGTCAAAGGAATCGCAGATGGAACTTTTGAACGAGTTGGGGGTGTAATTCGGAAAGTAGGGACGAAACAAATCGTTGCTTGGCTAAGGGAGCAGGAATCAAATAATTCTACTGGAAATTATTTAGTGGAACTTGAGCGAAGTGTGCAACTAACTCAAGGAATTTTGCAGGTAACTAGTGCAGTCAGCATACTTAACCTGGGTGTCTCAGTTATAGGGTTTGCTGTGATAGCACAACGGCTTAAGGAATTAGAACAACGCTTGCAAGAAGCACAAAAACTTTTAAACAACATTAACCGTAAAATCGACCTTAGTTTCTATGCTAATTTTCGTGCTGCAATCGAATTAGCAACTAATGCCTTTACGATGACCAAAACTGAAAATCGTAGAAGCAGCGCACTACAAGCTATTAATCGCTTTTTAGAAGCAGAGCATATTTATACTGAATACACCGATATCGAAATTGAGCAACAAAGCCAAATTGCTGATGAATATCTGCTGACTTTATCTTTAGCCTACCTAGCCGAAGCACGTTGTTATTTAGAATTAGAAGAACACGATACAGCACTTCGCCGCTTTCAAGAAGGGTCAATAGTTATTCGTTCTCGTATTCAGAAATATGTTGAGCTTCTCCTAACTTCTAACCCAGCAGTGTACTTACAGCCTCAGTTCGGAAGACAAATTGATTTGCGTAGATTAACCCGAATTTATCAATGGCTCAATCCAGCGTTAGATGAAAATGCAGTCTTTGATATGCAACGGATGAATCTATTCATGTTGGCTCAAGATCCTAATAAGTGGGTAGAATCGATACCAGCAGCAATTTGGGATTCCAAAGTAGATTGGGTAGGTAAAGCATTTTGGGATGACCCTAAACCGCAAATTTATGCACGTCTTCCTAAAACTTTAGAAGTAGTAGAATCAATGATTGAAACCAATCGCCGCTTTGAATCTTACCAAACAGAATTACAAGCAATATCCCAACTAGGAATCAGCTTTCATGACTGGCTTAAATTAACTCCATCTACAGAAATTAAACCGGACGGCGCAGAATTAATGTATATAATTCCATCAAAACCTTTAGAGTTATAGCATTCCATGTGAATTAGCACTAGTTGATAAATAGATACTTGAAGTGGGAATACTGAGTAAAGCTAGAGTATTTGTTGCCTACATGGGAAACTGTTTGTCACGAAATATCCTGCGACGGAAGTTTTATCAACTAGGAGAAAATTATGAGTTTACCAGTTCAAATTACCTTTGCACTTGCACCACATATTGCTAAAGGGTTAGCTCAGGGAGTATATGTACTATGTGGGGGTATAATTCGGGATACTGTAAGAAATAATAATATCCTTGGATTTTTGAGAGGAATAACTCCAACCCCTACGAGTTCCCCTAATAATGTACTAAACCTGATTATTTCTGGTGCGAATTTGCTAACTTCAGGAGCGAATATAGCCGTATCGGCTAAAGGATTTAGCAATGTAAACCAGCGATTAGATAAGGGTTTTAGTGATGTTAACCAGCAACTAAGTAATATTGAAAATAAAATCCAAGCAATTGGAAAACCTTTACAAATAAGTCCAGAGCTTTTGCAAATAACTACTGCTGCTAGTGTACTTAATCTGGGTGTATCTGTGATGGGTTTTGCTGTTATATCGCAGCGTCTCAATGAGATAGAAAACCAACTAAAACAAGCAGCAGAATTGTTAAATAAAATTAATCGCAAAATTGACCTTAGTTTCTATGCTAACTTTCATGCTGGAATCGAATTAGCAGTTAATGCATTTACGATGACTAAAATTGAAAATCGTAGAAGCAGTGCCTTACAAGCTATCAATAGATTTTTAGAGGCAGAACATATTTACAAAGATTACACAGTTAATGAACTTTCTCAGAAAAGCCCAATTATTGACAAATATATACTTACGTTATCTCTAGCCTATATTGCAGAAGCACGTTGTCATTTAGAACTAGAAGAACATGAAACAGCGCTTCGTCGTTTTCAAGAAGGGGGAAAATTTATCACGTTGCTGCTTAAAAAATATATTGAACTCATGCTTACTTCTAATCCAGCAGCATACTTGCATCCTCAATTTAAAGGTCAAATTGATTTGCATAAACTAACCCAAATTTACCAATGGATTGACCCGAATTTTGATGAAAATACAGTTTTCGAGATGCAACGTGAGAATATGTTTAAACTGACTCAAAGTCATGATGAATGGCTATCTTCCCTTCCATCGGCAATTGTAGATCGTAGTGAAATTCAATGGGGTATATTCGGAGGAAACCCTACTCCATTCACTGGGAGATTTGAAAAAGAAGCTTACAAACGTCTTCCCCAAGTATTTGAAGTAATGGAATCTATGATTGAAACCAATCACCGCTTTGAATCTTACCAAACAGAAATACAAGCAATATCCCAACTAGGAATCAGCTTTCATGACTGGCTTAAATTAACTCCATCCACAGAAATTAAACCAGATGGCGCAGAATTGATGTACATCATTCCTTCTCAGCCTTTAGACTTGCAGGTATCTAGTTGAAACTTAACTTCCTCCGCATCCTCTGCGCCTTGGCGGTTCGTTAAAAAAAAGGCGAACTTTATGTTCGCCCTTAATAATCATGGTGTTATAGTGTTGCTCGATTGAAACCCAAATTCTAAATCTTCGCTTCTTCTCTCACCAACTTATCCCAACCCAAATCTTTCAAATTATTATTCCGACGTAGCGGACGTGTCACCAACTCTAAAACATCACGCGCATTGGTAAAACCGTGAATTTGAGCAAAAGTGAACTCCACAGACCACTTAGTATTAATACCGCGTGCTTCCAGCGGGTTAGCGTGAGCCATACCAGTAATTACCAAATCTGGCTTCAACTCATAAATCCGTTGAAGTTGATTATAATTATCCGGCTTCTCCACAATCTTTGGCATGGGTGAACCCATTTCCTGACAAGTTTTCTCCAGAAACGCCAACTCAGCAGCTTGATAGCGCTTATCCATGTAGGGGATGCCGATTTCTTGAACAGTCATACCACAGCGTACCAAGAACCGCGCCAAGGATACTTCTAACAAGTTATCACCCATGAAGAATACAGATTTGCCGCGAATTAGTTTCACGTACTCTTCCAAGCCTTCCCAAATTTGTGCTTCCCGTTCATCCAAACCTGTGGGAGTAATGCCGAACACCGAGCAGATTTTCTCAATCCAAGCGCGGGTTCCATCGGGGCCAATGGGAAAAGGTGAGCCAATGAGTTTGCACTTACGGCGGCGCATTAAGGTGGTAGCAGTGCGGCTGAGGAAGGGGTTGACACCAGAGACGTAATACCCTTCTTCTAAAACTGGCAGTTCAGTGAAGCGCTTCGCGGGTAGCCAGCCGGAAACTTTGACGCCTTGCTTCTTCAGTTCCAGGGTTAACTGAGTAACCACGGGGTCAGGAAGTGAGCCGAAGAGAACTAGCGGTGGATGCTCTACGTACTCAGATTCTTCTTGAGCGACATCTTCTTTCTTCTTACCGAAGTTGAGCAGCTTTTGAATGGCGTTGCGTTCGTTTTTGTCTGTTTCCGCCACAGGAGCCTTATCAGGACAACGGTTAGCCATTGCGGCTAATACAGTGTCTTCTCCTTGGGTGAAGGCGTAATCTAGACCGTTAGCACGAGCTACGACGATGGGGATACCGATTTCAGATTCCAGTTTTGGCGCTAAGCCTTCCAAGTCTGTTTTAATAATTTCGGTGGTACAAGTACCAATCCAGACAATTACGCTAGGATTGCGATCGCGTTTAATCTGCAAACACAACCGCTTTAACTCTTCATAATCATTCAACTGTGCCGAAATATCCCCCTCTTCCAACTCTGCCATTGCATAACGGGGTTCAGCAAAAATCATCACCCCCATCGCGTTTTGCAGGAAGTAGCCACAAGTTTTTGTCCCAATCACCAAAAAGAAGCTATCTTCAATTTTTTGGTATAACCACGCCACGCAGCTGATTGGGCAAAAGGTATGGTAATTCCCAGTTTCACACTCAAAGTTTAAAGCTTCTGGTTGTTGAGTGACAGTCATTTTGGTTTTTCTCCCCGTGATATTTAAAGCGTACAAGGCAGGTGAAAGTAGGGGATGTTACGAGTTTTTACTAACTCCTAACTAAATTTTTCCCCTAAATTCAACAGGAACGGCAATAATTAAGCGTTGGGGAAGAGACGGGCAATTTCTGATTCGTCAAAAACGCCAGCCGGCAGTTCTTCCCCTAAAAAATCGTTATTCTCTTCACTCTTTTGCAGTAGTGCTGTTTCATCACCCCAGACATCTGACAACACGTCCCTAAACGCATTCTCGTCTATTGGATTTAGATCTTCGAGTGACTGGGCGTCATCCAGCTTTACTTCTGTTGAAGTTGCTGTATCAAAGGTAATACCCCCAAACTCATCTGCTTCTAAACTTGCTGTGTGGCGAGACTCATCTTCTGAATTGTGTCCGTTGGATAACGAAACATCGCCAAGCTCATTTTGGGTTTCCTTCGACTCGCTTACCCCTAAACTTTTATGAGCAGAATCCACCGCCATGAACCCTTGAGCTACCGCCAACGACTCAAAGTCATTTGTATGAGGATGTGCCAAGGTTTCGTCTTCAGGGCTGTCATCCATGATAATCGCTGAATAATCTTGGTATTTCTCTGGTTCTGCTTTGGGAAGGATACGATGACCAAGAGCGATATCTGGGTCAAAATGCAAATCCAATACCTGAATCAGGGTATCAGCATCAGGATTGAGTTTGGCAAAGGGTAGCATTAACTGGGCTAATTTGGGTTCTAGCGCGTTAACAACTCCCAGGATGAGGTAAGAAGGTGGTCGCTTCCCGCCATCAGGGGTGTACACTGATTCCACTTCCATGTGCAGGGTAATCCAGTCACGATTCGCCTGGAAAAATTGCAACCACTTTTGCTTTATTGAATCTGTAAAGCTGTGAAAGAAAGCCATATTATTGTCCCCCATCCTGAGAGCTTGGTGATTTATACAATCATCAAGTCTAGTTCCTCTTCTGAATTAGGAACCTGGGGTTTACCCGGATTTAGATAAAAATCGGACAACAAAGAGAACAATTCGCGGTCTGGGGCATCGTTAGGCACAACACCTTCGGGACGCGCCAAAATTTGGTCGGCGATGTTGAGATAATAGTCGCAAACGTAGTTCAGAGAAGGATCAGACTCAGCCATCTCAAACAAAGTCTTACCCTTGACACGAGAAACGCGAATATCTTCAATTAAAGGTAAAACTTCTAGAACTGGCATTGGCACGGCTTCTATATATTTTTCAATTAAGTCGCGCTTGGAGGTGCGGTTGCCAATTAAGCCAGCTAGACGCAATGGGTGAGTCCGGGCTTTCTCGCGTACTGAAGCCGCAATCCGATTAGCAGCAAACAAAGCATCAAAGCCGTTGTCGGTAACAATCAAGCAGTAATCTGCATAGTTGAGTGGTGCAGCAAATCCGCCACAAACTACATCACCCAGAACGTCAAATAAGATTACGTCGTACTCATCAAACGCGTTGAGTTCTTTAAGTAATTTTACGGTTTCGCCGACGACGTAGCCACCACATCCAGCACCCGCAGGCGGCCCACCTGCCTCAACGCAATCAACACCACCGTAGCCTTTGTAAATCACATCTTCCGGCCAGACATCTTCGTAGTGATAGTCTTTTTCCTGGAGGGTGTCGATAATTGTGGGAATCAAAAACCCAGTAAGGGTGAAGGTGCTGTCATGTTTGGGGTCGCAGCCAATTTGCAACACTTTCTTGCCGCGTTTGGCTAGGGCGACGGATATGTTACAGCTAGTTGTGGATTTACCAATACCACCTTTTCCGTAAACTGCTAGTTTCACTGTAGTTTGCCTCTTATAGTTTCTTGTCAAACTCGTGGTTCAAACATTTGCCTTCGCCTAGCCTCAGATGGCGATGCGTCAGGTCTGGTGAGTGTCATTATTGTCCAAATCAGATGAAAAATAAAGTAGCTCTTAAGATGTAAAGCTGTCTTATCTGCTGAATTGTAGCTTAATCAGGCGTTATGAGATTTAGAACATCTTTAAAAAGATACATAGCTTTAAAAACAGACAATTAAAAGTTTTTATTGTTTTTTTTATAAAAAAGGTTACAAAAAACAAAAAGCTGCAATCATTTTTCTTTAATGGTTTTCATAGAATTAGCTGATTGTAGAACATGGTATTTCCGGTGAATAGCGGTAGAGGTGAAGAGAGTTATGAGTAGCCCTATGCTGGAAATACCACTGCGACTTTGAATAGTAGGTAAATTGGCAGATTTTAGATAACTGCCAAGATCATTTAATTGTCGGTGAGTGGGCGATCGCAAGTTTGTAAACAATGATTAAATTACAAAATATTGTCTATATTTATTACAATATTTGGGCTGCGTCACTTCAGCAATCAAGAAACGCCGCCTTCTATTTGCTCTATTTCCTGTAATGTTTGCCAGCCAGCTTGCCACTGAGAGTTATCTTGTAATAACTTGGCATTGATCCAAAAGCGGACTTTAGGGTCACAAGCAGCAACCATTTCGGCATATACCCACTTACTCTGATTTTTACGATTGACGACTTGGAAGTGTCGCCAACCATCAATTTTTTGCTGTGCTGTCCACTTAGAGCCAACTAGGTAAGGGAATTTTTGCTTTTTAGTCATTTGTCATTTGTTATCAGGAATTACTGACTGGAAACCTGAAAATTGTTCTAGTCTCTCTGGAATTTAGCGGTACAAAAATTGTTCTAGGTGTTAAAGAAATCTGTATGGACAGAAAATGTATGCAAGTTGCTTAGATGCTAGTGGTCTATCACATTAATTTTGCTGGGTGGTCACATCCCCGACTTCTTTAAGAAGTCGGGGATGTGACCACCGCCAAAGTCTTTACCCAATGGAAAAGTTAGTCGCTCATGGGAAACCCCCTTTTTTACGAGAGGCTCCGCTAACGCGTAGGGTCTTGTAGAGAAAACCGCGCTAACTTACTACAAACACGTATGACCATCAAAATTAATGGAATAGACCACTAGCTAAATTATCAAAAGCTGGTCAAGCTTCTGACCTAATAACTAAATTTTGATTACTAATATCTAGTACGTATGGCTACTTAATATATCTCCTACATAAAAAGCCCCCTCCCCGCAAGCGAGGAGAGGGTTGGGGGTAGAGTTAGCCTAATATCCGCCTTCTTCTTCGTATTCAGGCTGTCTTTCCTTGACTTTCTTGGGAATATTCACAGGCTTTGGCGCATCTTCCCAAGCATCGCCCTCGACATCATCATAATTGTCGTAGTCTTCGGTGTATGGCTTGCTGTAGGGTTGAGATTCATATCTTGGCGGTTGTTGATACTTATCCCTGCCCGTTGCCTCACTCCAATTATCTTCTTCTTCGTCTTCTTCGTATTGGATAGATTCATACTGCCGCGCCTTCATTACCTGACGCTGCGGTATTTCTTCTTCTACATAGTCTTCAGTCCATTCTTCTTCCCGCGCTACGGGTTCGGGGGCACGAACTCTTGGTCTGGGTGGCTGCAATGGCACTCCGCTGGGTAGTTGATTGGATGGTGCAACTGCGCGAGGGGGAGTGTAGCCGTATTCTTCTTCTGCATCACGCTCCCACGGGGGTTTGCCAATACCCAAACGTTCTAGCAAACCTACTGTCAACTGATTTACCCGTTCTTCAGCTCCCTCAAACACTATCAGCCTTTTGGGCCCAGTACTAACGATTTCCTCTACTGAGAGTTCGTAGGTACTCAGCACTTGGTCGGGAATTTGTGGTAATCCAAAGGAAGCAATCACTATGGAATAAATCTTGCCAGTTTCGCCATTAAACTTGAAGCCTCGCACCTTGCCTAATACTTCACCTGTTTCTGTAATTACTTCCCAGTTAATCAGGTCGCCGTAAACTTCAATTTCAATATCTTCAAGTACGTCCTCGTTATCAACCAGAATGACATCGCCAATCTGGTTGATGTTGTTGAGGTACATATAGCGCGGTATGCCCGAAATAGAGATCAGGCTGTCTCGCAAACCAAGAGCCACAACCTCTCTTTGATCAATGTCAACCCAGACTTGACTGACGATGCCTAGCCGCTTACCGTTGTCGCGGGTAATCACCTGGGTATTCAATATGTCGGAACGCCTAATTATCTGTTCAGAGGTCATTCTATACCGAGTCCTGATCTCGAATCCGGTTTATCTATACACTATTATTAACAAAAACTCAAGCAGATGTATTGGAGGATTGTAACTTGATACCCAAAACTTGGGTGTAAGCTCCTCGTGCTTGAGTAACGCCAATTGTGCGTTCGGCTGATTCTATCATCGGACGACGCAAACTCACAACTATAAATTGTGCCTGTTGTGCCTGTTGTTTAATCATTCTAGCTAATCGTTCTACGTTTGCTCCATCCAGAAACATATCAACCTCGTCAAAGGCGTAAAACGGCGATGGACGGTAGCGTTGGAGGGCAAAGATAAAGCTCAAAGCTGTGAGTGATTTTTCTCCCCCAGACATGGAAGCTAAGCGCTGTACGGGTTTCCCCTTGGGGTGGGCGACTAAATTCAAACCGCTGCTAAATGGATCTTCGGGATTTTCGAGTTGCAAGTAGCCGTCACCGTCGGAAAGGGTAGCGAAAATTGATTGAAAATTTTCATTGACAGCATCGAAAGCTTCTTTAAAAGCAAGTTGGCGCAATGTAGTAAAGTTTTCAATCCGCAAAAGTAGCTCAGTGCGCTCACCTTCTAATGTCTGCAATTTTTGCGTAAGTTCCTGGAGACGGTTTTGGGTGCGTTCGTATTCTTCCAAAGCCAGCATATTTACGGGTTCCATTGCCTGTAAGCGTTTGGAAAGCGATCGCAATTCTTTTTGCAATTCTTCCAAATCTACCTGATCTGGAACTTCTGGCAAAGGATTAGGCAATTCTGCTGCAACATCCCGCAACTGACTTTGCAAAGCAACGAGTTCTTCCCGGCGCTTGTCTTGGGTTTCTTGGAGTTTTTCCAGTTCCCATTCCAATTGTTGTTGACGCAAAAGATGCGATCGCACTTGTTGTTCTGTGGCGTCGCGTTTTTGTTTCTCTTCTCCCAAATTTTGTTCCATAAGAGTCAGCGTGGCGCGTGTTTCAGCGATGAGAGTGCTGAGTGCTGAGTGCTGAGTGCTGAGTAAAGTTATTTGATTTTGTTGGGTTTCTTGCTCGTGATGATATTGAGTAATCCGTTGTTCGGCTTCTTGGATTCTCTCTTGCAGCCGTTGCTGCTGATTTTCCAAATTTTTTAATCTTTGTTCGGCTTCCCGTAATGCTGCCTCTCGTTGTTGTAATTGTTGCTCTTGTTCTTTAATAATTGCTTGGATTTGTTGCCATTCACTAGGAGTTTGCGACGCTTCCAACTCTGCTAATACCTGTCGCAATTGCTGCAACTGACTTTCTTGTCCTGGTAATTCCCGATCTAAAACTTCTAAGCGAGATTGAGCCGTCGCGAATTTTTCGCTGTTTTGGGCGAGTTGCGATCGCGTTCCTGCCAACTGCGCCGTCAAATTCTTAATATCTTTCTGCAACTGCTCCAATTGCAACTGCTGTTCTCGCCGCGCCTGTCGTGCTTCTGTAACCTCTTGCGCCAGTCGTTTTGTCTTGGCTGACAAAGTAGCGATCGCTTCAGTACAACGCTCTAAAATTCGCTCAATGTCCACCAAGCGATTTCTCAGAGCAATTGCTTCATCAGATTCCGCTGCTTCCGCATTGCCAAACCGCAATGACGAACGCTGGGTGTTGCTACCACCAGTCATCGCGCCGCTGGTTTCCAACAATTCCCCATCTAAGGTGACAATGCGATATAGTCCTAAGTTTTTCCGCGCCGCCTCAAGGCTGGCGAATACTACCGTGTTCCCAAAAACATAGCTGAATACATCTTTATAGCGGCGATCGCAATCAATTAAATTTACAGCATAGTTAACAAAACCGTTAGCAAAACGTAGCGTTGCATCTTGAGTAAATTTCTGAGCATGTATTTTATTCAGTGGTAAGAAAGTTGCTCTCCCTGCACGCTTTTGTTTGAGCAGTTCAATACCCGCTGCGGCAATACCATCATCTTCCACCACAATATGTCCCAAGCGTCCACCAGCGGCAATCTCCAAAGCTAGCTGATAGCGTGGTTCCACCCGTCCCAACTGCACAACTAAGCCACAAAGTCCAGGCATTCCCGATTGCAAAATCACTTTGCTAGCTTGAGTACCTTGCACTTCCTGCTGTGCTTGCGCTTGCGCCTCTATTTTATCCAACTGCCGTTGTTTTTCTCGTTGCTCTTGCAAGAGCCGCTTTTGGGTTTCCTGTTGAATTTGCAATTCTTGTTCTGTAGCTGCAAGATTTTGGGCTAAGTTTTGGATGGGTTCACTAGAGGCATTAAATTCCGTTTCAACTCGACTGCATTCAGCTTGTTTTTCTGCTAGCTGGGGTTCGTCACGTTCAATTAACTGAGTTTGCTCCTGGATAAGTTGCTGTAATTGGTGATTGCGTTCCCTGAGTTGTGCTTGTTCTGTACGTTGCGGTTCTAAAGTTTGCAGCAAAGTTTCAACTTGACGGTTTAACGCCGTCTGTTGCTGCACCCACGCTTCCGAAGCCGAGGCGATTTCCGCTGCTGCTTCGCGGGAATTTTGTAGCGCTTGTTGCGCCTCATCTCTTTGCTGCTGACAATAGACGATAGATTGTCCTTCAACAATCTGAGTTTGGGCGATTTGTTCTAAAGAATTTTGATGTTGTTGAATTTCTTGCGCTTGTTGAGCCAGCCGCTTAGCAGTTTCTTGCAAAGCTGTTTCTAACTCCGTTTGCTGACGCTGGAGTTGTTTACGTTCCGCCTCTTGGGTAGCCAGAGTAGCTTGTACCGCCAAAAGTTCCTCTTCTCCTAATGCTTTCACATGAGCATTGAGTTGCTCCAATTCGGCGGTTTTTTGGGCAATTTCAGAATTCAGAGTTGTGAGTTGGGTAGTGAGTTCAGCATAATTGCGATCGCTACTTTGAAGCTGAGTAACTAACTTTTCTTGTTGTGCTTGCAGAGAACGCCATGATAAAACCGCTTCCCAGGATTGTTTTTGGAGAAATTCCGTACGGAGTTTTTGATATTTTTCCGCTTTGGCACGGTCTTGAGAAAGGCGATCGCGCTGTACAGTTAATTCTGTCTCAATAATCCGACAGCTATCTTCCTTCTCCTTCACCTCATCCAAAGTTGATTTAGCTTGATGAATCTTGCGATCAAACGCCGCCACCCCAGCCAATTCATCAATAATTTCCCGTCGTTCCTTAGCATTCATCGAAATAATGCTAGTCACATCCCCTTGCAGCACCACGTTATAACCTTCAGGATAAACCCGCAGATTACTTAATTCCTCATGCAACTCCGTCAGCGTACAGCCAACACCGTTGATATAGTAATTCGACGTGTAAGTCCCTTGATGAGTAACTCGCAGCCTTCTAGTAACACTCCACTCAGTCGGGGACTGGGGATTAGGAACTGGGGACTGGGAATCCTCCCCATCTTCCTCGACTTCCTCTTCACTCTGCGCCTTTGCGCCTCTGTCTTGGAAAGTTCTGATCGCCGGAAGCCGGCGCTCAGACTTTCCGCTGCGTGATAAATCCTCCCCCGACAAATCAAACGTCACCGTCACACTAGCCTCAATAGAAGCTCGTCCCCTAGACGTTTGCGTATTATTAACCAAATCCGGCAGGCGATCGGCCCGCATTCCCTTAGAACTAGAGAGTCCTAAACAAAACAGCAGTGCATCAAGAATATTGGATTTACCGGAACCATTTGGCCCAGATATGACAGTACACCCCGGCAGCAAAGGGACAGAGGTAGTACCGCCGAAGGATTTGAAGTTGGTAAGTTCCACGCGCTTGATATGAACCATAGGCGCTGGCTAACTGGGCTAATGAAGAACAAGTGTATCAATTAATTACAGATTCGCAAGAGGTTAAGACAGGAAATTCAGGATTATCGAACCACAGAGAGAAGTCGGAGCGGCGGCTTCCGGCGATCTGAACTTCGGTGGGCACAGAGAACACAGAGGAGGTGAGGAGAGTTTAGCAGCGAATTAAACCAGTTGGTATAGTTTGAATTATCTATGAGCTATGTGAAATTTTAGTCGTAAAAAGGCTCAATCATCATTTTTTCACGCTGATATTGATTGGTTTATTGGCAGATATCTAGGGTTTACTTGATTAATTATTGGTCTGGAATTCAATAATTTCTTAGTAGAAAATCGTCAAGAAGAAGTTGGAAGAATTACGCTATGAGTTACGCTCTGCTGGAGGCGATCGCAAGCAAACAATCAATCAATAATAATCACTCTTTCCTAGTTCGCTATCAGTTCATTCACGATTTATTACCAGAGCATTTTGCAAGTATGTAAGATTATATTATGTGTAGATAAATAATCGGGTAAATTATGCAACTAGAAGATTACTTTGACTTTCAGCGTCCTGATGATATTCGATTGAAAGGTACAAGAGTAAGAATTACCAATTATTGCCAAAACTAGATATAACTTGCTCTGAATCTTCAATCGATTTGTTGCAAGTCCTCAAATCAATCTGCAAACTATAGTTTAATTTTTTTCTCTTTTCGCTGATGTAGCGCGAGTAGTTTTAACGGTTGCTGAATTTTGCAGATTTGCAATTTCCTTAAGTGCATCTTTATAACTATCTTTTTCCCTTTTCTGTTGAAACAGTTTGGCGGATTTTTTTAAATCTGCGATCGCACCTTTTTTATTCCCCATCTTGGCGCGAACTATCCCCCGATTGTAGTAGGCTAAAGCATAGTTAGAATTAATGGCGATCGCCTGGGAATAATCTTGATTAGCTGCTTTTTTATTTCCCATTTCCAAATAGGCGTTACCACGATTATTATAAGCCGCAGCGTCTTTTGAATTTAATTCCAGCGCTTGGTTGTAATCTTCAATTGCTCCTTTATAGTCTCCAAAAGAAAAGCGGTGAAGACCTCTATGAATGTAAGCTGGTGTAAATTTAGGATTAATCTGCAAAACTTTATTATAATCTTCAGTAGCTTCTAGCTGTTCTCCTTGATCACTATAAATATCACCACGATTAAGATAAGCTTCTATATATTTGGGATTAATACTAATTGCATTTGTATAATCTTTAATCGCAGCGTCTTTTTGTTGATTAGCAACTTGAGTTAAACCTCGTTGATAATAGGCTTTAGCATCACTAGGATTAATTCCAATTACTGCATCAAAATCCTGAATTGCTGCTTGTCTAAGTTTGAGGCGACGACGAAGAATTCCCCGCTGTAAGTAAGCTTCGCTATAGTCAGGTTTAACGGCGATCGCTTTGCTAAAATCCCCAATTGCTCCTTTATTATCTTTTAGTTTAATCCGAGTAAGGCCACGCCCATAATAAAAAAATGGGTTTTTAGCATCAAGTTTTATTGCTTGGGTATAGTCAGCGATCGCTTCTTTATACTTACCTAGTTCATAAAGAGAAAATCCTCTATCATAATAAGCATTAGCATCTTGAGGATTGAGCAAAATAGCTTGGCTAGAGTCTGCTTGCGCTTTTTGATAATCTCCTAGACGATAAAAAGTATCACCTCGTCTATTGTAAGCCAGCACATTTTGCGAATCTAATTGAATAGCTTGAGTAAAATCTTCAACTGCTTCTTGAAACTTTCCTGCTTCATATTTATTTACTCCTTGCTGGTACAGTTTTTGAGCAGTATTTACAGGTTTTGGCGACTGGAAAAACCAAGTTCCGACACCAAGTGTAATGCAACCAGCTATACCTGACAGAATTAACCAAAGTTTTTTCTGATTCTGTTTATTATACTCATAATTTGTTAATTCTTTTAAGTTTTCTAAAACTTCGGTTGCATACTGGTAACGCTTGCGATAATTCAAACGCACCATCTTATTAAGAATATTGGTTAATTTTCTGCTAATTTCTGTGGTTTTGTTACGCCAGATAATCTCGCCTGTTAGTTGATTTTTTTGATTTTTTAATCTAGATATATCGTTTGCTTGTAAACCCATAATTGCTGCGATCGCAACTATACCTAAAGCGTATATATCACTGTTATATTTGGGATTTCCTTGAGATTGTTCATTTGGCAGATATTCAGAATTTCCAACGCTAGTAAGGATGACTTCCTTAACAACACCGAAGTCAACCAAAACTAACTTGCTATCAGACTGTCTACGAATAATATTTGCTGGTTTAATGTTCCGATGAATGACCCCACGAACATGCACAAACACCAAAATTTCTAATATTTCTAATAACAGACTAATTACTTGGTCTTCCCTTAGAGGTTTACCCTGTAAAACTTCTTCCGTTAAAGGATTACCAGGTATGTATTCTTGAACAATATAGAATTCTTCCTTTTCTTCAAAATAATCAATTAACTTCTGGATTTGATTGTGTTCCTGTCCTAGTTGTTGTAAAGTTGTTGCTTTACTTACAAACAAGTGACGCAAAATTTTTAAAGTTTGAGGATTGTTACTGGGAGGACGTAGCTGCTTCAATACGAATTTACTGTTAGGAAGGCTAGTATCTTCAACTAAATAGGTTTGTGTTACTTCTTCAGTATTCAGAACTGTCAGTATTCGGTAACGTCCGTTCAGCAGATGACTATTCATCAATATAAATAAGTTTTATGTTTAATTATTTGATTATATTTAGTGTAAGTGTTATTAACGAGTTTCATTAAATACAAACATAAAAATTAGGGTTATTTCACTAGGCTACAAGTATTAATAATTAGCTAAATTACACATATTTTTAGGGAGTTATTTTTCTATATTGGAGGAATATAACAGACTCAATGGGAAACATTCTATCAGGTTTGAGTGAACTATGTGCAGCAAATAACAGGCGAATTTATGGGAAGGTTAAATATGCAGATAATTTTCTCCATATTCTTCAGCAATCCCACTCATGACTTTTGCTCCCAGAATGAGGTAAAAAAAGGGCAATTTGAACTATCCAGAACCCCACATAAAAGATTGAAAATCAACGGATTTGGAGAAAACAAAGATCAGGCAGTTAGTGCGAAGCGTCAATTACTCAAAGCATTGAGTTGCCGCGACAAAACTGCTATTAGTAGCTTAATTGCACGGTGGCAAACGATTCTGGGAGCAGAAAAGTTAACTGATTTGATTGTTAACGAAGTAATGGTCGAATGCGATTCTGATAGCCATAGTTGGTTTTGTCAAACTTTCTTTGGACAATCCCAATATGCACAGATGCACCAAAAAGCCGAAAGTAACATTTTGAGAATTTTAGTTGATGAAGGCTTGGAACCGGGTAAGGACTTCAGCTTTGGGTTAGATGGCGAGATTATAATAAGCGATCGCACTCAGCAAGTCTTACTCAATCAATTGCCAAAAGAACGCATAGCCTTATTTGAGGCTCAATTGCATTCCTCCTCAGTTCCAAGTCCAGTCGTCGCCATTGAACATCAATTGGGGTGTCCATTTTTTACCAATTTGACAGAAATTGCAACTCAACAGATACAGATGCTAAATAATTCCCAAGCAGCAGCTTATCTGGGAGTGCTGCTAGCTGGGTTAGTGAAGCGTCATCCTGCACTCCAGAGTGTGGACTTCCCTACACTATTCATTTTCAGAACTCTCAAAGGCTTGTCGCCAGAAAGAGCAATGGCAATCCTCAACGATCCTCAAACCGATCCTGAGTTCGATGAGACTATCATTTTTCAACATTTATTAGCAGCAATGGAAGATACAGAATATCATCGCATTGCTGGTTTAGATGGTGTTATTAGTATCGAACATCTCAAAAAACTTGATTTAGTTTGGTGTGGCGATCGCCGGATTTCGGAAATAATCGCCATGATGGAAAAATGGCATTCCAGAAAAGAAATCAGGAGCCAGGAGCTAGGAGCCGATAGCCAAAATAATTCGTAATCATCTACGCTGGTATAACAAATTTTTCGCTCCCCGCCAGTCCAAAGGCAGCATGAATAGCTTGCAAAGCCTTAACACCTTCCTCTTGTGCCACAACGCAACTAATTTTGATTTCTGAAGTGGCGATCATTTGAATATTGATTTGGTGTTGAGCTAGTGCTTCAAACATTTTAGCGGCAACACCTGGTTGTCCCACCATCCCTGCACCGACAATACTCACTTTCGCGATCGCACTGTCTAAAACAACTTCACCCCACCCTAATTCTGTGGCTACTTGAGTGAGTATTTTTTTGGCATTTTCCCCATCCATCCGAGCAACCGTGAAGGCAATATCTCGCCGGGGAATACCATCAATCACCCGACAGCGCTGAGATTGAATAATCATATCAACGCTAATATTATGCTGCGCTAATAGTCCAAACAGCTTTGCCGCCATCCCTGGACGATCTGGCAATTGGCGAATTGCAATACGCGCTTGGTTCATATCTAAGGCGACGCCACGCACGGGGGGAGGTGAGTGCTGAGTGTTGAGTAGTGTTAGCGATAGCGGGGCGTTTAGCCCGTGCTGAGTTAGAAATTCTCCCCCTGCTTCCCCTGCTTCCCCTGCTTCCCTACTCCCCTGCTTCCCTGCCTCTATTTCAAAGGCTGTACGGAGTGCGGTGACAGCGCGATCGCACGCAGCAGCATCTACTACGCAACTCACTTTTACTTCGCTAGTAGAAATCATTTGGATGTTCACCCCGGCTTCTGCTAAGGTGGCGAACATCTTGGCAGCTACACCTGGACGCCCAATCATCCCTGCACCGGCGATACTAACTTTGGCGATATTATGTTCTACCATTACCTCAGCTTCTTCCGATTTGGGGTTAGATTGACTTCTCAGTGCTGGGGCGATGGCTGCGGCTACTGCTTCTGCTCGCTTTAATATTGGTGTTGTTACAGTAAAAGCAATGTCATTACTATTACCTTCATGAATTGACTGAATAATCAAATCCACGTCCACTTTTTGCCGGGAAATCTCGCCAAATAACCTGGCTGCGACACCTGGTTTATCGGGTACGCGCAACAGAGAGACTTTTGCTTGATCTGTGTCAAATTCTACATTATCTACTGGACGGGCAATTTCTAAATTTACCAGCGATCGCCCTTGGGGTTTGGGCGATGTTACCCAAGTACCAGGGTCATCTGTCCAGCTAGATCTAACTACTAAAGGAACACCATAATTACGAGCAATTTCCACGGCACGAGGATGCAACACTTTTGCCCCCAAGCTAGCCAGTTCCAGCATTTCATTGCAGGTGATTTCATCTATTAACTGGGCTTCGGGAACTAAGCGAGGATCTGTAGTTAAAATCCCTGGAACATCTGTATAAATTTCACAAAAGTTTGCCTGTATTGCTGCTGCTACAGCCACCGCTGAAGTGTCAGAACCGCCACGCCCCAGAGTCGTAATTTCTAATTCTCCATTGCTGGATATCCCTTGAAATCCTGCTACTACAACTACTTTGCCTTGATTAAGATGTCGGCTGAGGCGATCAGTTTCAATATGCAAAATCCGAGCGCGGGTGTGTTCAGCTTCAGTAACAATTCCTACCTGAGCACCAGTCATCGAAATTGCAGACTGTCCAAGTTCCTGCAATGCCATGCTAAGTAGGGCAATAGTTACTTGTTCACCAGTAGAAAGCAGCATATCCATTTCCCGGCGGCTAGGACTTGTAGAAATTTCATTAGCTAGTTTGACAAGTCCATCGGTGGTTTTGCCCATTGCAGAAACCACTACTACAAGCGAGTTTCCTGCTTTCACAGTTTTGTAAACACGCTGTGCAACAGCTTGAATACGTTCCACTGAACCGACAGATGTACCACCGTATTTTTGAACTATGAGCGCCATAACTTTTATTCAATCAATTGTGCCTGCTTTCATCAATGCCCCCGCCGGGTCAAAAAGCTGTGCAAGCATTACCAGCTATATAGTTTACTAACTTATCAGAATCAGTTGACACGAAAAACCTGTAATTTATATTTTGTTAGCGATTTTTCGCATACCGAGCTAATCTCATTAAGTCCTCGTAGGCTTGTTACCAGTAGCAAAAGTAGAAAAGAGTATACTCCTTGCTCAGCCACATAAAGATGTAACGATAATTATACCCATACAATTCATAAGCGATCGCTCACCAATAAAACGCACCAATGAATCGGCGATCGCGTAATAATTATTCAAAAACTACGTCTTCGTAAAGTGCTGCCATTGTTTCCTCAAAATCTACGCTGTTTAGTCGAAATGATTTATCTTCTGATGTGTAAGATTGTAAAACCCAGAGCCTCTGTTCATTGCGTCGAAAACATTCAACTCGTTGACGCTTTGTATTAATCAATACATACTCCTGGAGACTTTCCAAAACCTGATAATCGGCGAATTTGTCGCCACGGTCAAAAGCTTCAGTCGAATTAGATAAAACTTCGATAATTAACCGAGGAAATCTTTTATAAGCTGGCGTTTCTTGATCTCGTTGGTCGCAAGTAACCATCACATCGGGATAATAAAAGCGATTCAGAGATTCAATTCGCGCTTTCATATCAGCGATATAAACACGACAACTAGAACCGCGTACATGATTACGGAGGAGAGCAAACAGGTTTCCGGCAATGGTGACATGTGCGTCAAGCGCTCCAGCCATTGCGTAGATATAACCGTCAATATATTCATGTTTGACAGGGTTTTGTTGCTCTATTTGGAGGTACTCTTCAGGAGTAAGGTAGTTTTGCTGGGGCGAGGCGATCATAGTTGAAACTTCAAGGCTTGAGTGATGCTGATTTCTAGGGTAGCGTTTGTTGTTGATTGAAGTTGGTTTTTGAGTATTAATAAAATCCAACAACAAAGACAAAAGAAATTTTAGAGAGAGAATTTTATGTTAGGTCTGGATAGAATTACATTTGACCCTAGCATTATGGGTGGACACGCTTGCATTCGCGGAATGCGAGTTCCAGTTTCTTTAGTGGTCAATTTGGTAGCTAATGGAAAACCTGTGGAAGAAATTTTAGAAGAATATCCTGATTTAAAACCAGAGGATATTCGTCAATCTTTACTTTATGCAGCGTAGTTGACTCAAGAACGGGTTTATCCATTCAAAATTATTTAAACATGGAATAGCCTTGTAGATTTCACTCTAAAGTAGAGCCTCACCATCTTGATATTCTTTGATTTTGCCATATAAACTGGCAACTGTTTCTTGAACAAACAGTTTTTCTTTAACTTGCAAATAGTCACCTTCACTGAGTTTACAAGCTGCCCAAAATTTCATTACCTTAGATGGTTCTAAATGAGTGAGTAAAACCTGCATCACTTCTTGTAAATTTTCTTGCTCGTTAATAACTTTAATTTCCATTGTCTACCTCCAAAATAAAATTAGTTGGATTGATTACCAAGAGTGATAAATCTTGGCAGCGGTTGATTAATCTCCGATCACAAGTAATAAAATAATTACTTTGGGAAGCCTCCGCACACGCTACATGAAGTGCATCGATAGGTTTAATTCCTTGTTGTTCTAATTTTTCTGCTCTCCCTCTAATATTTTCATCTACTAATAGTCTCAAGGCAGCTATTCGTAAATATCGCTCCATCGATTGCTGATTTACAAGAAAAGGGTTACGGCTATTTTCATATTCTAGAACTGAAGAACTAACTAATTCTATTAATCTTGCTTCCACCATTTGTAAAATTAAGATGATAGCTTGTGTTTCTAGAAATATTTTTGGCTGTGTTTGGTCGTCAAACGGACGATTATAAATACTGGTATCTAGATAAACCCTGGTCATAGAGCTTTTTTACAACTTTCTCTAAACAAAAGCGATCGCCTCTAGGAGTGCGTTCCACGCGTAGGCGTAGTCTGTCGGAGACATGGCCTTAACAACGCCATCATTCCACCTCAGAACATGAAAGGCCGAGTTCAGAACACAAAAGGCCGAGCTTAGAACATGAAAGGCCGAGTTCAGAACACGAAAGGCCGAGCTTAGAACATGAAAGGCCGAGCTTAGAACATGAAAGGCCGAGCTTAGAACACGAAAGACCGAGTTCAGAACATGAAAGGCCGAGTTCAGAACACGAAAGGCCGAGCTTAGAACATGAAAGGCCGAGCTTAGAACATGAAAAGCTGAGTTTAGGCGATCGCTCTTTCAAGTTTTATCATGGTATTATTGGCACAAAACTTGCCTATTCTTGATTTGAGGTGAGGCGATCGCGAAAATATGCTAAATTCTCACGAGCAGTAACAGTATTAGGATGATCCACCCCTAACCGTTGCTCAAAAATATCTAAGGCTTGTTGGTAGAGGGGTTCGGCTTCGCTGTATCTGCCTTGCAAACTGTAGAGTTCTGCCAGGTTGTTGAGGCTATTAGCAACATCAGGATGTGATTCTTCCAGAAGGTGTCGCCTTAGTTCTAAAGCTTGGAGACACAGGGATTCGGCTTCGCTGTATCTGCCTTGGAATTTGTAGACTGACGCCAGATTATTGAGGCTAAATGCAACATCTGGATGTGACTCTCCCAGAAGGTGTCGCCTTAGTTCTAAAGCTTGAAGGTACAAAGGTTCGGCTTCGCTGTATCTGCCTTGAGATTTGTAGACTGACGCCAGATTGTTGAGGCTAAATGCAACATTAGGATGTGACTCTCCCAGCAGGCGTCGTATTAGTTCCAAAGCTTGAAGGAACAAAGGTTCGGCTTCGCTGTATTGGCCTTGGGAGTAGTAGAGTGATGACAGATTGTTGAGGCTAAATGCAACATCTGGATGTTCTTCTCCCAATAGGCGTCGCCTTAGTTCTAAAGCTTGCTCTAACAGGGGTTTGGCGTCGCTGTATCTTCCTTGCAAACGGTATAGTTCTGCCAGGTTGTTAAGGTTTAGTGCAATATAAGGATGTTCCTCTCCTAGCAGGTGTCGTGTTATTTCCAAAGCTTGAAGCAACAGGGGTTCGGCTTCGCTGTATCTTCCTTGCAAACTGTAGAGTTCTGCCAGGTTGTTGAGGCTAAGTGCAACATCTGGATGTTCTTCTCCCAGCAGCTTGCGGTAGAGTTCTAAAGCTTGGATGTAAAGGAGTTCGGCTTCGCTGTATCTGCCTTGGTAACGGTAGAGTGCTGCTAGGTTGTTGAAGCTAGAGGCGACATCTGGATGTTCTCCTCCCAGCAGCTTGCGCCTGAGTGCTAAAGCTTGGATGTGAAGGGGTTCGGCTTCGCTGTATCTTCCTTGTAAACTGTAGAGTTCTGCGAGATTGTTAAGGTTTTCTGCAACATTAGGATGTGATCCCAGCAGGCGTTGCCATAGTTCTAAAGCTTGAAGGAACAGGGGTTCGGCTTCGCTGTATTTTCCTTGGGAGTAGTAGAGTTCTGCGAGATTGTTGAGGCTTTCTGCAATATCAGGATGTTCCTTACCCAGCAGGCGTTGCCTTAGTTCTAAAGCTTGCAGGTACAAGGGTTCGGCTTCGCTGTATCTTCCTTGCAAACGGTAGAGTTCTGCGAGATTGTTGAGGCTTTGTGCAACATTAAGATGTTCTTCTCCCAGACGTTTTTTGGTAACTTCTAGACACTGCTCATACCAAGGTACTGCTTTGTCATACAATCCTTGACCATCGTAAAATCGAGCATTACCGATGAATGCTCCAGTTAAATCATTGTCGTTGACGTATTGAATCAGATTATTCGCTACTTCTGCTATGTGAGGTATGTTGAGGGAAACGGCGTTGATTCGCTCAAGGGCGGGTGTTTCAGGAATATTCTTGGCAACTGCTACCATTACCCGACAAAGCGATCGCTTTAATTCTTCTGCCTGTTCTAAACCTGTAAGCTGATATTGGAAAAACTCTCGCAGCAGTGGATGTAATTGATAGATTCCCTCACCTTTGCGCTGGAGTAAATGTAGATTCAGCAAGCTATCGTCTCTAATTTCTTCTAAATCTTCGGCGTCTTCTTCTGGTAAACACTGTTCCACCAAGTTCCAAGGTATGGGTGCGGCTGCAAATAAACTCAATAAACAGCCCAGTTGTTTATCGCTGTCCTCTAATTCTTGCCAACTCAACTCAAAGGCTGCTAACACACCTCGTTGTGCTGTCATGTCCGCTTCCGACTTAGATTTAGAGAGGGAACGCTCATCTAGTCGCTTGTTCTCCAACCGCTGCAACATTTCTGCTAAAGATAAATCCTGTTTCCGCGCCAGATAGCGCCCTACTAATTCCACACCCAAAGGTAAATATCCCAGCCACTCACACAACTGATTTGCTACAGCTAATTCTCGCTCAATTCGCTCTGGTGTTTCTTGGAGTAAAGACCTTAATAATTCCAGCGCCGCCTCTGGTTGCAGCACATCCAAAGATAACTGTGCAATGCGTCCCAACTTCTGGCGCGTTGTCATCAGCACTTTAAACCGAGAAGCTAGCGACTGTAAGTAAGGCTTGACTTGTTCGTAGTCGCTGACATCATCCAAAACTAGCAGCACATCACCCTCACGCCAATGCCGCCAGCAATATTGCACTTGGGCGAGTAAATCAAAATCTTCTGGTGGCTTTAAATCAAGCTGCGTTCTGGCAAACTGCACAACTTGAATGCCCACATCTCCAATTTTTGCCAGCAACCAGCAAAGCCCACCATTGTAAGTTTCGCGGCGCTCGATGGCATATTGTAAGGCGAGTTCTGTTTTACCGACTCCACCCATTCCAGCGATCGCTGCAATGGCAACTTGTTTATTATCCTGCAAAAGTTGGTGCAGTTTTTGCAATTCTTCCTTACGCCCGACAAAATCAACTACCCCACTCAGGGGCAAATTTTGTGGTATTCCAGTAGGGGGATTTAACTTTACCCGTTCCCCTTCAGGCGACTTTAGTCAGAAGTTAAAGGTTTGATTGCGGTTGTCATTAGCAACATTCCCAACATTCCCACCATAATTTTTATCAACTGTGTTCGTAAAATTCCGGATGATAAAAGGTTGAGATTTAACAGTATCCGCCAAAGCCTCTACAGCTTGAGCAATTTCAGGGTCTTTGTTTGCTGCTTCTTCTACCTGCTCAACCAGAGAAGCTTGACCATAATCTAGCGGTTGTGTTTGAGCCAGTTCTATAGCACTCGCCGTGTTGGGTGCTTTGCGCTTCAGCAGTGATAATAATTTACCGCCTTGCTCTAAAGCCTTTTCGCCCAGGATTTCACCAGTTTTTTCAAAAGCTTTGGTGATGACCAAGGTTGCGATCGCTGCTGCTGTTAGTGATACTGGCTCCATAAGTTTACAGAAACACACGAGATTATACTTATGGTTCTTAGTCTACAGTCTATAAACATGTCATGGAGAGCAAATAGCAGAAGAAATTATAAAACAATTTAAGGGACGACTTCTATAGGTGAAATCGTCCCTCTCAACTTTTAAAAGTGAAATATTACTTATCTGCTTACCCTTGCAGGTTCAACCCACTCATCCCAAGAGCTATCGTAGGCATCATAAGTAATTTTATAAAGTTTTTTACTAACTTCTAAAACTCGCCCTTGATACCATTTATCTCTCCACAAAATTCTTACTGAATCTCCCTTTTTAAAGGATGCCCGGAAACGTGCAGTTTCAACCCATTCATTCCAGGAGCTATCATAACCATCGTAGGTAATATAGCACTTCTTATCATTAACATTAAGTACCGTTGCTGGATACCATTTTCCTTTCCAAAGAACCTCAGCTTTTTGTCCCACAGAACATGTTGAAGCAGCGAAAGCGCTGGGAATTAATGTTACTACCCAGGTCGCCATGAAAATTCCAGCAAACAGTAAGTTCTTTTTCATTATGTTTTTATCCTTAATCGGTAAAACCAAATTTTGATGATTAATGGAAATCTAATACCGATTCAATTAATGATTGCAACAAAGAGACGGTGCAATGTAACGTCTGTACAATGGTCTATCTGTCGCATTACTTATTTAAATTGGTATAATTGAAAAATTGCCACTAACTATCACTATTTTTGTGAATTTAAATTAGCGATCGCCTCAGCAAAAATCACGATTTTACCGCGCAGTATGTGAAGATATCGCTGGTCTGTTCCGCATTTAATTTAAACACTAGTTTTTGATATTACTTATATTCATCTGCACTATAGCGGTGATGAAAAAGTTTAATTTTACAATGTATTAATAATTCGTTAGCGATCGCATCCAACTAAATGATACAATTGTACTATACAAGATATTTGGCTTAACCTTTATCTGGAGGGTAGCAATATGACAAGTAATCAAATATCTCTACTAGAACTTATCGAACTTTTTGCAGAATATCGCAACAGCATAATTATCAACATTAAGCATCTGCAAGAACATTATCAAAGAACAGGTATTAAGCGAGTTAAAGGTGTTAGAAACCAAAACGGTGAACTGCTTCAGCCTTGGCTGCGAACAGAAAATATAGATAATGCTGAGTATGTTGGCATGGGCGAGTTTGAGTTTAATCGCAATACTGCCACTATCAATATGCTTGTTAAACGTAAAGTCAAACTTGCCAAAGTTGAAGACCAAACCCCAATTCTTGAGGTTGCAGGTTTGCTAGTCAATGACTTAGATACCTTTAATAATTACACGATTGTCAGTGACGGTAAAATCAACGTAAAGTCTTTACAAGTCAAAATTAGTAGTAAAAAAGCTTTTGAATCGCTTAAACAAAAAGGTGTACTAGATGCAGAGGAATTCGACTTCCGTGCTGAATATACTATCAGACTAGATAACTTGCCGCTTGTCCCCTTTCATAGGCATTACAGCAACATTAATGGCTTGTTTAATCAGTTAGCAGAAATTAAAGTCCTTTCTAGTATTATTTCTGCTCACTTAAAAGGAGAGTCAGATGTATTTGTACCAGCACAATTGGATGAGTTGAAAAATCACTATGTTTCTAATAACGTTTACATCAACTTTCCGACAACAAACGAATACACTGATATCACAGAAGCTCTTGCTAATAATGTTCTTGATTCACGAGTAAGTTATAAAATAGACATTGGTAGCAAAGATATTCTCAACCTCAGCAAGTTGTATTCTGCAAATAAGTTCTTAAACAAGATGTATAGGGTTTATAACCAAGAAACTGGGGAGATTTTCGCTAAGCCTAGTTTTCATGTAGCCTTCAATGAAAATCTTGTCTTTAGACAAAAGCTACTATCGTCACGCATCAAGTTAACCAAAGTCGATGAGTTCATGAAACGAATTTTTGATGACTTTCTAGGACTTGAAAATAATGGCATTGTTAGAGATATTCTCGCAAAAGTTGATGCTGAGAATTTGGCGCAATTATTACAGGATAAACAAACTGGTAAGCAGATTAGTAAAGAGGAAATGGTCGCAGCCTTGACAATGGCGAATACTAAGCTAGAGCAATATGCAGATAAAATTTACCGAGATAAAATTTCTCCCTTGGTATTCTACATTGGCTCTACTGGATTATTACCAAATGAAATGTCTACAAAAGCTATGACTGCTGAGGAATTAGCTGCTCATTACCCTAATTTACAGTTTTCCAAAAATGAAAAACAGGGGACATTTTTTGTCGTAGACGATAGTATCATCAGCGTGTATACAAAGACTGAATATTACAGTAAAAAGATTGCTGTTAGTGTGGAAGAGTAAAACTTAAAAAGTCAAGTACAAATACAAAATCGCTGAGGTATTCTTAGTAATTTTGTATTTATATAAACATCCATTGCTTTTAATAGACTTCTTGCAAAATCGGAATAAGACGAAAATAAACCACAGATGAACACAGATGAACACAGATATTTATCTGTCTTGAAAAGTTTCCTACGGCGGGAAACCCGCCTACAGAACTTTTCGCTGTCTTGAAAAGTTTCCTACGGCGGGAAACCCGCCTACAGAACTTTTCGCTGTCTTGAAAAGTTTCCTACGGCGGGAAACCCGCCTACAGAACTTTTCGCTGTCTTGAAAAGTTTCCTACGGCGGGAAACCCGGACGCGCAAACTTTTCGCTGTGTTCATCTGTGGTTAGATTTAACAAATCTCGACTTATGCAAGAGATCTAATACCGCTTTATCCAGTTGCAATAAATTCTGCAACCATAACACAATTTTATAAATGCGATCGCTTCTCATAACTGCAAAGAGTTACTGTCGAAAACGCAAACATGGGACAAACTGGGTAAAGTTGCTTTAAACCCGCGATCGCTTTGAAAATTAGCTTATTACTTAGTTATTTTTATTACTTTATATAGAAATGTTGTTTAGTAAATAATTAAAAAAGTAACACATATTAAACAATATAATATCGGCTTCTTGGTATTATTTTTGATGCACTGACCATAAAAAACAATGGATGAATATCAGCGCCGCTCTTATTGGCGTGCTAATACTGCTTTAATTCGTAATCTTTTAATTGTCTGGGTACTGGTTTCCCTAGTTTTCAGTATTTTGTTGGTTCAACCATTGAATGCGGTACGTTTTTTTGGCGTACCGCTTGGTTTTTGGATGGCGCAACAAGGATCAATTCTAATATTTGTAGCATTGATTTTCATTTATGCCTTCCAAATGGACAAGCTAGACCGCAAGTATAATCTTAAGAAGTGAGGAAAAACCGTGTCAGTTGAAATTTGGACTATTGTGCTAGTTGGTCTGTCTTTCCTCGCCTACATTTATATTGGTTGGCAATCACGAGTTGAAAATAGTAAAGACTTCTTTGTAGCAGGTCAGGGAATACCCTCAATTGCTAATGGTGCAGCCACCGCCGCAGATTGGATGTCTGCGGCTTCGTTTATTTCTATGGCGGGGCTGATTTCTTTTTTGGGTTATGACGGTTCTATTTATCTGATGGGTTGGACTGGTGGCTATGTACTACTGGCATTATTGTTAGCTCCCTACCTGCGGAAATTTGGTAAGTATACCGTACCTGACTTTGTAGGCGATCGCTACTACTCTAATATCGCTCGTTTGGTGGCGGTAGTTGCAGCTATTTTCGTCTCTCTCACCTATGTAGCTGGACAAATGCGGGGCGTAGGCATTGTCTTTAGCCGCTTTCTCCAAGTAGACATCAATACAGGTGTGATCATCGGTATGGTGATTGTGGGCTTTTTCTCTGTATTGGGAGGCATGAAAGGCATCACCTGGACGCAAGTAGCGCAATACTGTGTATTAATTTTTGCTTACTTGATTCCGGCGATTGCGATCGCCTGGTTACTCACAGGTAATCCTGTTCCTCAGTTAGCATTTACCTTTAGCGATGTTGCTGACAAGCTCAATCAAATCCAGCTTGACTTGGGATTTAAGGAGTATACTCAGCCATTTGTGAACAAGTCGATGTTAGATGTGCTGTTCACTACCATTGCTCTAATGGTAGGTACTGCTGGCTTACCTCATATCATCGTCCGATTTTATACAGTGCCAAATGTACGTGCTGCTCGTTTCTCTGCGGGTTGGGCATTGTTATTTATTGCCATTCTTTATACAACTGCTCCAGCCCTCTCAATGTTTGCCCGCTATAACCTGATTGATTCTCTGCACAATCATACGATCGCAGAAGTGCAGCAGTTAGACTGGGCGACCAAGTGGGAAAAAACTAAACTGCTGGCCTTCGATGACAAAAATAAAGATGGGCGTTTGCAATTAACTCCAAATAAAGAAACCAACGAAATTACGATTGACCGAGACATCATTGTGCTTTCCACCCCAGAGGTGGCTAAACTTGCCCCTTGGGTGGTTGGCTTGGTAGCAGCTGGTGGGTTAGCAGCTGCTTTGTCTACAGCATCGGGGTTGTTACTGGTAATTTCTAGTTCCATCGCCCACGATATCTACTACCGTATATTAGATTCAACAGCTTCAGAACAAAAACGGGTGTTTGTTGGACGCATCATGGTTGGGCTTTCCCTTGTCCTGGCGGGATACTTTGGGGTAAATCCACCGGGATTTGTGAGTGAGGTGGTGGCTTTCGCCTTTGGTTTAGCCGCTGCTAGCTTTTTTCCGGTGATTTTCTTAGGGATTTTCGACAAGCGCACCAATGCGGAAGGGGCGATCGCCGGCATGTTGGTAGGTTTAATTTTTACAATCATCTACATTGTCGGCGTCAAGTTTGGGGGTATGCAACCCTGGTTTTTTGGGGTTTCTCCTGAAGGAATTGGAACTTTAGGTATGATTATTAACTTGGTAGTGACTCTGGTAGTTTCTCGGCTAACGCCACCCCCTCCAGCAGAAATTCAAGCGATGGTGGAAGATTTACGTAGTCCGGGTATTGAATAATTGTGTTTTTTGCCAACGCAAAGGAACGCTGAGGGAAGCGCTGAGGAACGCAAAGGGGTATAATTCGGCGTTTTTCAGCGTTTTTACCTACTGAAGCTCTTGGATATTATTCATTACTTGTTGGTATAAGTCGTTGTTGCCTTGTTTTTTAAAGATGGCTGCGGCTTGTTGTAAGTCTTTGAGCGCACCCGGTTTATCTCCGTTGGCGGCGCGGGCGTTTCCACGGTTATTGTAAGCAGGGGCGAAGTTGGAATTGAGGCGAATGGCTTGATTGTAATCTGCGATCGCTCCTTGGGGATCTCCATTGGCGGCGCGGGCATTTCCTCGATTATTGTAGGCAATAACATATTTCTGGTCGAGGCGAATCGCTTGATCATAATCATTTAGTGCCGCTTTTTGGTCTTTGTTGGCTGCATGAGCATTTCCTCGATTGTTGTAGGCTTCGGCATAGTTGGGAGCTAGACGAATCGCTTCGTTGTAATCCTCAATCGCTGCTTTGTTGTCTCCTAGGGAAGCACGCGCATTTCCCCGGTTATTGTAGGCTTCAGCGTCGTTGGGATTGATACTAAGTGCTTGGTCATAATCTGCGATCGCTCTTTTTTTGTCTCCCAGATCAAAGTAGGCTAGTCCCCGACTCTTGTAAGCCTCTGCATATTGGGGATTGAGGCTAATCGCTTGGTTGTAGGAAGCGATCGCAGCTTGCGAGTCACCTTTAACATGTTGATTTTGTCCCTGAATGTAGAATTCCCCAGCTTTAGATGTCTTAGCTGGGCGACTAGGAGATGTAACCCCTATTTCTGTCACCAATACATCTTTGTTTTGACTACAAGAAACGCCTGTAATTGCGCTCAATGTGGCAAAAACAGCTATGGTAAATGCTCTGCTTACTCTTATTCGCTTTTGCTGAAATAAGCGCCGTCTCATAAGTTGCTACACACCACCATGACACCTGAATGAAATTAGTACCAACTAGTTATTTCTTGATTTTAAGAATGATTCTAACTTTCGGTAGAGGTATAAAATCAATGAATAATCTTATCTAATATTTACTAGATTTATTTAAAGGTCATCGGTAGGATAGATTTAGAAATTTTTAGTATAAAACTTTTCATCTTAATCTTTCCTCCTGTTATCTTACTGCTTTCTGGAAGTAGGTTTATTATGAACCTTATCAGTATTTATTATGTTGTTTATAATACTTTCTTAAAAAATATTTCAAATTCTTGCGTGTCCAGTGTCCAGATTCCTGACTTCTCAAAGAAGTCGGGGATCTTTTCAATCTTCCACATCACTTTCCTGAGTTTTAGGAGTTAGTCGCCAAGCGGTAGTTTTGTCAATATCTACAGATAGTTGTTCTAAATTTTGCCCTAAATCTTTTTGGAGTTTTTGAGTTAGTGTGATCGGAAAATCTAAATTAATGCCTTGGGTTTGTGCTAGCTTTGCTAATTCTGTAAACGTAACTTTTACTGTAGTGCGATCGTAACTAGTTAATTTACAATAAGAAGTTTCCGGTACATTCTGAGCCTGCATAGCTTTTTTAATTCGCTCTTGTAAATTCTCAAATTCGGAATTTAACAGCTTGGACTGCTCCTCAAGTTGGGTGTATCTTGCACCAAGTGCTGTTAAGTCTTCAGTTGCGGGATTGGGGCTAACTTGGGCTTGTAATTTTAACAAACGCAAATGTACTTGAGCAAGATAAATACAGTCTAAGTAAGCATAATCTATCTGTTCTTCAGTTAGGGGTCGCTTTCCCCAATCGCTTACTTGTTCTTGTTTGTCGATATTATTAAAGTTACAAAGTACTGTAGCTAAGGTTTTGAGTTGATAGTTTGGTAATGGCAATAGATAGTAAGGAATTTTTTTTGCTATATCCAAAGTGCAAGTAATGTTTTTCGCTTTCTTGTTGCCGAGAAATTTCAGATCATAACTGGCATTGTGAAATACTTTTTCAATGGCAGAATTCACCATGATTTCCTCAATAAACTCAGCGATGATCTCAGGCTGATCTAAGACATCTAAAAGATAAACGCGATCGCCACTCATATCTTGAGGATCATCTAACACCTGAATCAACGACAGTCTAGGATTACGACTTTTATAATCAGCGACTTCTGTATCTATCCACAGAATTTTAGCTGTGGTATATTTAGCAACAATAGCACGAATTTCGCTGGCAGAAGCAATGTATGGCATTGACTAATATTGGAGTATCGATAATCAGTTATAGTTTCCCAAATTAGCATTCAAAGCAACACTCAACAATTATATTCATTGCTAGGAATTAGTCGGAGTCTGGACTGCTGAAATCAGTTAAACAACTACAGCTATAGTATTAGCCTCCTGTAAAATTTTCTCTCCCAAGCTGGATAAATAAAGCTGCTAGAGCAAGTAATCCTAGTAAAAGAGTGAATTTATTCAAGTTTTCTACTGCCTCATGCGTTACTTTGTATTAGCTACAGACTACGATGGCACACTAGCTACAGATGGTCGTGTGCATGACGAAACTTTAACTGCACTAAAACATCTACGGACTTCAGGACGCAAACTTATCTTGGTGACAGGTAGGCAGCTAGATGATTTGCTGCAAGTTTTTGAGCAAATCGATTTGTTTGATTACGTAGTGGCGGAAAACGGCGCTTTACTGTATTCACCAGCTTCTCGTCAAGAAAAGTTACTGGGCGAGCAACCACCAGAAGAGTTTATCAAAGCATTGCGCGATCGCCAAGTTGACCCCCTATCAGTAGGACGAGTTATCGTTGCTACTTGGCATCCCCAAGAAACAACAGTTCTCCAAACCATCCGCGACTTAGGATTGGAACTACAAGTCATCTTTAATAAAGGTGCAGTCATGGTACTACCTTCAGGTATCAACAAAGCGGTAGGATTAGCCGCTGCGTTGGATGAAATGAAGTTATCACCGCACAATGTTGTTGGGGTAGGGGATGCGGAAAATGACCACGCCTTCCTTTGTATGTCTGAGTTTTCTGTAGCGGTTGCTAATGCTTTACCAATGCTCAAGGAGCGTGTGGATTTCGTTACTAATGGTAAGCGAGGGGATGGCGTCATTGAACTGATTGACAAACTGATCGCTTCAGATTTGTCTGAACTGGATGAGCAGTTGCAAAGACATAATATCTTGTTGGGTACAAAAGAAGACGGCTCTGAGGTCAATATTCAACCTTATGCCTCCAGCATCTTACTAGCTGGGACTTCTGGCGGTGGAAAATCCACTCTCGCTACAGCCGTACTAGAGCGCATCGCCGATCAAGACTACCAATTTTGTATCATTGATCCAGAAGGTGACTACGAAAACTTTGAAAATGGCGTTATTTTGGGTGATGCCACACGTTCACCAAGGTTGGCAGAAATTCTGGATTTACTTGAGCAACCCAAACAAAATGTTGTGATTAACTTGCTGGGTATTGCTGTAGAGGATCGTCCTGGATTTTTTGCGGAAATTTTACCTGCTTTGCTGGAATTGCGATCGCGCACCGGTCGTCCTCACTGGATAGTTGTGGATGAAGCACATCACCTCATACCCGCATCTTGGAATCCTGCCGCATTGACATTACCTCAACAACTCAAAGGCTTGATGCTAATTACAGTTCATCCTGATCAGATTGCATCAGCAGGCTTGTCGTTGATCAACACTATCCTCACCGTAGGCAATTCACCAGAAGAAAACATCAAAATGTTTTGTGAAACTTTAGGTGATTGTTCGCCAAAACTTCAGCCCCAAAGTTTAGAGGCGGGAGAAGCACTAGCTTGGTTTAGAGAAATAACAGAACCATTCTGTTTTCGCATCACTCCTGGACATACTGAACGCCGTCGTCATGTCCGCAAATATGCAGAAGGCGAACTTGGACAAGACAAGAGTTTTTACTTCCGAGGAGCACAGGGAAAGTTAAATCTCCGCGCCCAAAATCTGATTTTGTTCACTCAAATAGCAGAGGGTGTAGATGACGAAACTTGGTTATATCATTTACAACAGGGAGATTATTCTAGTTGGTTTCAAGAAGCAATTAAGGATGAATCTTTAGCAGAAGAAGCTGAGAAAATTGAGCAACGTTCTCAGATTTCATCTGGTGAAAGTCGTGCAGCAATTAAAGAAGCGATCGCCCAACGTTATACTCTCCCAGCTTAAGTAAAGGTAGGGTTATAATCTGCGGCAAAAGCAAGACAAGCTTTGATGTCTTGAGCAGTAAGTTCAGAAAAGTCTTTCAAAATCTCTGTTTCCGTCATGCCACCTGCAAGGTATTCCAAAATATCATACACAGTAATTCGCATTCCTCGAATGCAAGGTTTACCACTGCGTTTACCAGGTTCGATTGTAATAATATCTTGGTAGTCCATGACTTAGCGAGGATATTTGCTTACGACCATAATAGCGGCAGGCTATTTTAGAATTGCAAAGTTAGATGACAATTAGTTGACATTTTTATTAGCTAGGTGGTTTGGAGCGGAATGTTGATGCTTGAGGATGAAGGGTTTGACCGATGATGCTAAATTCGCTTAACTTACAACTGAGGTACTACGCCACTCCCTTAATACAACACCAGACCACAATAAAAAACCTATCAGTAAAAGCCCCATAACTCCATCTAGCCATATCAAACTATGCATTTTCAATGACATCGGAGCAAGCATCGGGAAAAGATAATGCCCTGGACTAGAAATACTGGTGATAGAATACAACCCCAAAGAAAGATATGCTAACCAAAACATACCTTTGGTATATAACCAATATCCCAGCAGTCCCACTGGAGTCATCACAATCACAACGCTAATTACTCCAATAGAAGTAAACCATTCTGGCCCAGGATATCGACTTAAAAATAGGGCATTGTCTATGTAATGTAGCCAAGTAGAAATTAGGTTGAGTGTAATGATACCTAGCAGAATCTTCTGACGGAGGCTAAAAAGATTTGTCATATTACATCAATTCTCCTTATGTGAACTGAGTATTACTTTGGTGCAGAGCTATTTATACAAATTGCTAAGCCGACAGCTGATTGCGCCGTCGGCATAGAAAATCTATGATGGTTCAGTCGCAATTTATTTTTGCCCTGCGGCTTGAGGCGGATGTGAGACAACCTTTTTGGCTAAACCTAAAGTCTTTAAGACTTGGATGCTCCACCAAGTGACATCAATTTCCCACCATAACAATCCAGATTTAGCCATGTGGGGATAAGTATGATGGTTGTTGTGCCATCCTTCGCCATAAGTCATTAGCGATACCCACCAAAGATTACGAGCACCGTCATTAGCATCAAAGGTGCGATAACCCCACAGGTGTGATGCAGAGTTTACGAACCATGTGGAGTGCCAGAGCAAGACTGATCTGACAAAAATGCCATAGATTACAAAAGACCACCCTCCTAAAGCATACAGTAGTAACCCAAAGGGAATTTGTAGGAGGAGGAAGTAGCGATCTAGCCAGCGGTAGAAAGGTTGTCTGGCTAAGTCAGGTGCATATTTTTGATAAGTTTCATAGTCAAAAAACTCTGGACGAGGGTAAAAAATCCACAGCATGTGACTCCACCAAAAGCCTCGCTGAGCAGAGTAAGGGTCTAGGTTGATATCTTCAGTGTGAGCGTGATGCTGGCGGTGTCCACCAACCCAAAAAATGGGCCCTCCTTGGAGAGCAACAGCTCCAATGGTGGCGATCACATACTCTAACCACTTGGGAACCTGGAAACTTCGATGGCTCAGTAATCGATGATATCCCAGGCAAATGCCGATGCTCCCAAACAACCAATGGAGAAACAGCAGCAAACCTAATGCTGGCCAGGAGAAAAACCAAGGAGCCAAGAGAGCTAAGGCATGAAATGTAGTAAAAAACACCACATTTACCCATCTGAGTCGAGGGGAACTTCCTCTCTCAGGGGCGATCGCCGGAAAATTTGCGGTCATAACAATTCCTGTTTATGGATGATCAAGCGATTTGCTTTTTTCTGGGTGCAACCCTACAGGGATTTACCCGCTCTGTATATTAGTTTGTTACAGTGAAGCAAAGCAAGTATCACTTACATCTGTTATGCTACCAACTCTGTTATTTTTATGCAAGTGTCACTTGCATTTCCTTTATGTCGTCTCAACCCCTTTCAACTCGTCAACGTCTGATTGAAGCTGCACTTGAGTTGTTTACGGCTCAGGGAGTAAGTTTCACCACAACCCGCCAAATTGCTGAAAAAGCCGAAGTTAACGAAGTAACGCTATTCCGCAATTTTGGTAATAAGCATGGACTGCTTTTGGCTGTGCTGGAAGAATCCGCAGCCTTCAAGAATTTAGGCGAGTCACTGGTGCGGCGGGCAACTCCTCCTGGGAATGTCTACCAAGCTCTAAAGGATTATGCAAGCGATAGCTTACATGCATTAGAACGAGTACCAGAGTTTGTCCGGTCTGTGGTGGGTGAAGCCGACCAATTTCCGGCAGAAAATCGCCGCGCTTTAGGAAGAGGAGTAACAGAAGCAAACCGCTATGTAGCCCAGTATTTAGCTACTGTAATCCAGCAAGGACACTTAAATACCTATTTACCCGCAGAAAAATTAGCGAGTTTGCTAAATGGGATGATTTTGGGATATGCCGTAATTGAATTTACCAGTGAATTTCACGAACTTTGGGAAGACCGAGATGATTTTCTGGAGAATTTAGTCGAGTTGTTTTTACACGGAGCTATGTCATTCTCAGCGGAATCAGCAACGGAATCCCTATCAGGAAACTTTGTTACTAGGGAAGTGGCTGATTTACCTGCTGGTTTAGTCCACGAAATTTTGCGACAAGCCAGGAAGTCAGGAGTACAAGATTATGCACTGGCTTATGTGTTGTTTGGTGCTGGGTTATCTGTAACAGAAATAGTCAATTTGCAGCGAATGCCTGCGGCACGGCAAAGCCGAACGCACCAAATCTATGATTCTCAAGGGCATTTTTTGCAAATCACAACTCCAGGATTTGTCCGCCAAGTACCTGTGAATCAATGGATTTTAGGCAACCGCTACGGTTCCTACACCAATAATCCTTTAACCAAATGGTTGAAAAGCCGTAAAGATACTCAACCCGCCATGTTTCTTAACGAAACTGGACAACCAATATCAGAATCAGAGCTTCAAGTACATTGGCAAACATGGACTGAAGGATTGTTAACTCCTCAAGGACAACCGCCAGCGATCGCTCAGGCACAACAAACCTGGTGTGTAGAAATGTTAATACGAGGTATTAGCTTAGAAAACTTGAGTATTTTAACTGCTTGCGATCGCAGTCAGTTACAGCCCTATGCCAAAAGAGCCAGAGAAAAAGCAGCGCTAGAGCAAGCAATCCGTTTAGATCATAAACCTGCATAGTAAGCTGTTACGCAAATAAACAGTGCACATCAACTGGTTAAGATTGTCCTCTGTTACAAAGTTCTAGTCAGATAGCGCAGCGTAAAGCCTTCTCTACTTTGAGGCTGCGCCTTAAGCGAAGCCATGCCGTAAAGCCTACGGCATGGCTTCGCTTAGAGCGAGTCTGCGTTCGCCTTGGTCTGGTAGAGAGCGTCGGAAGCCTCTGCACCCTGTGGGTTCGCGTGGCGTTCCGTAGGAAAGCAAGCTACAGACTTTGCGCTTTGTCATTTGTCAAGAGTTATTGGTAAACACAAATGACTAATGACGGTCTACACGGAAAATAATGCAATATGTAGGCGCATTAGCTTAGCGTGAGCTATTTGTCTACGCTTTATTAATAAAGAACTAAGTCAAAGGCACAAGGTTCTGCAATGCCATAGCCTTGAGCATAATTCACCCCAAGCGCTTTGATTTTTTCTAAGATGGCATCATTTTCTACAAATTCTGCAATAGTTTGAATCCCTATTGCTTGTCCAACTTGATTAATCGCTTCAACCACTGCCGAATCAACAGGATTGTCTAAAATGTGTTTAATGAAGCTGCCATCGATTTTCAAAAAATCTACAGGCAGGTTTTTAAGATAAGCAAACGAGGACATCCCACTGCCGAAATTATCTAAAGCAAAACGACAGCCAATATTTCTTAATTCACCGATAAATTGAGAAGCTTTACTTAGGTTAGTAATGGCAACAGTTTCAGTAATCTCAAAGCAGATCGTTTGGGGCGGGATTTGGTGCAAAGCAAATTGCTCATACAAAAATTCAATAAATTGATCATCATTGATGCTCGCACCTGATAGATTGATGGCATAAAGATAACTTTGGCAATTATCTGCTGCTTGACAATGACTCCAGGTGTTTCGGTAGTGCTCCCCTTGAGTGACAAACAGAGTGCGGATTACCCAGCGATCAATTAGATGCTCCGAAGAATATAGCAAGCACTCATGTTGAGCACGCTTTAGTACTTGCATCACCTGCTCTAAGTCATCTGGGTGAACGCGACTACGCCACATTTCCAGTGTCACCTCACCATTATGATACTGGCTCATAGCCAAAAAGTTTAAGACGAGTTCTTGTTTTTTACCATAAGCTTTTTGTGCCCAAGCGGCGATCGTAGGAATTTCTTCGAGAGAATACCCTGTCAGTTCGCTCCAAGTTCGGTTAATTTGCATGACTTCTCCATCTTCTGCATGGAGCATGATGGGCACTGGGGCATCAAGAATAGCGCGACGGAAGCGCTCCTGAGAGAGCTGTGCTGCCACTTTTGCCTATTTACGATTTGTAATTGCCAACCCACTGAGTAGAAAAGTAAGGGCGGTGTTATAACGCATAGGTGCAGCACCAGGTAGCAGTTGCACAAGTGCAGTCAGGTGAAAATGCCACGCGATCATGACTACCAAACCGATTAAAGTGACGATTCCGCCTAATGCGATCGCAATCTGGTTGTATGTCTGCACCTGCGTAGCTGCTCTAGTTCTCATCTGGAAAATGCCTATAAAAAAGTTCTTTGCTGCGTTCAGCCGAATCACATTTAAAAAATCGCTCACTTTTCGCAGCATCTCCTTCAAAAGTTTCAAGGTGATCTCGAAAGGCTGAGCGAGGTTGTTTTCCCAATGATTGATGCTTTAGGGCAAACACATTTAAATAAGTTTTGACAAAATACTATATTTATGAATTTAGCGTTAAGTTGAAAATTTATCGTTCAGTATTAAGCCTGAAATGCTTGTAAAAGTTTAATCAAGTTACTTTGTCTCTTGTGAAAGTTTCAGTAACATTACCCCTACCTGATTCAGTATTCCCATACCCACTGCGACGCTAACAATTTCTGTTTTCGCAGTTGCATAGTGGATTTATTAACTTCACCGTTTAGGCGGTTGTTGGGATTGATGCAGGAGGCAAATATTTGTAATAAATATAGGACTAGCTCTTATAAGGTGTAATATATTTTCTTGGTGTCTTAGTGCCTTAGTGGTTCAAAAGTAAATTTTTTTTACCACTAAGGCACAATGACACAAAGCCCAAAATTTGATAGTCCCTACAGACTACATCCCGGCCCTTCAAGACCTTCGGCAAAACTGATTAATTCCAACGAATCTGGGTTTGCCAATAACTGTTTTGCTGCTAGTAATCCGGCAATACTCCAAGTTTGATAAATCCGAGCTTCTTTACCAATCAGCCGCCCATTATTACCATCGTAGTATTCTGGAAATTGATCTTGAAATAAACGGCTTTCAGCAATGGCGATCGCTTCTTGAGCAAGTTCTATCCGGCCTGTTTTCTGTGCCGCAGCAGCAAATAACCAAAGTAAAACAGGCCAGTTACCGCCGTTATGATAAGACCAAGGGATATTTTTAGGGTCACATCCTGTGACAATCTGCCACTCTAAACCTTCCAAAGCGGGAAAGCAGATTTTAACAGGCATATAGCCAATCAAGTCTTCCCAGCGTTGGGCAAACAAATTCATGATGCTTTGAGCTTCTTCTTCGCAAGCTAAAGAAGATATAATTGCCATCAAATTTCCCAAAGCAAAAAAGCGAAAATCCATCCGCCCCGGCCCGAGATTTCCTGCTAAATATCCTCCAGTTTCGGGCAACCATTCAGTTAACCAACCGGGAATTGATTGTGAGTAAATATTAAACTTGTTGGCAACTTCTTTACCAAACTCATCACCTTTGTAGCGATATATTTCCCGTAATCGTTTCAGGTCTAACCAGTAATAGTTACGGATGTGATATTTTAAAGTTCCCAATCGCTGAGCAACGTTGCGGAGATAGCGATCGCCATTTCCATCGGGCAAAATCAATTCACTAGCAGCCCGCAGAGATGCATAAAATAACACTTGAATTTCTAGAGGATGTTCGTAGACTCCCATCCGACGGTCAATCATAAATGCGCCATCGGGAACTAACATTGTTGGGTACATGGAAAACCGATGTACCAAGCAAAGATCTAGAATTAGCTTGATTCCTTCTTGAAAATCTGGCTGACGCGCTAGAGTTAAATCGCCTGTCGCCTTTTCATAAGCCCGCAGCAGCAGAATCCACCACATACAAGAATCAACTGGCGGAACACGAGCGATCGCCTGCTCACCAAAATCAGCGATCAAAAATTCCTCACTCCCGCTGCTTACCACTTTAAAACTCGCAGGCATCAACCCGGCTCCCGGTTCAAAGCAGTCTATCTGCTTTTCATGGCTTTGTAGTTTGAGTGTTTCTATTAAAAAATTGCGAACAATCTCTGTTTTGCCATGCATGAGAAACACTAAGGCAGAAGGCACAAAATCGCGAAGAAAGCACTGGTCATAATTGAGTGCATTTGACTCCGGATCGTGTGCGGCTACACTGCCAATGGGTTTTCCGTGGTAATAAATTATGGAGTTTTCTAAGAGTTTCCAGGCTTCTGTTTCTAGTAAATTGTTCTTGTTGATCGCGCGAGTCATAAAGCGTTTAATTCCACTACTAGTCTCGATTCAATTGTGGAAAGCACGCCAGCCGAACTCTTAAGCTGACCAGGCTTCTCGGAAGTCAGCGTAGAGAGTTAGTCCACCGTCTACAAACAGAGTTTGTCCAGTGATGTAAGCGGCTTCATCCGAAGCTAAAAAAGCTACTACTGCTGCCATTTCTTCGGAAGTGCCTGCACGCCCCATTGGGATGTGACTTTCCACGATCGCCTTTTTTTCGGGGTTATCTGTCCAGTCTTGATTAATGGGCGTAATCGTGGCTCCGGGCCCAATGGCGTTTACACGAATACCCCGGTTAGCATATTCCAACGCTAGGCTTTTGGTCAGGTTTTCCATACCGCCTTTGCTAATCGAATAGCTGATATACATCGGTCGAGGAATAATTTCGTGAACGCTGGAAACATTAATAATCACCCCCGAACGATTTTGAGATAGGAGGTGTTTGATTGTTTCACGGGCACAAAGGTAAGCACCCCGAAGGTTTACCGTAATCACCCGGTCAAAATCTTCTGTGGTAACTTCGTGAGATGAAGATTCTGTTTGAATACCAGCATTGTTGACGAGAATATCTACACTGCCAAATTCCTCAACCACGGCGTTGACCATTTCAATAATGTCTGACTCCTGGGAAACATCTCCCTGGACTAGAAACGACTTCACACCACAATTTTCGATATTTCCGCAGGCTTTTTGCATTGCCATTTCTTCCGTATCGACCCCGCCTTCGGGGTCTTTGCGGTAATTAATAGCGATGTTGCACCCCTCTTGGGCAAGTCTCACAGCGATCGCCTGACCAATACCTGACGTTGCGCCTGTAATTAAGGCGTTTTTGCCCTTTAATCCTATCATATTTCTTTCCTCGTCTGTCTGTGCTTTAACTTGCATTCAGTTACAAGCTAAGAGTTTGCCATGATTGCATTTGCATTATTTGAAGAAAATTCTGAGCGCTAACTTTCGACGCTCAGAACTTTAGTGATTTTAAATTGCTTATACGCAGTTGCATTCAAGCCTAGCTTTGAACGAGTGGTCTGTTTGTAGTAAGGACTTTAGTCCTGGATTTTTTAAGCACTAAAGTGCTTACTACGAACCTCTCAAAATTACGACAGACTATTAGGACTGAATGCAGCTTGGTGTTAGCCCCTATTGCAAATTCGCTGGCACTTTTTCGGGAACCACCCAGTAGTAAATGGTTTTTCCCTCTACGTTCAATGTCTGCTGTGGTTTCCAATCGCCCATATCAAAAGCGTGGGAGACAATCCGAGTACCGGGTTTGAGTTCTTTCAAGATTTTGGGGCGGAGTTTGAGGTTAACATCAGGCAACAGGTAGAGTGTCACTACCGTTGCATCACTAAAATCAGTGTTGAACAAGTCTTGTTGAACAAACCGTACGCGATCGGTTACTCCTGCTTTCTTGGCGTTGTCGTTAGCTTCTTGAATGCGTTCGGGGTTAATATCTATACCAGTTCCGCGTGTACCATACCTTTGCGCGGCTGTAACAACGATGCGCCCATCACCACTACCGAGGTCATAAAGCACATCATTCTTACCCACTTTTGCCACTTTCAACATTGCATCTACTACTGGCTGGGGTGTTGGTACATAGGGAACATCGCCAGGGCGTTCTTGAGGTTGAGTTGTGGAAGCTGGTGTTTCAGTCGTCGGAGATGTAGTTGCAGTAGGTACTTGTGCCCCTGCTTCAAAGTCGCGCTGTTGCGTCGTACATCCCGCAATTCCTAAGCTGGTAACGCTAGCTGTTGTAACCAATAAAAACAGAATTTTTCTGAAGCCCATGAATTTTGTCCTTTGTCTTTGTTAATGGTTAAGGGACTGGGGACTGGGGACTGGGAAGAAATTATTTTATTTTCCCTGCTTCCCCCACTCCCTCATGCCCTACCTTGGCGATAGTTATTCCAAAGCAGCATTGGGATACCTGCGGCTACAACTACAACCCCAACAACTGCCCCTACGCCGGTATAAACCAAGCTGGAGTAAAGCAAGTAGCCGCAGACAGCACAAAATAGCAATGGTGTAAAGGGATAAAATGGCACACGGAATGGTCGTAGTATCTGGGGTTCTTGGTTTCGCAGCACTAAGAGTGATATGCCTGAAAGCAAGAAGAAAAACCAAAAAACTGGGGCGGTGTAATCCACCATCGTTTCAAAGCCTTTACGGGTGAAAGTGCCTAAAAAAACCAGTAATAAGGCGATCGCGGCTTGCAACAGTAAGGCATAGGTAGGGGTGCTGGGGCGTTGTTGCCAGCGTCCCATAAAACCGAATAGTGAAAAATCCTGTCCTAGAGCGTAATTAGTACGCGCTCCAGTAAAAATCGTGGCGTTGGTTGCGCCCAGAGTAGCAATTGCAATCAGTAGGCTGATAAACAAGGCTCCAGGTGCGCCCCAAAGCGATCGCATTAAATCTGCGGCTACGGCTTCCGACTGTGCCATGTTTGCTAATCCCAGTCCCCGCAGGTAAGCTAGATTGATCAGCAGGTAAATGGCAGTGATGATGCCAATGCTCCAGAGCAGCGATCGCACGATGTTCCGCTGTTTATTCTGGATTTCTGCCGAGATGTAGGCCGCCTCGTTCCAGCCACCGTAAGATAGCAGAACAAATACCATCGCCAGTCCCCAAGCTCCTGATGATGCAGATTCTACAGGGACGGCAGAATTAGGGACAGCCATCAGCCCAATAATTACCACCAGCAACAAACCCAAGACTTTCGCAGCACTTAGTAAGTTTTGTGTCCACTTACCCTGTTGCAAACCGATGATGTTTAGAGCAGTTAAAAGAGCGATCGCTATGGCTGCATAAATAGAAGATGAAAGCGTACCGAGCCGCAATATTTGAGAGGCATAGTCACCAAAAACAAATGCCAACAGAGCGATGGAACCAGTTTGAATCACTGTCATCCGCGCCCAAGCAAACAAAAAGGCGACTCCTCTGCCAAAAGCTCGCTTCAGGTAATAGTAAACACCTCCAACGTTGGGATAAGCTGTTGCTAATTCTGCGTAGCACAAAGCTCCCACAAGAGACACTACACCGCCGAGTAGCCAGAAAAGCAATACAGCAATATCGCTACCTGCTTGAGCCGCCACCAGTGCAGGGGTTTGAAAAATTCCCGCTCCGATGACAATACCAACAATCAGCGCGATCGCGTCTGGTAAGGTTAGCGATGGTTTAGGCGCTGCTGCTTCCGTTGTCACTGTTTGATCAAGTAAACTGTGGTCTTTACGTCTACCCACATTGGCTCCTCACTAGTTTTGACTGTTGAATGCTGAGTGGTAACTCTTGGCCTTGTTTCATCAGAAAACTACTCCTCTGGATAATTCGGACTTTGAAACTCACTACTCAGCATTACTTTTTGGGTTGCGGGCCTCGTCGGGGTGCATGTTAATCATTTAACGCTGGGCTATTCCCCGACTTCTTTAAGAAGTCAGGGATCACCACCGCCGGAAAATTCATCAGACAAACCACTAGAAGTTGTAGCCAAGACCTAGCAGTAACCCAACTTCTGTTTCATCAATAAAACCGACGTTTAAGCCAGCAGTTGCAGTAAATTGAGATGAAACAGGGACATCGACACCGCCTGTCAGTAGAAAGCCCACTGTGCTATCTCTACCTGTAGAAATGGCGGCTCCTGCACCAAGGTAGGGAGCAACATTAAGTTGTTGTTGTGTGGTTTCTGTGACTGACTGAACCGGAAAGTCAACGGTTAAGGGAATGAGAAAAACTTGATCGTCACCCAGGAGAGCTGCTGGACGCGCAGACAAGTTGTTGGTCAAACCAATTTTGCTAAAGACAGCGAAGGAACCTTCGCTCAATGTCGTTTCGCCACCAAATCCAATATTGCCACCAACACCTATGTAGCTAGGGCCGGAACGGGTTGCTGTCCCAGGTACAATTTCTTGCGCTACCACTGGAGCAGGCGCTTGGGGAGTCAGGGTCGAATTTTGGGGAGCGTTAGGGTCAACTTGCAAATCAGTAGATGAGGTAGTCGCGTTCGCGCCAGGAACGGTCACTTGTGGGCTGGTTACAACTGTATTCGTTGATGTTTCAGCAGTAACGGGGAATGCACTCAAACCAACTATTACAGTCGTAAGACCCAGTAGATAAAAACTTCTTTTGAGAGGATAAGTAATCATGAATCATCCTTGTGAAGCATTGGTCAACAACTGAAAGTTGGTACAAGTTTCTTGAACGTGGTTTATAGGCAATAGATTTGAGAGAGCAGTAATCTATTTACTTGAGGTGGGAGTACTAAGTTTTATCTATATATTCATTATTGAAGATAAATGTGACGTGAAAATGACATTCAAGCATTCAAAATTAAAATATAGTGACATATAATCTTGTCAATTATTTTTGTCTTCTATCTAATGTCTGATTTTAAATCCACCATTTAGTAGATTTTTTGTCTGAATGTTGATAACTGTTGACTGATTCAATGGCAACTCAATCTGAAACAGAGAACCTTGTCCTAGTTCGCTCTTGAGGCTCAGATGTCCGCCATGTGCTTCAACGATTTGTTGAGCGATGCCTGCGGTGGTCACTGAGCTTTGTCGAAGTGCGGGCTACGCCTACGCCAATCCTAAACCAAAGCCACTAGCCGCACGATTAATTCTTAGGACTAATTTTATAGCCCATGCCGTAGATAGTTTCAATCCAGTCTGCTGCACTTACTAACTGTAATCGTTGCCGTAGACGACGGACTAAGGTTGTCATTGCATTACTCTCTGGTTCATTTCCCCACTCCCATAATGCCTGTTCTATTTGGTCACGACTTAAAACATGACGCGGGTGGCGCATCAGGTACTCTAATAATTGAAACTCACGCGCAGATAATTCGACAATCGCTTGTCCTCGTTCTACCGTTAGGGTAGAAATGTGCAATTGCAAGTCAGCAAGCTGGAGAATTTCACCTTGCCATTGAGGCGATCGCCTACCTAATGCTCGCACTCTTGCCAATAGCTCAAACAAATCTGTAGGTTTGACGAGATAATCATCCGCTCCAGCATCTAATCCTGTGACTTTATCAACAGTGGTATCTTTTGCTGTCAGCATCAATATAGGTGCTTTTTTACCAGCTTGCCGATATTGACGACATAAATCCAAGCCGCTAATTTTCGGTAACAACCAGTCCAAAATTAATAGGTCATAGTCCCTTTGAGAGATAACCCACTGAGCGATCGCCCCATCTTCTATACCGTCTACAATATGTCCAGCTTGCGACAATGCTGTTTGCAGAGGTTCTAATTGTGCCTGATCGTCTTCTACCAGAAGTATTCGCATTATTAGCTTGCGTTGATTTTTCTTAAGATTTAGGGTAGAATGCCTGACTCAATAATACTTCTTCCAACAGTGGGATTTTCAACAAATAGAAAATGCATAATTGGCAATAGATAATCTGGCTCTTAAGTAGATTCATTACTAGTTAACTTTACCATAATGTTTTCAGCATTTAATAGTATTAATTGCCCAGATATCTTCTTGCATAATTGAATCTTTATATTGTGCGTTTTTGATTTTTCAATCTCTATTGTCGCTACAGATATAAGTCAGATAGAGATAGCGATCGCCCAAAATTTAGGAATGTCAAATAACGATATCAGAAAACTTGTGCGCTATCAAATAATAGAATAGCTAGAAAGAATATTTAATCTAACTAAAAATTACTTCCTCCGTTGCCATATTGAGTAACCTGAAGTTGAATTTAGATTAGTACCTGCTGCTGGGTAAAAGTAAAATATCAACCATTTCACCCATAATCAAACCCAATCCCGCCAAGACTGTTAAAATCCAAAAAGAATCTAGTTTATTGAAGCCAGCAAACCGCATTTCTAAATCAGCTAACCATGTAGTTGCTATGGGTATGAGAAAGAGGCTGAATATTAGTGACCAAGTTGCTACTAAAGCAATTGATGCACTTAAAAATAAAATGATCACTAAGGCTCTAGACCCAAATTCAACCAAATACTCTAACCAAGAAAAACTCTTCCGCACTACAGCTATAGCAACAGCGGCTACAAAAGCTCCCGCCAGCCAAATAATGTGATGAGCAGCAAGATCCCAGCCTAACAAAGCATAAGCTAGCCAAAGTAATATCAGAGGCATCAGAGGCATCCTGTGTAAAAATTCCACATTCATATTACTAATGCTTAGAAAGCTGCTGAAATCGTATCTTAATCTTAGTCAAAAAAGATTACTAACTTAAATTTTAGACATAGCAAATTTGCTCAAAACACCGCATTACTATGTCCCTACCCGTGTACCTCATTTAAATGAGAATCACTATACATACTCTGACTTTGACCGAGGTGTTATGCATGACTAAGTTATTATTATGGACATCGCCTTTACCTAAATTCGGAACTCATCAAGAAATTTAGTCTAACTTTATAAAGTTAGGTTAAAGAAATCATGTAGAAAAAATAAAGCAAACGCTCATAGGGTATGTAGTGACAACAGATTAATGTATGTTAAAGTTTATACTGTAATTTTAACTACGGTTTTATTTGATGCAATGTCTAACGATAAACCACTATGTGTCTACGCTTCTAGACTTACAGCAGTTTTCAATTGAATAGACCACAAGGAGCACAATATACTGTGTACGTGTCAATTTAACCTCAAATCCATGCCGAGAATAGCTTTAAATACTTCTATCGTTTCTTATTTTGTATCCTATTACTAAGTAAATATAGTTAAGCATTAAGTAATAGTTAAACATATATACTCGGTTGGGAGATAAATATATGATAGATACATGACGTTCCAAAATCACAATAATGCGTAAATAAATTAACTTCGTATGTTAGTTAGTTTTAGCTAGTTGCTTGATATTTTTGTGTGAGAGGTATTGACGATTCACAGTGTTCAACTTTTATAACTGTCCATACAATTGTTTCGTGCTTCTACCTAGTGGTAGAATCATTCCACTAAGTAAAGATGTCTTTTATACATCAAATAGCAAACGTGCTGAAAGGGTTAGTTAGGTGTGCAATCTCCAAAAAACAAAAAATTATTCAACCCACTCAGGGAAATCAACAAGATCACCAACTTGCAACACAGAGAGTCCTGGCAAAACTATTGGTATCCCTGGTTTCAAGTATGGTTATATAACGATTTACTAAGGAACTTCCAATTAAAAAAAGATCCAACTTGTAGGGTATGTTATGCCTCTAGCTAACGCACCGTGACAGATTAGTCAAGATAGTGCGTTATTACAACAACGCACCCTACAAATTAAGATTGGATGATTTATTTTTTGGTAATCCCTAAATAGGAACAAAGTCCTTATTTAGAAATAATGCCAATTCATAAGGTAAACCAGAAATCCTTGTCTCAAATGGCAAAGCAAGGATAAATAAGATGATTTTGACAAAATGTTACTTTGCTTTTGATATATCAAAGATATTGAAAAGCTAAATTTTTGCTTTCAAAAATATTTGACTTGCTGCATTAAGCTGTTACGCATTTAATTTGTGATTGACTTGTATAAGTGTTGCCCTATAATCTAAGTGTTTAAGCATGAATAAGCGTTATACCAATTCTCAAAGAAGATGCATTTAATAAAAGTCGGGCGTTGCTAAATCAAGGGATGAAATTTTATGTCTTGAAATCTAAAAAGCCTTATTTTGTTTGTGTCTTTGTACAACGGACACTGGACACTTTTACTGACACAGACGCTGCGCGTAGGTTGCTTCCCCATTGGGGTACAACCGGGGGAACCCTCCATTCACCCTTTACGCCTCTATCGCACAATAGTGTTCTCGTCTGCATGACACAAATTCATTAACTTTCAAACATAGGATAGGGACTTAAAAATATTATGCTTACTTGCGCCTAACTATTTAACATATCAACATTTATTTAGTAAAACTTGATTACTGACAACATCAGCAAGAGTAAAAGGAAAAAAGATGAGTATCATTGTTCGTTTGTTTAAAGCATTTGTTCTTCCAGTATCTACGTTAGCTACTACGTTTTCTATGGTGGCGATACCTTTAGTAAGCTTTCAAACAGAACGCTCTGCGATCGCTAATGCACAGACAATTCCGGTTATTCCTCAACAAAGAACAACTCCTGTTACTCCTCAACAAAGAACAACTCCTGTTGCTCCTCAACAAAGAACAACTCCTGTTATTCCTCAACAAAGAACAACTCCGGTTATTCCTCAACAAAGAACAACTCAGAGGATTTGCTCTTTAGATCCGGTTGAGGATTTATTACCCCCACTACCAAGCAAATCAAGTAATTCTTTGCTTTCTTACCTAGCTGAGCAAGGTTTCACACAAAATCAAGAAGGTTCTTGGGTCTGTTATGCAAACGATCCGAAGAAAGAAGGGCGTTACTTTACTCTCTTCAAAGTTCAAGAGATGAATGGAAGGCTTATAGGAAGTTCTTTTTTAGACGAAGGTAGTCTGATTGAAGGACAAGATAACCGGAGCTTGGACTTATTTATGATGCTAATCGAGCGTCATATGAATGCAAGCCAAGACAATCGTCAAGGTATACGTAGGTATTTACAAGCTTTCATTTCCTTAGTAGAGCAAGGAAAGATAAAACCCACGCGTCGCGGCTTTCTTTTTGACCAACCGAACCGTGGATTGGTCTTATACCACACGCTCTCATCAGGAAGTCTTAAAGGTACTGCAATCACAGTTAACATCTATTTGCCTAAGAGTAAAACCTAAGCTTCTAACATCAACTTCTTACTGCCTTGAAAAAAGACTTGAAAACTTAATCAAAGACTAATCATGATGCCCAAACAAGCTTCTTCCCTCGTTTGCTGGAGATGGATAACCTTCCAAAAGATTGCGATGCCGAAAGCAGTTCGCTTTGCGACCATCGTTTCATCTGTTGCAGTATTACTAGCTGTATGCGAGCCTGCTTCCGCACAGCTAAATGTTGGGCGCTATGGTATCCAACGAGGACTGGAGTCAGAGTATCTTCAATACCAAATCAACAACCAGAATCTCAATCAGATGCGAGTTATTCCTGCATGTGATGTGGGATTTGGTCTGAGCTGCAACAAAACCGGATCGGTAGTCCAGCAATTACTTGAGTTAAATGGTGGCCCTAGTTATCAAGACTTGCTAGTACGAGCAGCTGGCGGCACACAAAATCTCCAGGATTTTGCTAGCTTTTACGGCAACAATCCCAATATTTCTCAAGCGCCGTATGCCTCATTCTGGAGACAAGATTCTCCTGGAATTATGGACGGATACCAATACGTCATGGGGCAAAATTTTGGACGCACTCCAGTGGAAGGCCTTGGACTTGTAACTAAGAATTTTTATTGGACACCGTATTCGGGAGTAGGTGACTCCCTCAGCCTCCGTAATGGATTGCTGAACTTGAAATTATCCTATGGACGTTTGCTTTATGAGGAAGCCTCAAAACTTCCTAATGTTGAGCAACAGATTCAATCTCTGAATCTGCCGCCAGATATGACAAAGTTTTATTTAAATAACCTCTCTAGAGGGTTGGATGCGCTGAATTCTGGAGATAAAAACCAACTCCAAACAAGGATTTTTGAACTACTTTCTTATCCATATTCTGAAGATGGTGGCGAACTTGGACGCCCCAATAATGGTATTCCGCAGGAGTTGAGCCAGCTTGCTGGCGAAGATATTCCAGGAGAGACTGTGCTGGGCGCTAATCCATTAGCATTAGAAGGAGAAGCGATAGGCCTCGATATTGCTGCTCCCGGCTCTTTAGGAGATGTTTTAGTCGCTGGTAGTTCTGAATCCTTTCCAGTCTGGCCTCTACTTTTAGGTGTCCCTTTACTTTTTCTTCTATTGTCTGGCGGTGGAGATAGCTCATCTAGTCAGCCGTCGGTTCCCGTGGCGGATATACCTCCATCTATCCCCGTAACGGATATACCTCCGCTTGTCCCTGTAACGGATGTACCTCCGCTTGTCCCTAACCCAAATGAGTGCATTCCTGCTCCCGGTGGCAATGGTTCTGGTAATAACCCGGTTATTGAAGTTCCATGTAACCCCGTTGTTCCACCATCTCAACCGGAGGTGAAGAAGGTGGTAGAGCCATCAATGATCAAAGCTTTTATATTGCTAATTGTTATGCTCAGTATACTTCGCTATAAACAGCGAACCATCAAGACAAACGGTTAAGTGAAATAACTCTTTCAGTTTTTTACAGCAGGTTTTATATGAATAAGCCACAGTAGGGTGGGCATTGTAATGCCCACCCTACAATCTGTTTTTAAAACACCCTCTAATATTTGTAGCGTTTTCCTAAAATATTCAGTTTTTTAAGTTTGCCTTACATAACTCCTCAATCAATTAGGCAACTTAGTCCCACACCTTTTACAAAAACCAGCATCTACATCGTGGAAAGCCAAACCACAACTCAAACAAACTGTTTCTACCTGATTGGCTGTTTTCACCAATCGCTTAATTAAATCTCCTACTTGCCAAGGAATCAGTGCAATTCCTGTCAAAATCATCAATACTGTGAGCAAACGTCCTAATTCTGAGATTGGAACAACATCGCCAAATCCTACAGTTGTCATTGTGACAACCGAGAAATAAAATGCATCTAAAAATGTACCATAATTTTGAGGATTAACTGGGTGCTCTACTTGATAGATTAATCCAGAGTAAATAAAAATAATTGCAAATAATGTAAATAATATTCGTGCAAAAATTACACCATCTTCGGTGCTGATACTAGCGAATAAAAATTTTCTATCGATAAACCTGATTAACCGCAAAATCCGAAACCATCGCAGCAGACGAATAAAGCTAATATCTACTGCTCCCAGAAAAAATGGCAAAATCGCTATTAAGTCAATAATCGAATAAAAGCTAAAAATATACTTAATTTTATTTTCTGCGCTCCACAGACGAAGTACATATTCCACCGCGAAAATTATGACGATCGCAGTATCCGCTACATCCAACTGAAAACGAACAAAATCAGGAAGATTATAAGTTTCTGCAACAAAAATTACTGATGATAACAGAACAAAACTAGCCAGAGTTAAGTTAATAACTTTACCTATTGGCGTTTCTAAGTCTGTTAAGTAAAATTCTGTTTGTTTTTTGCTCAATAACATATTTATCCACATTCAATTAGAAAGCATCATATAAATTTCATTGGCAATACGATATTATTAACCAGTATCATTCTTAACTCCCACTAATATGAACCAAGAATATTTTATGCGCTTAGCACTGGCAGAAGCAAAAAAAGGCGATGCGCCTTATGGTGCAGTGATTGTAAAAGATAATGAAGTTGTTGCCGTAGCTCATAATACTGTAAGTAGAGATAGTGATCCATCGGCTCATGCAGAAATCAATGTCATTCGCAGTTTAACAGCTAAACTAAAAAACCCTGCTTTAGAAGGTTATAGCATATATACAACTGGTGAACCTTGTCCAATGTGTGCAACTGCTTGCGTTTGGACGGGTGTCTCAGAAATCGTATATGGTGCTTCAATTCAAGATTTAATTTCAGTCAATCAGTCGCAAATTAATATTTCTTGTGAAGAGATTATTGCTCAGTCTTTTAGAAATATCAAGGTAACAAAAGGAATTTTAAAAAAGGAATGTTTGGAATTGTTTAAATAATCTTTAGCAATTTCATTTGATTTGTGAGATGTTTATTGCTAGGAGTGCTATATTAACCTTTTATCTAGTAGCCAATTTGGATGTTAAGTCACGATTTTTAATTGTTTAGTCTGGCTCATTCAAATAGGATAAAAATGTGTTAGCAAAAATAGCAGCTTGAGTGCGATCGCGCAAATCTAATCTATTTAGAATATTCGTAACATGATTTTTTACTGTACCTTCAGAAATGTAGAGTTCCTGAGCAATTTCTCGATTACTCGCACCCGTAGCAATTAACCTTAATACCTCTTTTTCTCTAGGAGTCAGTTCAGCTAAACTAGGTGGTGCTAGCGGTGATTGGGTTGGTGCGGTGTTAGAAAACTGAGTCAATAGTTTTTTAACTATTCCTGGGCCTAGTTGAGTATATCCTTTGTGAACGGCACGAATGGCAACAGCTAGTTCTTCTGAGGGTGTATCTTTGAGCAAATAACCCATTGCCCCATTTTGCAAAGCTGCTGTCACATATTCATCGTCATCAAAAGTTGTTAGTACTAAAACTTTAATTCCAGCATAACGCTTTTGAATTTCTCGTGTAGCTGCGACTCCATCCATGATGGGCATTCTAATGTCCATTAAAACTACATCTGGGTGTAATTTTGCAACTAAATTAATTGCCTGTTGACCGTTTTCTGCTTCTCCTACTAATTCTAGATCTGATTCTAGTTCTAATAATGCTTTTAAGCCCTGACGAATTAAATTTTGGTCATCTACAAGCAACACTTTGATCATATTGTTAATCTGGGTAAGGGAATATCAACTGTAATTTTGCAACCAGAACCGAGGGCACTTTTAATATTAAATTCTCCTCCAAGTGCTAAAGTGCGATCGCGCATACTTTGAAGTCCATAACCAGTGGTATTTTGCTTTAAATCAAAACCTCTACCATTATCTTGAATTGTTAATCGTAAATTTCCTTTATTCGTAGTTATTACTAGTCTAATTTCTGTGGCACTAGCATATCTAGAAATATTAGTTAATGATTCTTGAATTATCCGATAAATTGCAGTATTTATTTCAGGAGGTAGAGAATATTCAAGATTGTTTTGACAAATTGGTAAAATTCCATTTGAGCGGTGAAAATCTTCTGAAAGAATTGCGATCGCCCTTTCTAAAGATTGCTCTGATAGAGGATTAGAACGCATAGTCGAAACAGATTGACGAACATCTTTTAGAGCTTTTGAACCTAATTCCTTGGCTCTTGCTAGAAAAGCTTGAGCCTTATTTGGATTAGATTGCCACAGTTTTAAAGCGGTTTCTAATTGGAGATTTAAAGCAGTTAAAGAATGTCCTAAAGAATCATGAATTTCCCTAGCAATACGATTACGTTCTTCTAGCGTAGCTTGATTTTCAATTCGCATGGCATATTGACGGAGTTTTTCGTTAGCAACAGCTAGCTTTTCTCGACTTTGGCGTTCTGATAATACTGCATTCATCATCAACAACACAAAAACTAAACTTAAGCCAAATACCAATGACCAATTTAAGCTAAAAAACCGAAAGCGCTCTTGAGCCTGCGGTGATGCTTGAAAGTTAAATAACTGATATTTTAGTTGTGTGGTCAGTAAAAATAAGGTAAAGGATAGACTCGTAACAAATAAACGCCCAGGTAACTGGAAAATTAGGCAACTGCGAGTAACTAAGATGATGTAAAGAAAGGGAAAAAGACGAGCAAATCTACCGCCAAAAAGCCCAGTTATTAAAATCAATAAAACTTCACTAACTGTATAAATTACCTTAATTATATTGTTCCTTTTGGGTAAAATTAAGCCCATTAATGCAAAAGCAGCTAAGCTAAAAATTGATATTTCTGGGGATATACTACAAATGGATAAGTCTGGGAAAATACCACAAATTGATAGTTCTGGAGGTTTAGGACGAAATCGGGGCGACGGAGATGGTAGAAATGCTGTCAATGCAGTGATTGCCAGTAGTATCCATTCCAAATAAAGCAGAGATGGAAAAGGATGATTCTTAATTTTAATTGGACGACTCATTAGTCGCTTCGCTCCAGTTATGAGTTATTAGTGCTAAAGAAAAAATTAAAAGTAAATACAAGATACAAAAACGTTACAGAGTAGAGTTATAAATTAATCGGATTAAAAATTTTGCTAAATCATAACTTTTAACTTCTGTCAATCACATTATTATTCATAGCTTCTAACTATTGTCAGTCACATTTGTCAGGATTAAATCGTGACTAAAGTCATGGGTGTAACCGTGACTTTCTCCTCATGTGGCTGATGTAAATAAGTTTCTATGATGGTGACATCCAAGCAGGAAAAAAGCGCAAGATAAACAATGAAACTTAAGACATTATCACTGATAGCGGGTGCGATCGCTTTAACTTTAACTACAATTCCCTTTGCCGTTCAGGCAGAACCAACCACCTCTTCACCTCAGCTACTTGCACAAGTTCCCAAAAAGGGTGGTTGGCAAGAACTGGGACTAACGGATGCACAAAAAAATCAAATTCAGACAATTCGCCAAAATACTCGCGCCCAAATTGAAGGTATTTTGACCCCAGAACAAAAGGCACAATTGGAAGCTGCAAAACAAGCACGTCAGGCTCAGCGCCAAGCAGGTCAAGGTCAACGGCAAGCAGGTCAACGTTCAAGGAATAAATTTGCTGACTTGAATCTAACTGAACAACAAAAAACCCAAATGCGGCAAGTTTGGGAATCGTCGAAGCAACAGATGCAAGCAGTACTGACTCCTGAACAGCAGGCTAAACTCAAGCAGTTACAGGAAAGTAGAAGACAGCGCTGGCAACAACGCAATTCCCAATAATCCCGAATCTTTCAAAAAATAGTTAGTTAATCTGGGGTGGGCAATACGCCCATCTCATCTCAAGATAATTTTAGGACTGTTGCGAGTCATTCATAAAAACCTGAATTATCAACAAAAATTTAGCTGGTCTAGACTTTGGCAGGTATACTAACTCGGTCGTCACTCTCTCTTCAACCCAGATACATGGCAACCTGAGTTACTTTGGCAATTACCCTTGACTGAGGTGCAAGCATCATTTTCCACAGTCAAGATATAGGCTTCTTGCAGAAGATGGGGAGAGGGGAAGAAATTTTTTCCTCTCTCCTTTTCCCTCTTTCCCACACCAAAATAGAAAATTGAGTAGAGACCGTAGATGTAACGTCTCTACAGGGTTTCGGGTTTTATTTATGTAGTTCATTTACCTGATTAGAAATCTGGAATTGAATAAGGTCATCAAAAGCTCTCAGAGGATGTCTGAAAAGCTAGGTAATGGTATATTTTGTCATTCTGACTGGAGCAGAGCGGAAGGAAGAATCTCTATTGTCCGTTAATTTCTGAGATGCTTCATTACGCTATCGCTTCATTCAGCATGACAATTTTGACTTCTCAGACATCCTCTCATAGCAAGCATTTTTGAGTGTGTATCAATTACGAATTACGAATTAGTATTATGAGTTAATCAAAACTCCTAACATTTTCAAAATGTCCAAAGAATTTACTATTGGTAGTAAAGTCCGAGTTGTGGCACTACCGCCCTACGTCAAAACCGCAGACCCCATGCCCATGCTGCGCCCCCCGGATGTAATTTACATTGGCGAAGAAGGTATAGTTCTTGACCGTCGTCCGGGTGGATATTGGGGTATTCGCTTTGCTAAGGGAGCTTTTCTGTTAGATAGCCAATACATCGAAAGTACAGACACCCCTACTGAATCTCATACAGAGTGAGAATAGCAGCAACCAAGAATTGTAAACTTTTATCAAGTTGTAATTCTGGTTTGCACCATGATATCTCGTCGCACTTTTTTAAGCACATTATTTGCCAGTTGTTTTGCTGTCATCAGTTGGTTGAATTTTACCCCTGCTGCTGATGCTTTAGGTGGCAAACTTCCTACAATTAATCAACCAGCGCCAGAGTTTACTTTGCCAACTAACACAGGTGATGGCAAAATTTCTCTCTCTGACTTGCGCGGTCAGTGGGTAGTGCTCTATTTTTATCCTAAAGACTTCACTTCTGGTTGCACTATCGAAGCTCGTCGTTTTCAACAAGATTTGCCTAAATATCTTGAAAAGAAAGCTCAGATTATTGGCGTTAGTGCTGATGACATTGATTCCCACGCCAAATTTTGCGATTCCGAGGGATTAAAATTTCCCTTGCTGGCTGATACCGATGGCTCAGTGAGTAAAGCTTATGGTTCTTGGATTGGCTTTGTATCTATGCGCCACAGCTTTATCATCGATCCTCAAGGTATCTTGCGTGAGACTTTTGTCAAAGTCAACCCAAGCATTCACAGTACAGAGGTGCTAGCACAATTAGAGAAGTTGCAGTCTACCAAATCTTAGTAATATGCGGTGGGGTAAGGGGTGCAGGAAAACTTCATACTTTTTCACCTTTTCCTGGCTTCTGCAATAAATCTATTAAACATCTTGCAAAAATTTTGGTTTTTTATTGGAACCACAGATAAACACCGATGAACACCGATAAACTATCTGTCTTGAAAAGTTTTGCGCCGGGAAACCCGGACGCGCAAACTTTTCGCTGTGTTTATCTGTGTTCATCTGTGGTTTAATTTTCATAAAATCGACTTCTGCAAGAAGTCTATTGTTATGCCACTAGTTTCTTCAACATCACAGTCCCAATTCTTCTGGAAAACCCAGCATGATGTTGAGATTTTGGATAGCGGCTCCTGATGCGCCCTTGCCTAAGTTATCGAGGCGAGCAACTAATAGCACTTCTTGGGTTGCGTCATTGGCGAATACGAAAACCTGAACAATATTAGTGCCGTTCATTGCTGTTGCATCCAAGAACATTCCATCGCGTAGCAGATTAGCATCTTGGAATGGCGCAACCTGCACAAATTTTTCACCTTGATAGTAGTCTGCGATCGCCTGATAAATCATCTCACCTGATGGGGGATTCTTCAAAGGCCGCAGCGGTAAAGGCACTTGTACCAACATCCCCTGCTCAAAGTCGCCCACTGCGGGTACGAATAGCGGCGGTGATGCTAACCCAGAGTACTGATGCATCTCTTTGACGTGCTTATGTCCAAATTGCAAGCCATAGATGCCATAGGGATAAAGCGAGGTTGCTCCAGTTTGCTGCTCGTGGAAAGTATGATACTTTTGGATAAGATTTTTGCCGCCACCAGAATAACCGGACACTGCATTAATGGTGATTGGCAAGTCGTTAGGAAGGAGTCCCTTGACAATTAAGGGCAGGATACAAGCTAGAAATCCAGTGGGATAACAACCTGGATTGCTGACAAACTGAGCACTGGCGATTTTGTTTCGTTGTCCCGGATTTAGTTCAGGGAAACCATATACCCAGCCTTTCGTTGTTCGATGGGCACTACTAGCATCGAGGATCTTAACCGTAGGATTGGTAACTAAACTCACAGCTTCGCGGGCGGCGTCATCAGGTAAGCACAGAATGACAACATCGACAGCATTAATTAATTGCGATCGCTCAGCTGCATCTTTACGCTTAGATGCTTCAATACTAACTAACTCAATATCATCCCGTTGTTTGAGGCGCGAGTGAATCTGTAAGCCTGTGGTTCCCGATTCTCCATCAATAAAAATTTTAGGTTTAGCAATCATGCGATCGGCATCCTTATGCGTGACGGCTACCGTTAACTGAACCGTATTCGGACATAATATCATTTCAAATAATTGCTGGGCATTACTTCCTAAAAAAGCATTACAAAGCTTCTGCTTTCCTGGTTTTGAACATAAGATTCCCAACTTCTTACAAAAGTCAGAATCTCACAGATATTTCGCTTTGCTTAACAAATGATGTTGTCACGATTCTGCATCGTTTTAACCTCTACAGAACTTACGCGAAATATCTCTCAAACTCTATCTCATTTCTCCGTGCCCTCTGCGCCTCTGCGGTTCGTTATTGCGTAACTCGTGCGTAAGTCCTACTCTATTTCAAGCTAGGTCTATGAAACTCCGAGTTCAGAACACAAAACTCCGAGTTCAGAACACAAAACTCCGAGTTCCGAACACGAAACTCCGAGTTCCGAACACGAAACTCCGAGTTCAGAACACGAAACTCCGAGTTCAGAACACGAGACTCCGAGTTCAGAACACGAAACTCCAAGTTCAGAACACGAGACTCCGAGTTCAGAACACGAAACTCCAAGCTTGAAGGCTACTTTCTGACTAACAACTCTTGACTACTTAGACAGACGAGTCATTTCAAATAATTGTTGGGCATTGCTCCCTAAAAAAGCATCAAATAATACCTGCTTTCCTGGTTCTATTTCCACTGGGTAGCGCTGGGCAATTTCGTAATAAGCGTAAGTCCAGGGAATCTGAATTTCTCCACCACTAATATTATCTAGCACAGTTACCATCTCTGTTACTGCTTGGGTTGCTGTTTGACGCAAGCCACAAGCAACATTTCCTTCTATCTCTGCTTTCATGGGTACACCCAGATTAGCCAAACCGCGGGCTGTACTATCTATATCTGGATATGCTGCTGTATTCTGGCGGTTGACGTAACCTGTGAAGTGGTTGACTGCATAACCGTGCAGTAACACCCAAGCACCATATTGAGTAATCTGATTTACTTCCTCTACAACAGAACGTTGAGGAGGTAGCCAAGGACGACTAAAAACCTTCTGGAGTTCGGCAATACTTTCACAGTTCCCCTCTGATTGTAAAACAGAGCTAAGTTCGGGTTGGTTTGAAAATGATGATACTGTTTGAGAAATGAGTTGAGCAATATCAGCAGGCAATTCATCCACAATCAACTCGCTGATAAACAGTTTGGGTAAGTCAAATTCCTCCTGCTGAGGATGGCGATAATGACGGGCGTACAGATGGGTTTGAGCAAAAGTATACTCCCCAGCCACTACATAACCCAAAGCTTCGGCAAGTTTTCCAAGGTAATCAATTCCTAAGTTAACTTGACCCTGTGGGCTATCTACTAATAGGCGCAAAGACCGAAAGGCGATGTGGTCATTAGCAACAGTCCCACCCGCAGCAATAATCATTTGCTGGTAGGTACGAGCATAACTGACTCTGGCGCTATATTCTTGCCAAAGTATTGAATATAGATGAAGGGCAATTTCAGGTTTCATATAGTAGATGGTAGGAGTCAAGGGTAGAGACGCGAATCGCATCTGTACAAGGGTCAAGGGTAGAGACGCGATTAATCGCGTCTGTACAAGGGTCAAGGGTAGAGACGCGAATCGCATCTGTACAAGGGTCAAGGGTCAACAGACAATAGTTATTTATTCTCCTTGTCCCCCACTCGCCCATTCCTCATTCCCCCCTGTCCCTCATTTCTAGGAACTTAATATCTCGCTAATAATCTGAAGGGCTATCTGAATTTGTTCACTGTCGATAACCAACGGTGGGCAAAAACGAATTGCTGCTTTACCGCAACCTAGTAATAGTAAACCTCGTAAGAAAGCTTCTTGGATGATGCGATCGCGCAATTTATAATCAAGATTACCCTCTTGATCTAATAAATCCACTGCCATCATTAAACCCTTACCTCTTGGTAGGGAAACTATCGGAAATCTTTCATGTAATTGAGTAAGACCAGCTTGTAATAATTCTCCCATCCGGGAAGCGTTTGCCATCAAATTGCTTTCGAGTAGTTGCAAAGTGGCAATAGCTGCGGCACAAGCCACGGGATTACCGCCAAATGTGGTAGCGTGAGAACCGGGAGGCCAAGTCATTAATTCAGGTCTGGCAAGAATCGCACCCAAAGGTAGACCACTGGCGATACCTTTAGCTGTAGTAATAATATCCGGCTGCACACCCCAATGCTCGATCGCAAATAGGCGACCAGTACGCCCCATCCCCGATTGCACTTCATCAACTACCATCAGAATACCGTGGCGATCGCATATCTCTCGAATTCGTTGCAAGAAGCCGTCTTCTGGGACAATGTAACCTCCCTCGCCTTGAATCGGTTCGACAACGATCGCCGCTACTTCTTGCGGTGGTAAAATTGTCGCAAATAGCTGTTTTTCTAAATAATCTAGGCTAGCGTGAGTCCCGTAGGGGATATGAGTTACCCCTGGAACTAAAGGGCCAAAATTGGCTCGTTGTACTGCTTTAGAACCAGTAAGAGACATTGCTCCATAGGTGCGGCCGTGGAATGCTCCTAAGAATGCCACAATTAGCGATCGCTTGGTGTAATATCGAGCTAGTTTGATTGCCCCTTCATTGGACTCTGCGCCGGAATTGGTAAAAAATACCCTTGCCGGATACGCAGTTTTAACATCTTGGGGATTGGGAAAGGGGGCGCGAATGGCTAACTGTTCTGCTAGTTCCACCATCGGCTCATAATAAAAATCTGTCCCCGACATGTGCAACAGACGCGCTGACTGTTCTTGAATTGCCCTAACAACTTCTGGGTGAGCATGTCCGGTAGCGGTGACGGCAATACCTGCGGTCATATCCAGAAACACATTACCATCCATGTCTTCTACCATACAGCCCTGACCACGAGACACGACTAGAGGATAATCGCGGGTATAGGAAGGAGAAGTTACAGCGCGATCGCGTTCTACAATAGCTAAAGCACGAGGCCCAGGTAAGGAAGTCACTAAGCGGGGTACACGAGGTAAATTTAGACTAATAGGGATACTTAACATAGTTTTTTACATTTTTTTAAGATTATTTGTGATTAAAGTGCGAACTGCGATCGTTTACAGTATCATTTGATTCTATTTATGTAACATTTACGCATTAACAGAAAAATCAAAATATACCTTAGTAATTTTGTGAAACTCTCAGAAGAATTTAACGAAAACCTTGTAGCTCTACTATTGCTGAGAGCCTATAGTCCAAGATGAGAAATACTTTCTAGCTTGACAGCCTAAACTTCTTGCAGATACTTAGTGATTAGAGATGCAGCGGTATAATACACTGTTAAACTAATCTCTTTATAACTAGACAAAGAATGATGCTCCCATTGTATTCACGTTTAATACATGAGCAAATTAATATATTGATGTTAGGTCACTGCAATTATTATGTATCAGTAATTTATTTTCCAACTTATGAGTAACCTATTCAGCCAAAAACTCCGTCTCATAGTAGGTGTTGCTGCTTTATCATTCATGAGTTTAGCTAGCATTCATCTATATACTCAGTCAAAAAATAAACAGCTAGCCCTACAACATCAAACCGCACAGAATTTATCCTTTACTCAACAAAAAAATTTTGTTCCACCTCAATCGCAAATTGCCCTGACTTCAAGTCAAACTGCTCATACATCTACACATTTTCAGAATTCTTTGATTGCTCAACCAAAATCTGCTGAGACTATAAGCCAACAAGGTACACTTTCATCTGAGAAATATTCGGTATCAGCATCTACACCCTATCCAGTCATTGATGAGTGGAAAAAATATAAATTTAGCGTTAATGGCAGTCAGATTTTATCTCAGATAAAGCTGCCAACAGCTAAAGTTAATTTTAATCAAACAGATTTATTGACTGTTCTCATCAATACTAGAAAATATTACCAAGACCACGCTTCGGCAGACCCAGATATTCTTCGTCCAGGGCTGTTAACTACTAAAGGAGTTACTGTACAAGATATTCTCAAGACCTTAGATTTCATGATTACTATTCTTAGGGAAGATATTGCCAATAAACGAACAACTCGTTTACAAAACCCTAATTTTATTAATACTCATTTTCGAGTTATTAAATGGTCTGCCTATAATCCAAAAGCTCGTAGTCAAAAGCAATTAAGAATTACAAAATATGCTGTATTTACTCATACAGGTTCTCGCAAAAAAACCTCTACTTACAACACACCAATTTATAGCTTAAAACAAAATAATAACAATAACTTTTATACTAAATATACAAAACAGGATGTTTTATCGGGTATTTATGAACCAGGCGGAAAAGAATTTGGGAAAGTTGAGCCTCTAGCTTATTTGACCCGTACAGGATTAGAAGAAGCGCTAATGCAGGGAACTGTACTAGTTAATTTTACAGATGGCTCCAAAGCATTTTTTAATGTAGATAAAAACAATGGAATGTCTTACGTTCGGGGATTAAAAGCAACAGCCCAAAAGCGTTATTGGTACTTTAAAAAGGTAGATGCTATCAAAGGCTACGGTTACAAAATAGATGCAAAAATTTCTATAAAACCAGGAGTAACTTTTGCAGGAGATGTTCTGAACATCGGTTTAGGTAGAGTAGTTATTATTGAACACACAAAAGGTGGACGTAAACATCTGCGAATGGGAGTTATTGCAGATACAGGCGGAGCGTTTTTACCTAATCTTTATCAACTCGATTTTTTAGCAGGTATTTTTCGGAATCAAAAAGATTTTGGACAAAACATCAGACAACTGCCTGAATATGCTACCACCTATTTCCTAGTGAAAAAGTGAACTTTAAGCTAAATATAGTAGTCTAAAATAAAATATTAAACTATGCAAACTTAGTCTCATTCATCAGTGCAGCTAACAAAATTCTGATTACCGATTCTAACTCTTCAGTTACTCTGTAAAGATTGATTGCTCAATACGCTGTGCTTGTCGGTACAGTATACCAAATTGCCAAATATTACCTGTTGTTACTGCTCCTAATATTTCTGTTTGAGTAGAATCAGTCCATTTATCAAGGGCTATCATCTCAGTTGCAAGTTGTGTAAATCCTCTATTTATATCTGCTTGCTTGGCTTCAATCACAATTAAATTAGTCTGCGTTCGTAGATAATAATCTAAACTACCTTGAAGTTGATTATCAACTTTGATACTATATTGAATTCGTAATTTAGCGCGGGAATAGTGAATCAAATCAGTGATAATCGGCGCAATTAACATTTCCCTACGTGTGGCTTCGTTCTCTAAATCTACATACGGTAAAATTTCCTCAATCCGTTGCTTGAGGTTAGAAATTCGGTCTACTGTACCGGAATATTGCGGCAAATCGAGAAATTTCCGCTCGAATGAATAGCCAAATTCAGCAACTAAATCGTCAACTGCAAACCCTTACTCAAAGTAATTACTAAAAGTATACGAACGATTTGGGTCTAGCAATGATTGGCGGCTCATTTAACTATTCTCCAATTGAGCTAAATTTTTCATAAAACTCAACCAATTGAGAGCTAACTTAGTGCTATTCAACTTGAGCAAAATATCTACGCATGAGTTAACAATTCTAAGTTATGCCCATCAAGGTCATAGAAATAAAAGCCACGACCTCCGTTTCTATAGTTAAGTTGACCTTTATTATGATGCATAGGATCGCTACTATATTCTAAACCTGCCTCTTTGACCCGTGCGAAGATAGTATCAAATTCCTCATGACTGACATGAAATGCATAATGATGCGACTCAAATCCTTCTCTATCAGCAAAGTCAAGCGTCAGGTTATCATTGACATGCACAGCAGCAAAATAACCTATGGGAGCCTCAACCTTTAAACCAAAAATTTGTGCAAAAAAGCGTGCCGATGTTTCCTTGTTGTATGCAGGCACTATAGTGTGATTTAGGGTAATTGTCACGTCACACCTCCCTTCTCATTGAGTTAGTAGTTAAGTCAATTCTTTGTTATAGTCGATAACAAAAACGTTGTTGTTTATCGTTGGTGTAGTTTTCTTCTATCTTAACTAATTTTATTTTTTTACTCAGTTGTGTCAGCGTTGCTCAAATACTCGCTTTTGTATTTTTTACCCACGATTGTCAATTTGGGCGCGTTGTAAACTTCCAGAGAAGTCAACATAAACACTTTTCCATTCTGTGAACACATCCAAGGCTGTAGTTCCAGCTTCGCGGTGTCCGTTACCAGTGTGTTTCACACCACCAAAGGGCAAGTGTACCTCAGCACCGATAGTAGGGCCGTTGATGTAGGTGATACCCGCCTCGATGTCGCGCATAGCAGTAAAAGCTCGGTTGATATCGCGGGTGTAAACAGAGGAAGAAAGACCATAATTGCTATCGTTGAGGATTGCGATCGCTTCCTCAAATGAGCTAACTTCAATTAATGCCACCACTGGCCCAAATATTTCTTCCCGCGCAATTCGCATATTTGGAGTTATATCATCTAAAATTGTCGGTTGAAAAAAGTAACCGTTTTTCAGTGCCCCTTCACTAGCAATATCCCCACCAATTAACACCTTTGCGCCTTCCTCACGAGCAATATCTAAATACTTACTCACCTGTTGGAGTTGTCTTTCATTAATTATCGGGCCGATATCTGTATCGGAGTCAGTGCCAGCACCCAAACGTAACTTACTGGTACGCTCACGCAGCATATTAGTAAATTTTTCTTTGATATCGTGATGTAAAATTAAACGACTAGTAGCTGTACACCGCTGACCAGTTGTACCAAAGGCTCCCCAAACTGCGCCATCTAGTGCTAATTCCAAGTCGGCATCTTCCATTACTACTTGGGCATTTTTGCCGCCCATTTCTAGACAGACACGCTTGTGAGTGCGTCCGCAAGTTGCGCCGACAAAAGCACCTGTTTCCGAAGAACCTGTAAACGACACCAAATCTACATCGGGATGCTCAACTAAAGCTTTCCCCGCTTCTTCACCTACCCCATGCACCAAGTTAATCACTCCAGCTGGTAAACCAGCTTGGGCAAAAATCTCAATCAATTTAGTTGCACAAGCGGAGGTATCTTCAGCCGGTTTGAGGATTACTGTATTGCCACACACCAAAGCTGGCATAGCTTTCCAACAAGGAATTGCTACTGGAAAATTCCAAGGTGTAATCAAGGCGCAGACTCCTATAGGCATCCGCACTGTCATCGCAAATTTGTTGGGCATTTCCGAAGGTGTAGTTTGCCCGAATAGTCGCCGCCCTTCGCCTGCACTGTAAAAGGCGCAGTCAACACCTTCTTGCACATCTCCCCTCGCTTCTGTCAAGGGTTTACCCATTTCTCGACTAATTAATTGGGCAAGTTCTTCTTTATGCTGGAGTAATATTTCTCCGACACGAAAAATATATTCTGCTCTCGCTGGAGCGGGGACTTTTCGCCAACTGTGATACGCTTTGCGAGCTGCGGCTACTGCTGTATCTATATCATCAGCTTGAGAACGGGGAAATGTAGCAACGACTTCAGTCTTGTCAGCAGGGTTGCGACTTTCTAGAGTTGCTTCCCCTACAGCATTCAACCAATGACCGTCAATGTAATTGCAACAAGATAATGGAGTTATCATATTTCAATCCCTTCCCCTTTCCCCTTTAACCTTTCCCCGGCAATTAGGGGTTGGCAGACTACTAGGTTGCGTTGTATCTTACCTAAATGATAGCTGCCACACATAAATCAAGGCACTAAAGCCAACACTCCTACAGGAGAACCCGAACCATTCTGTAACCTAAGAAGCCCGATTACTAAGGTAGTGCCTTTAGGTGGTAGTTGATCTAAATTGGTGAGATTTTCCAACACAATGCGCGGTTGTTCTAACACCAAGCGATTAGTAGTAAAACTGTTATCCTTTCCGGGGTCTACACCATGAGTATCAATGCCAACCCCAGCAATTTGCCGTTCGTTAAGTAGGAATTGGGTGGCTTCGCCGCTAAACCCTGGAAAATGCATAATTCCTTCAGCATCTTGGTTGAAGAATGCATTTTTATCAAACCATTTCTCTTGCCAACCCGTATAAAGCAGTACTGCATTGCCAGCAGGAATCTCACCATGTTGTTCTTCCCAAAACAGAACATCGGCAATAGTGAGGGCATAATCAGGATTAACTATTGCAGGGCGGATATCTATAATTACCGCAGGTATAACCAGTGATTGGGCTGGGTATTGGTCAATTCCTACACCCAAAGTGTGAAAACTGTTAGGCGCATTTATATGAGTGGCGCTATGTTCTCCCAAGGAGAAACGCCGCAAGTAATAGCCATTCTTTTGGAGTTTTGCAATAGTGGCAAATTCTACTGGAGGGTCGTCAGGCCATTGGGGAATACTTTGGTCAATTACATGACTCAGATGTATAACGCGTGAGTAAATGATACTATTTTGTCCTTGAGGTTGTATCATCCCAGCTTTTTATTGAGTAAAAAGTTTCATCGTTCACATCCCCGACTTCTTTAAGAAGTCGAGGATGTGAGTTTGTCGGTGGCGATCGCTTTAAGCAAAAATTTGCGATAAGTTTATCAAAGGAAGTTTTCTCCCTATTTCCAGCCTTGCTCTGAACATTCAAATAAATGTAAACCTAACTGCTGGGAAAGTTCTTCACATACTTTTACTCCCCGCACACTGTTACCACGCGCATCTAGCGGCGGTGAAAATACCCCAATTCCCATCTTATGGGGTACAACAGCTATAATCCCACCACAAATACCACTTTTGGCTGGAATACCAATTTTGTAAGCCCACTCGCCTGCAAAGTTGTACATTCCACAGGTATACATAACGCTAAGAATATCTTTGACGTAACGTTTATCTACTGCCTGTTTTTTTGTGATGGGGTTAATACCTCTGTTAGCAAGAGTAGCCGCCATTACGGCTAAGTCGTGGCAATTTACCATCACAGCACACTGTTGGAAATATAAATCCAGCGCCTCTTCAATATTCCGGTCAATCATACCAAAGTTGAGCATCAAGTGGGCCATTGCTCGGTTGCGATGTCCCGTACTGCGTTCTGAGGTAAAAACTGAGATGTCAACGAACACATCGCGGCCAATGTATCGCTGGAACATATCCAGCATCCGGTTGAGACGTTCTGTTGCACCAGACCCTTTGATTAAGCTGGTAGTAGCGATCGCTCCAGCGTTTACCATTGGATTATAAGGTCGCTTCGATTGCTCATCAAGAATAATCGCGTTGAATGCTTCTCCCGTTGGTTCCACGCCAACTCTCTTCAAAACCTCAACCTGTCCATGATCTTCTAAAGCAAGTCCATACGCAAACACCTTGGAAATCGACTGAATCGTAAAGAACTGTTCGTAATCCCCAATTTCGTAAACCTGACCATCTACGGTAACAATACAAATGCTAAATAAGTCAGGGTTTACCTTTGCTAGCTCAGGAATGTAGTTTGCTACCACACCCTCTTGCAATGATTTGTATTTGGAATGCAACTCTTTGAGAATATCTAGTGGTATTTCTAAATCTCCTTGTGCCATGAAGCTAACAGCTTGCTTTAATAAATCATACTTTAACCCACTACTGCGAGCGAATAATAGCGCTTGTATTTTTTGCTACACAATAAAATCAATCAACAAGCGTCCGAGAAGCTTTTCTAATTTTTTCTCATGTTTTTACTCTGATAGTAAAAATAAGTATTGACTATTTTTTATACTCAGCATTACTTAAAAATAAAGTTATATATATAACTAATTTTTCTATAAACACTGAGAATGCAAGTTATGATTAACATAGCTAGTTAAAACTAAAAAAAAGAGAGTAAGTTCCAGCTAATTTTTCTAATTCTCTTATATGTAAATCCTGTAATGACTTAATTTATAGGTTAATATGAAGATTTCATGAAATAAATAATTTTAGGTATTTATTCAGATGCCTTTTCAAAAAAATCAGATTAATTTTATAAGGTGAATGGCTAAAACTCAATGTTATCTATAATACATACGTATTCAAGAGCCTTGTAAATAGTTGTGGACAGGGCCACATGAGTTGTATGTACAACAAATATTAAGTTTTAAAAAGAATTTTTCGAGTTGTGGAAAAAAACGTTACATAGCTAAAATCCGCACTTGGAAAAGGTTTGACCCCTGCGATCGCAATTTAATTTTGCTAAAGTTACCAAGACTTACGCTAAAACCCTGATCCCCAAGCCAAAAGGTTCGTGTTAATCTGTTGCAGTTATAAACAAAAAGTGAAAACGGAACGAGTTCGAGTTTTCCAGGGAAAAAATCACTCTCACTGGTGAAAAATCCCACGAACTATAAAACTTTAGCTCTACAGTCGCTTTAAAAAACGGACGCATGAATCAAAGATATTTGTGGACTATTGTCGCCCTGTCTCTGGCTGTTTTGGGAATACCCTCAGTCGGTTGCACTCAAACCACCAAGGTAACTACGCAAGCTTCCCAAAAATTACCTGCCACTGATGTGGTCAAAGTGGGAGAGTACCAATCCCCAGCAGGGAAACTTACCTCGGATGCGGTGATTACAGAAATTCATCCTCACAACATTGGAGAACGTAAGGCGGCAACCCTTTTTATCAAAAATATTCCTGTTCTAACCTTTTTAGGTTCTACACCAGACACAAGTAGTGAAACTAAAAAAGTTGGTGAAGTTGGAAATACTGAGGGCGTACAATCGTACGCCCTTATTGCTAGCAACTCATCACAAATGGTGAATATTGGGAAGATTGCGAGTGTTGACAATGACCCGGTTCATAGAGCAGGTGTACTAGCAGCTAAAATTAACGAGCTGGCCAGGGAAAATGTAGACGCGAGTAAAATTACTGTAAGTTGGACAGGAGATAAATCGACCGTTACTGATCAAGCTCAGAACAAAAACACCTCTGTTCAACAGCAGCCTGGCGATCGCTACACTATCAAAGTCAATAGCGAAAAATTGGTGGAAATCAACGAAGATACGCGACTTGCAAACACCACCACCACCAAAGATCTAGCACAAGATGCATTACAAGCAACAAACCGGATGCGGAGACTCTTAGGTAATGCATCTCCCTTAAATGCAGTTGCCAACTTACCAGTACGCCTACCATCAATACCAAAGTTTCCACAAGAGATTGCCGTTGGAAGAGTGCGAATGAACTTCCGAGGCATGGCTTCTTTTTACGGCTATGATGGTTCTGGTAATAAAACTGCTAGTGGTCAGAGATTCAATCCAGAAGGAATGACTGCTGCCCATCGTAGCTTACCCTTTGGCACAAAAGTCCGTGTTACCAACACTCGTAATGGTCGTTCTGTAGTATTGCGGATTAATGACCGAGGCCCATACATTCGAGGGCGCATCATTGACGTATCTACTGGTGCAGCTCGGATTTTAGGAATGATGGGCAGTGGTGTAGCACCAGTGCAGATTGAAGTTTTGGGAAGATAATTATTAGGGGCTGGGGACTGGGGACTAGGAGAAAATATTGAACAGGTATCTTCTTTGTTTCTCCCCCTCTACTTGTCTATTCCTAATACCCAATCCCTACTTAATCCCAAATCTCCAATCCCTAATCCTTAATCCCAATCCCCGATCGCTTAATTCCCCTAGTTCAAACATCTCTTTCCCCCATTTCAGATATAAACTAACTGGGAAGAGGCTCAAGAAGAACTAGGGGTATTTTGTGCGCCTGCTGACAACAGTTGCAGCTTTACGCTGCTATTTAACTAAACGCTGCTTAGAAAACAAGCTGATTGTGCCAGAGGATCTGGTGCTAGATGAAGCCACTAGTTGGCAACAGACGGCAGTTGGTCTGGTACCGACGATGGGAAATTTGCATCAAGGTCATTTAAGCTTGATTCAACGGGCGCGGCAAGAAAATTCTATGGTGATTGTCAGTATTTTTGTCAATCCCCTGCAATTCGCTCCCAACGAGGACTATCAACGCTATCCCCGCACTTTAGAGCAAGATCGACAACTTTGTGAACAAGCTGGGGTAAATGCAATTTTTGCGCCTACTCTGGAAGAAATGGCAGTTCCCCAGAAGAGTATACAAGAATCAGAGGTTACACAAGTTATCCCCCCATCTGCTATGATAACAAGCTTGTGTGGTCGTTCTCGGCTAGGTCACTTTCAGGGTGTCGCTACGATTGTGACCAAACTTTTCAACTTGGTACAGCCTGACCGAGCCTATTTTGGTCAAAAGGATGGTCAGCAGTTGGCAATTATTAAACGGCTGGTAGCTGATTTAAATTTGCCAATAGAGATTATTGGTTGTCCAACGGTGCGAGAAGCGTCGGGTTTGGCCTTGAGTTCTCGCAATCAATATTTGACTGCAACAGAAAAAGAGCAAGCGGCGGTGTTATATCGCGGTTTGCAACGAGCTGAAGCGGCATTCAAGGCAGGCGATCGCAATAGCAGCAAGTTGATAGCAATGGTACAGCAAGAAGTGGCAATGGTCAGCAAGGTCTTGGTGGAATATATTGAATTGGTTGAACCGACTACGTTGATGACTTTAGAAAAAATTGAGGAGGAAGGAATGCTGGCGATCGCAGCTCGTCTTGGTTCTACACGTTTGATTGACAATACCATCTTGTGCGATCGCCAGCCCATCATCGCTATTGATGGCCCAGCTGGCGCGGGAAAATCTACGGTGGCTCGTCAAGTTGCAACAGAGCTAGGTCTAGTGTACTTAGATTCTGGAGCAATGTACCGCGCTATCACCTGGCTGGTGTTGCAAAAAGGTATTGCGATTGATGATGAGTGTGCGATCGCCGAATTAGCTAACCAATGTGAAATTAAACTGATTCCTAGCGAAGATTTACAATCTCCGGTGCGGGTTTGGATTAATAATATTGATGTTACGCAAGCAATTCGCAGTATTGAGGTGACATCCAACGTATCTGCAATAGCGGCACAAAACGCTGTGCGTCAAGCACTGGTCGAACAACAACATACTTGGGGTAAAAAAGGTGGTTTGGTTGCTGAAGGACGAGACATCGGCACTCACGTATTCCCCGATGCCGAACTGAAGATATTCTTAACCGCTTCTGTTAGTGAACGCGCACGTCGCCGCCAGCAAGACTTTAATAAACAAGGTCAACCCAAAGTAAGTTTAGAACAGCTAGAACGGGACATTGCTGAACGTGACTGGAAAGATAGCACTCGCAAAGTTTCTCCTTTGCAAAAAGCAGCAGATGCGATTGAAGTTCAAACTGATGGTCTGAACGTATCTGAAGTCACAGCGCAAATTGTTAACTACTATCAGCAACGTTTATCTCAGTAGTAATCATTGCCATTTTCTATTGGTTTTTAGTTAAATGTAATGGTGAGTTACCCCCCACTCACCATTATAAAAATATTCAAAAAAAGTTATATTTGATGGCTGTGGAATTGACTATATTCAATTTAAGACAAGCCTTTTATCAAATATCTGAGTTTACTTAAATATTAATTCTTCTGGCTTTAGGACTATTAATAAAAATATAATTAATACTACTAATGATATAGGTATCAGAGCTAGTGAATTAGCTAGAAAGTGGAAAGCACTTATGCTAGGAATTTACACTATGGCATTTGAACTTCCCCCTTTACCCTACAACTATAATGCTTTGGAGCCATATATTGATACTGAAACTATGCGATTGCATCATGATAAGCATCACCAAGCTTATGTCACTAATGTAAACGCAGCCTTGGAAAAACATCCAGAACTGAATTCAAAAAGCATTGAAGATTTAGTAATTGGTCTTAATAGTTTACCACAAGATATTATGACAACAATGCGTAATAATGGTGGTGGACATATTAATCACACAATGTTTTGGCAAATTATGAAACCTAATGGTGGTGGTGAACCAATAGGTGCGATCGCAGATGTTATTAACGACAACTTTGGCGACTTTGAAACTTTCAAACAGCGCTTTAATGATGCTGGAGCAAAACAATTTGGTAGTGGCTGGGTTTGGCTAGTTCGCACTCCTGATAGCAAATTTGAAGTCACCAGTACGCCTAACCAAGATAGTCCAAAAACATCTGGTAGTTTCCCAATTATGGGTAATGATGTTTGGGAACACGCCTATTATCTCAAATATCAAAACCGCCGTCCCGAATATCTGAAACAGTGGTGGAACGTTGTCAACTGGGACGAAATTAACAAACGGTTGCAGATGTCAACACAGTGAATAGCTGGGCAAAAATAAAACAAAATATGCAATTTCATCAAGCAGCGCCTTGTTCTAGTTTTTAAAGCACGGCGCTGCTGTCGCGTCTCTACTTGACACTATTTGCTATTTGGACTCTTTCTATGAGCCATTATTGATGAGCTATTAGCAGTTTTTATTTATAATTATTAATTTCTATTGATTTGACTTATTGGTAAAGTACTTTGCCTTCATCTTCACTTTGGTAGTAGAATGACGATGTTAAGTTTTATATCCCAGTATTTAAAGATATAAAACTACCGAACACTAAAGCTGCAATTTCCTAAGCTTCTCCAATAGCTTTAAACTGGAAAACGGTAAAGAGAGGATTTCACAAAATGGCATTTAAACAGCCCCCCCTACCCTACGACTTTAATGCTCTAGAGCCGTATGGCATGAAAGGTGAGACTTTCGAGTATCACTATGGCAAGCATCACAAAGCCTATGTAGACAACCTAAACAAACTCACTGAAGGTACAGAACTTGCTGATAAGTCTCTAGAAGAAGTAATTCAAACTTCCTTCAAAGACTCCTCCAAGACGGGAATCTTCAACAACGCTGCCCAAGTTTGGAATCATACCTTCTTCTGGAACTCCTTGAAGCCTTCCGGTGGTGGCGCACCCACAGGTGATCTCGCAGCCAAGATTGATAAGGATTTTGGTAGCTTTGACAAATTTAAGGAAGAATTTTCTAACGCTGCTGCAACTCAATTTGGTAGCGGATGGGCTTGGTTGATTGATGATGGTGGCACTCTGAAGGTGATCAAAACACCGAATGCTGAGAACCCCCTGGCTCATGGTAAAAAGGCGCTCCTAACCTTGGATGTTTGGGAACACGCCTACTACATCGACTACAGAAATGCTCGTCCAGCATTCATCAAGAATTTCTTGGATCAGTTAGTAAACTGGGACTTCGCTAATGAAAACTTAGCCAAAGCTTAATTGGCTACTAGTTGTAAACTGATTGTAACAGTGGCTTTGACCGAGCTTAGTAAAGCTTAGACAATTAGTTAATTTATCAATATTGTCAGCAGTCACGACTAGTATCGTGGCTGTTTTTGATTGGTTGGGCATATAGGAAATGGGTAAAGAGGCAACAGACAGCAGATAGGTAGTGATATTAAAAGCAAAATATCAAATATATGGATAGCGAAGAACTAGCGCAATACATCGAAGCAACAAATAGCATTTCCAAACCTTGGCTATTAGTACAACTACGCCTTAAGAAGCTGCAAGAGCGTCGAGCCTCCTTATCAGCAGATACCTATGCCGAAGAACTAGAAGATATTTACCAAGACTTGATGAATTTGGGGGAATGGTGGCGAGGCATTGAAGATGAAGTATTCTAATAAGTCAAGAGTCAGCAGTCTATTGTCTAAATTCCAAAGTCCCAAGAAATTAATTTTTGCCCTTGACTCTTGTACAGACGCGATTAATCACGCTCTTGTACAGACGCGATTAATCGCGTCTCTACTTTTGACCATTGACTATTGACTAAAATCTTATGGATTATCGGGATGCAGGCGTTGATGTTGAAGCTGGTCGAGGCTTCGTAGATAAAATTCGTAATTTAGTTCACAGCACTTTTAGACCGGAAGTAATTGGCGGACTGGGTGGTTTTGGTGGCTGCTTTCAACTACCAGGGGGTTTTAAGGAACCAGTATTGGTTTCCGGGACAGATGGTGTGGGTACAAAGCTCAAAATTGCTCACATCCTCAATCGTCATGACAGCGTTGGCATTGATTTAGTGGCGATGTGCGTAAACGATGTGCTGACATCTGGCGCAGAACCGCTGTTTTTTTTGGATTATGTGGCAACAGGTAAGCTAGACAAAGAGCAGTTAACTCAGGTGGTGGCGGGTATAGCCTCTGGGTGTCAGCAAGCGGGTTGTGCCTTACTGGGAGGAGAAACGGCAGAAATGCCTGGTTTCTACCAACTGGGTGAGTATGACTTGGCTGGTTTTTGTGTAGGAATTGTGGAAAAAAGCCGGATGCTGGATGGTTCCCAGCCACAAGTAGGGGATGTAGCGATCGCTCTTGCTAGTACTGGTGTACACAGTAATGGTTTGAGTTTAGTACGAAAGATTGTCAGCGATCGCGGGTTTTCTTGGAGTGACCGCCCAGAATCTTTAAATGGTGAAACTATCGGCGAAACTTTTCTCAAACCCACGCGCATCTACGTCAAACCCGTTCTAGCAGCACTGCAAGCAGGGTTGGACATTCACGGTATGGCTCACATCACAGGTGGTGGATTGCCAGAAAATTTGCCCAGATGCTTAGGGAAGGGTGAAGCGATTAAAATTGACCCCAGCAGTTGGACTATTCCCCCCGCATTTCAATGGCTAGCTGAAGCTGGAGCGGTCAGTCCTGAAGCCATGTACAATACATTTAATATGGGCATTGGATTTGTACTGTTGATGCCACCTCATCAGGTAGAGCAGACAATTACCCACTTTCAATCACAGGATATTCCTACTTATGTAATTGGTGAAGTCATTACTGGTTCGGGTGAATTAGTGGGATTATCTACATGAGAGATGATTTTTACACATTAAATTAGAGGTTTGCTTGAGGCTTAGTAGAGAGAATAACTCTACAAGCCTGAACTTTACTCAGTTATTCAGCAAATTTAATAACAGTATTTAAAAGTATTATTAACAATATTTTTTACTAAGCCTTATCAGAGCAATCGAAAATGCTCATAACCGTCTGCGTTTAGATTTGCTAACGTAGTCTTAACATATTGAAAAAATTCGCTCATGAAGCTGAGAAATTAATTACCAACACTAATTTATCGTGCTGGTTATCTCTCATCTGGTAAGTTTGAGATGTTGGTGTATTAAAAATTACGTATTTTTCTTCAAAGAGGGTTATGGCTGTAAATTTTGCCCGGACTACTGCTTCCACAGAGCTTTTGAAACAAATATTCCAGAACATTGATGCACAGAGTTGTCCGAGGTTATTCAACTTCCACATGCACACCGTCTACTCGGATGGCAGATTACAGCCCAGTGGATTAATGGAGCAAGCGATCGCTATTGGTCTAAAAGGATTCGCGATCACTGACCATCATAGTATTGCTGGCTATCAACTGGCACAAGCTTGGTTAGAAGATTGGAAGTGGAATAACCCTGGCGCAAGCACTCCTCACCTATGGAGTGGCGTGGAAATCAATGCCAACCTTTTGGACATAGAAGTTCACATTTTGGCTTATGCTTTCGAGCTAGAACACCCTAGTATAAAACCCTATCTGCAAAGAAAGGCTACTACAGGTAAAGAATATCAGGCAAGTAACGTGATTGCAGCTGTTCACGAAGCTGGAGGATTAGCGGTACTTGCTCATCCGGCTCGTTACAAGCGATCGCATTTCGACTTAATTCCAGCAGCAGCCCAAAAAGGTATCGATGGCGTTGAAACTTTCTACGCCTACAATAATCCTAACCCTTGGCAACCCAGCCCCTTGGAATCACAGCAAATGCAAAAGTTATCTAGTGAATACTCTCTTTTCAATACATGTGGTACTGATACCCACGGTTTAAGCCTGCTACAACGGTTGTAAACCAGAGCTTTGATCGCTTCAGCTGATTGAGGGTCAGGTTCCAGAATCAACAACCCCTGATTCAAGATTAAAACCTGCGCCTCAAGTTGCTGAATAGAGATTTTGGGTAATTAGAATCTTGCTCAAAGTTTCAATCCCTAATAGGGATTTTAAGTAATTGCAATTCCCGTACTGCGTTGATGGCATCGTTTACGAGTACAGGTTTGGCATTCAGGAAATATGCTGTTTTCAAGCTAGAATTCCACGGAATGTTTATCTAGATTTAGAATATGATGTTTCTAGAGCCAGAAACTAAAAACTGAAAATGACAGCATATGCCCTAAATTTACCTGACCAATTGAAGCATGAAATTGAGCAATTAGCTCAAAGTCAGGGTATCTCGCTTGACCAATTTATTCTGTGGGCTGTAACAGAAAAAGTAAGTACCCTGAAAGCATCTTTTCCACAAATTGCTTATCGTCAGGGGGCAAATGGGCAACTTGTACCAGTCATCAAAGGAACGGGAATTCGAGTGCAGACTGTGGCCATTGCTTCCCAAAAATGGGGTATGAGTCCAAGCCAGATTGCTCATGAGTATGAGGTTACTGAGGCACAGATAAGAGAAGCTCTGAGTTTTTATACAGTAAATAAGGGGCAAATTGACGCTGAGATCGCTTCTGAGCAATCTTTAGAAATTGCCAATGGTTAAACTCAAGCTTCATCTGGATGCAGATACCTCTAGTAAATCGCTGCATTCAGCATTGGTGTCTAAAGGGCATGATGTCACTCGTACTCCAAACGACTGGATGCCTTTAGATGCTAGTGATGAAACTCAATTATTACGCTCAACTGCTCAGGGCAGAAGTATCTTTACTTTCAACGTGAGAGACTTTATTGTTCTAGGGCAACAGTATCCTCAACATGGCGGTATTATCCTTGCTGCTCAGAATAGTTGGTCACTTTCAGATTTGATTGTGGCATTAGATCGCCTATTATCTGAGGCAGAAGCAACAGATTGGATTGGTCAGGTAGATTGGCTCAATCGGTGGCGTAAGTAATTGCAATTAATTTGCAATGAGGATCTAGTCTACGCAGTGGAAATCCTAACGGGTTTCAATCCCTAATAGGGATTTTAAGTAATTGGAATCAAGAGGCAATAGCTGTTCCCAACGCACAAAATAAACTTTTCCCTGGCGCAAGATGCAATCCAGTATTGGGACTTGGTAATATACTTAGCAATGTGAATGTAATTGGTGCAACTGCCGCCACATTAGAGGTAGCGCTGACAGCAGGCAAAGTCACTTCATTCTCTAGGAAATAATCTGTGTCCTCCTCTGCTTGCTGTGTCCACAATCGCACAACCGTAGCTACGTTATCCCCTAGGTGATGCACATCAATGCTATGGATAATAGAGCCATTATCCCCAGCATCTCCAAGTAGTACAGGTGTTTGAGTTTTGATATTGCGTGGGACTACTTGCTCTAAAAGCTTGACTCGCCACCGGATAACCTCATGGGGATAAACTGGCTGGGTATTGGGGCTGAACGTAACAGTTGCCATTACAGAAACTTCACAAGAACATCCCTATAATTCCTAATGCCTCCAGGCTAACGCCTGAGTAAAAATGAAGTTTTAGGAAATGAATTATGAAAAACTTAGCTATTGGATGCTTACTTGCTCTGTCTACCGTTCTACCTGCCCGTGCTGAGAATTGGGTAGACATTGGACATCAATATCATCACATTTTTATTGATGTTGACTCAATTAGAGAAAATGGTAACTTGCGTTTTCTCAGGCAAATGGATGAAGCAAATAATGTAACTTACACTGTCTCTTCAAATGTTTACGATTGTGACAATAGAACAATTCAGTTTATAAATGTAGAGAAATACTCGGTTGCAACAGGACATCTTTTGTCTTCTAAAAAATTTAATCATACCCCAATACCTATCAAGGTAGACAGTGTAGCAGCAGCCAAATACAGATTTCTTTGCCAATAAAAAATAGGTGGCTGCCAAGAAGTAGTCACCGCATACAGATTAATAATGTGATTCGAGCGCTAGCCACTGCCACGCCTACCCAACAACGTTTCAATCCCTAATAGGGATTTTAGGTAATTGCAATTTTCTTTCTCAGCAAGTTGGATTTGTGGAAGTGTAACCATTATTCAATAACCTCGATATTTTCAAAACCCAAAGATACTAGATACTCTAACGCTGTTTGATTTTGTAATGCTTGTTTTACAGTAGGATGGTACAAGTCTATGAACATTTCGTACCATCCCTGATCGTAAGCAACGTAATCAATGCCAGGTAGAATTATGCGTTCACTTGAAAGAAAATTCACCTTCTCCCGCCTCCTCTGTGTAGGTTTCAATCCTTAATAGGGATTTTAAGTAATTGCAATCTGTAAAGATACCTATTGCAGTGCGCGGATGGTTTAAAGATGCGATCGCCTCAAATGATTACAGACAGGGAAATTCAGCCATTTTTTTGTTGCCTCGTCCCCAACACCTACCCATCCGCGCACTTGGTAAAAAACTAGTGCAAAGTGCGTGACTAACTTAATTGCCGTATCTGGCAAATTAAGAGTCTTAATAAAACTTAAAGTGTTTCTTTGACAGCTAACATGTGTAAAATTTTCTCCACATGATCTAAATCGCCAACAATGCGCCGAATCGGGTGAGGCCAAACTTTAACAAGGGTCGGAGTTGCAGAAACCTGATTGATTTCCGCTTGTTCTGGATTAGTTAAAACATCAATGACTTTCAAAGTATAAGGGTGTCCAAGCGATCGCTCTAACAGTTCGTGCAGATTTTGAAGGATGCGTTCGGTAGTTCCACTATGCCCTGCAACAAACAGGCGCAGGACATAGCCTTGTGTTCTTACTTGCTCCTTTTGGGCGGTTATTACTGGTTGATGATATTTTGGTACTGGTTCAGAAAGGTCTAAGCGTACAATTAAATCATGGTCTTCCCAAAGTTGTGGGAATGAAGAACGATAAGTAGTTAACACCATGCGATCGCACAACCCATCTTGCCAGGGAGCGGCTTTCCACACTAGCTCTTTTGTGCCAAAAATGGTGTTAAGCAAGGATTGATGCCTAATTACTGCCGGATAAGCTTCAGCAAAAGTTCGCACTCGTTGGGTACGAGGATCTAACCAGTGGTCAATAGTTGCAGTATAGCAAGGCACTAAAAAATGTGGCGGCTCTGGTAAGTCTAAGATTTCCTGCAAAGCATTACACAAATGCAAATGCCATCGACCTTGCTTGCTAGGGTCGATACAGTAAATCAAATCTCCTCCAGGAGTAAATAGCGCAATGCCTTTGAACAACTGGGGTTTAGATAGATTGTTTGTCGTCAAGTTATTCACGGAGGCTAGGGAACTAAAAGTAAAACGTAAAAAATTCTGTCTTTTATCTTTTACCTTAGCTATAACCGCAACCAGGAACATAAAATATTTGGGATTGGGGACTAGGGCATGGGGCAAAAAGAAAAACCATTCCCTTGCCCTTTACCCTTTAACCTTTTCCCCTCTAAAAAGTTGCCAGTCCCCAACCCGTTAAACTCGACCTCGGAGAAATTGCGCCATTTCGTTAGGAGTTGGTGACATTTCTAAAGCAGTTTCTTCAGTGATGCGCCCATCTTGATAGAGGTTGAGCAGCGATTGATTCATCGTAACCATGCCGTCAAAACTGGCTTGCTTCATCAATTCGGTAATTTCATCATACTTACCATCTTTAATCCATTCCTTGATTGCCTCAGTGTTAATTAAGACATCGTGGAAAGCAGCCCGCTTACCATCAGTTGTACGGCACAAACCTTGAGCAATCACTGCTACTAAGGACTCAGAAATTGCCACCCGCATTGCATCCTGTTCCTCACCAGAGTAAAGATTCAAAATCCGTTCAATGGTTTTTACAGCGCTATTCGTGTGCAGGGTTCCCATCACTAAGTGACCAGTCTGAGCCGCTTTTAGGGCAGTATTGACCGTTTCTTTATCCCGCATTTCTCCGACCAGAATCAAATCTGGGTCTTCCCGCAAAGCTGCTTTCAAAGCGTTGTCAAATTTCCGGGTGTGCATTCCCACTTCCCGCTGTTTGACTAAGGACTTGCGGCTTTGATGGACAAATTCTATGGGATCTTCAATGGTGATGATATGCTTAGCCATCTCCTTATTGATGTAGTCAATCATCGCCGCCATTGTCGTAGACTTACCAGAACCAGTAGGCCCAGTCACCAAAATTAAACCTTTATGGTGATGGCAAATATCCCGAAAAACTGGGGGTAAGCGCAACTGTTCCATAGTCAAGATTTTTAGCGGAATCAACCGTAACACCATTGCTGGCCCTTTAAGGGAGCCAAAAACATTGATCCGCACGCGAGCAAAATCGTATTGAGTCGCTCCGTCAAATTCTAGGTGTTCTTCAAAGCGCTGAATTTCTGCCTCGGTCATCACCTCTCGTAACCAATTCATCAACGTCTCTTTATCCGTTTCTGGATAATCCGTTGGTTGAATTTCTCCTCGGTTGCGAAAGCGGGGTAGTTCACCTACACCGAGGTGAAGGTCAGAATATCCTTGATCGTAAGCTTCCCTGATTAGCTGTGCTAAAGTAAGTCCCGGACTGCTGTTTTTGGGACGAGCTGTAGGCATTGGTGGTGGACTACCCGGACGATGAGCTCCAACAGGTGTGGAAACTGGCGGTGGCGGTGGTGCAGAGTTAATAACAGGAGCGTTGGTGCTCCTATCCATTGACATATCCAATGTTTGTGTAAACTGGCGCTGTGTACTAAATGTTGGTGGTGGTGGCGGTACTGGCGGCAAATTACGGCTAGCAGCATTGGAATTTAATGGATGCTGTGATTCTGTCATATATCTTAAAATTTGGCTGGTAGTAAAGTTGAGTTACGAAGAAGTCACTTTTGTTGATGATTTCTGGAGAATGCTTGTGTGGACGCTCTACAGGCGGTAAAAAGTAATCAGAATTCTAGAGCCACGGTCAGTTTATTTAATTCCCCTCCACTAGTATCTTTTTTTCTTTAATTGCCACTATCTAGTAGTCTTATAGAGAATATTTCACTTATCTAACCTTGTTTAACATACATAAGACCTTAATAAACCTCAGTTATTATACTTTGATAATTAGTGTATTTTGATACTTCAAATTTTATTGTTAACACTTCGACTTGTTAGATGAGAAATTTGCTTGAGACAAAAACTAAAAATTGCTAGCAATTAACAGCACAGTCAGCGGCAGATAATTTCTTTAGCCGATCTGTGAATTATGAGAAGTTTTACTATTAGTTATAAGAAATGTTAAGTTGGATGGAAGTAAAGTGCTGAAGATAAGCATTGAAAGCTGATGTGTTTTAGCTTCTATGCCTCAAGACAGATGCTTAAAACTAGCTTTTTAAATATATGTGGACTTGAGTTTACATTCATAATTACGAAAGATTAACTGTAAACTTTAGTAAATAAATGCTCATTTTCTCTATCGGTTTTTATATACTGAATTTCACTAAAGAATATCAGTTTGCTCGTAAAAAGCGAGATATTACTGAAATTACATTTTGCTGTGTATTTTGGGAGGAAAAGTCATGGTTTCGGCTCAAAGCTCTAATCTAGGAAAGACCTACTCCTTGTTAAAGGTCAAAAGCTTTTTGATCTGGACTTTCACCTTGGCAGTATGCTTGTTGGTTGTCGGTTTTCCCTTAGTTGTGTTGATGGCTACGGTCGGATGTCTGTTGTCGATTGTTTTACAATCTGTGATGCCTGTTAGTGCTGTTTTGCTCGTAGCAGGGGCCTTAATAATGTTCAACGTTATGGCAGTTGTCTTTGCTGCGGGTGTGCTAACTTTTAAGGGTATTCATCCTAGTGAAGTCAAATGGCTAAGCTGGCTTCATGGAGAGGCAGACCAAATGCAGACTACTGTTTATGCCGCTTGTCCTTTAACTTGTGATATCAAAATGTAGTTATCACTGCTAAATTCGATAAACAGTGCATCTGCCCGGTTAAGCCGGGTTTTTTCATGCTTATTTGTTATTTATTTGTAAAGATTAGACCTATTGCATAAATCCTTAAAGTGTCATGTTGAGCAAAGCGAAACTAGCTCCCCAATACCCATTGCTATAAGACCGATTGTTAAGGTTTTCTGTAGGGTGAGCATTGCCATTAATATCTTAGATGTCTATTAAATAGCCTTTTGTGAGCAATGCCCAGCTTACAATTTATTTTTTAGTAAATCTGATTATTTTTTAGTAAATCTGAGTTTTTTAATTACAAATTACGTTAGTGTACCTCTACAGGAAAGCAAGTTACACACAGCGTCTTTTAGAAAAGCAGGGCGTAACCCATTACGAATTGAAAAATGTTGTGATCTGAACACATGTTGCATCCAAACCAGAACTGCTATATTGGCTCTTGACTTAAAATCACTAATTACTAATGACTAACCAAAAACGAGTTTGCATTATCTTGGGTACTCGTCCAGAAGCAATTAAACTAGCTCCGGTGATTCAAGTCTTCCAGAAGTCCACAGATTTTGAGTTGCAAGTAATTTTAACTGGACAGCATCGGGAGATGGTTGAGCAAGTCATGCAATTGTTCAATATAAAGGCAGATCATGATTTGGAGATTATGCAGGCTCAGCAATCCTTAAGTGATATTACCTGCCGTAGCTTGCGAGGTTTAGAAGCATTATTTCAGGAAAAAAAACCAGATTTAGTGCTGGTGCAGGGGGATACGACTACTGCTTTTGCTGCAACTTTAGCAGCTTTTTACCAAAAAATTCCTGTAGGTCATGTAGAAGCAGGGTTAAGAACTGATAATATTTTTAATCCTTACCCAGAAGAAGCTAATCGGCGGCTAATTTCTCAACTTACTCAGTTGCACTTTGCACCAACTTCTTTGGCTGTGGAAAACTTGCAACGTTCTGGTGTTTTGGGTGAAATTCACCTAACAGGTAACACGGTGATTGATGCGCTGTTGAATGTGGCTGCAACCCAACCAGCCTGCAATATACCAGGCTTAAACTGGGACTCCTATCGTATTTTGCTCGCAACAGTACATCGTCGAGAGAATTGGGGAAAACCATTACAAGCGATCGCTCAGGGTTTTTTACAGATTTTAGATAAGTTTCCCGATACAGCATTGCTTTTACCATTGCATCGTAACCCGACAGTGCGTGAACCTTTGCAGGCGCTTTTAGGAAATCATCCCCGAATTTTCTTGACAGAACCTTTAGATTATGGCGAACTAGTAGGGGCGATTGGGCGATCGCATCTTTTGCTCACTGACTCTGGTGGGTTGCAAGAAGAAGCACCTAGTCTAGGAAAACCAGTGTTAGTACTAAGAGATACCACCGAAAGACCGGAGGCTGTTGCAGCAGGTACAGCTAAACTTATAGGAACTACGAGTGAGAAAATTTTTGCTGTCACCAGTGAGTTACTCAGTAATGCGACTGCTTATGAAGCAATGGCAAATGCAATTAATCCCTTTGGGGATGGTCATGCAGCGGAGTATATTTTGGAAATTGTGCAAAATTATTTGTTAGAGCTTAGTTAAAAAATATTATTTAAGGTCTAAATTATCCGTCATTTGAGTTATGCGATCATGGAAAGCTAATTAGGGGTAAAAGTAGCAATTACCCATTTTTAATCTTCACAATAATTTTAATCACATCAACTCCTTCTCACTTTAATCAAAGGCGATCGCGCCAACAAAAAAGCTCATGATTAGCATATTAGAGCAATACTATCATGAGCCATAAAAATACCTACTTATTTAGACAATTTTAGGATTTACTACTGGTTACTGCCTCGTTTAAGACTAACTCTGGTTGTGGTGTTTGCTCCTCTTCTTCTGGCAAGCCGTAAATTGATCTGTACAACTTCACGTACTGCTTAGCAGACTGATACCAGCTAAAGTCTTGGCTCATACCACGTTTTTGTAATTCTTGCCACTGGGGTTTGAAACGGAAGCCTTCCCAAGCTCGGATCATACAGGTGAAGAGGTCTAGCGGTTCATAACGGTCAAAGCAATAACCTGTGCCTACTTCATTTACGGGGTCGTAGTGTGATACGGTGTCAACTAATCCGCCTGTACGACGCACAATGGGTACAGAACCGTAACGCAAAGACATCATTTGGCTAATACCGCAGGGTTCAAAACGGCTAGGCATTAAGAAGGCGTCAGTACCAGCGTAAATCCGGCGAGATAGGGCATCGTTATACAGTAAGTAAGTCGCCATTCGTCCGGGAAAGCGGGATGCTAACTGCCACATTTGGCTTTCATAGTAGCGATCGCCTGTTCCTAACAGCACAAACTGTGCATCTGTATAAGCCATGAAGCGATCGAGGATTTGCAATATTAAATCAATGCCTTTTTGTTCGACTAATCGCGTCACAATCCCAATTAAAAAAGCATTGGAATTAACTTCTAACCCCACTTCTTCTTGCAAAGCAATTTTATTCGCCTTGCGTTTATCTAGAGTATCGGTAGTAAAGGTTTGGGTAATGTATTTGTCATTTGCTGGGTTATAAACTTCGGTATCTATGCCGTTAATAATCCCAGATAACTTACCACTAATAAAAGACAGCAAACCTTCTAATGTTTCACCATAAGTAGGTGTTTTAATTTGCTCAGCATAAGTTGGGGAAACTGTATTTACCTTATTGGCATATTGCACCGCAGCTGCCATTGTATTGTGTCCTTGCATATACCAAGGACACCAGGTAATTTTCTCCAAATACCAACGCCACGGCCCTTGATAAGCCAAGTTATGAATGGTAAAGACAGTTGTAATATCAGGGTCTTGGTGCATCCATACAGGAATCATCCCTGTGTGCCAATCGTGGCAATGGATAATTTCTGGCTTCCAATGATTCCAGGCAAATTCTGCTGCACCATTGGCAAAAAAAGTGAACCGCCAGTCTTCATCTTCTCCAGAGTAAATGCGGCGAGGCATGAAGGCAGGATGTCCAAATAAGTACAAGGGAACATCAGTACCAGGTAAAACGGCTTCATAAACAGCAAAGTCCTGGAACATGGCAGATCCTCGCCAGACGGGTTCGTTGGGAATTTCCATTTTGTCTGGCAGGAAGCCGTAGTAAGGCAAGAATATCCGCACATCATGCCCCATTTCTCTTAAGAATTTGGGCAATGCCCCAACAACATCGCCCATTCCTCCTACTTTCGCAATGGGTGCTGCTTCTGCTGCAACAAATAGAATCCGCATGGTAATTTTTGCTTCCCCGGTTATGCCTATACAGTTATCAGTTATCAGTTCTCCACTGTTTACTGGCTACTGATTACTCACTGATTACTTACTTATCTAACCACATCACCTCACCCAATAGCCTAAGAACCCCGTTGAATCACAGCAAAGATTTCTGCTAAAATTTCTTCTGCTCCTTGTTGGCGTAACAAATGTGCTAGTTCTGTACCTAGAGCTTCGGCATTGTTGGCTTCTCCAGTGACGGTATCTTTTACCATCTTTTGACCATCAACACTGGCGACTATACCCGTTAAGGTTAATTTATTACCAGTTATTTCTGTATTTACACCAATAGGTACTTGACAACCGCCTTCAAGATCGCGCAAGAATGCTCGTTCGGCGAGACAGCGATCGCGTGTTTGGGAATGTTCGATCGCTTTGAGTAAGGATAACAATTCGCTATCGTCAGCACGGCATTCTATACCTAAAGCTCCTTGTCCAACGGCGTGGAGGGAGATTTCGTTAGGTATAATTTGATGAACGCGATCGCCCATTCCCAATCGCTCCAACCCTGCTGCTGCCAAAATCAGCGCATCGTACTCACCTGCATCCAGTTTTGCCAACCGTGTATTTAAGTTTCCCCGCACATCTTTAAAGGTAAAGTGGGGGAAGTGGTGGCGTAACTGTGCTAACCGCCGCAGAGAAGATGTACCGATTACCGCACCCTCTGGTAAAGTATCGATTTGTTTATCTTTGTGTTTTTCATGCACCACTAGTGCATCTGCGGGGTTTTCCCGCTCTGTAATTGCTGCTAGTGTTAACTCTGCTGGTAAGTTAGTCGGCAGATCCTTTAATGAATGAACTGCAAAGTCAATCTCTTTGTTGAGCATTCCCAGTTCAAGTTCTTTAGTAAATAGTCCTTTATCGCCAATTTTGGCTAATGCTACATCCAAGATTTTGTCGCCTTGGGTAGACATTGTGTGGACTTCAAAAGTGATATCAGGAAAACTTTTCTGGAGTTGCTCTTGTACCCAGTATGTTTGAACAAGAGCAAGTTGGCTTTTGCGTGAACCAATACGAATAGTGCGTGTGGGGCTAGCAACAACTGAAGTCATAAAAAATTATGTCAAACCAGGCGATAAATTCACTCTCATCTAGACTACCGTAGTGAGTGACTCATCTGATTGCCTTTGCCCAATTGCAATAAAGTTTATTTTTATTTTTGTTTACATACTTTTACATTCTTTCTTATTACTCAACATAGATGCGATTCATCGCGTCTGTACTCATCAACTATAGGTCTGGTTTGAGATACTCCTGTAATTGTTGGGTGCGCTGTTTTGTGGTCTTTTTCAAGCAAGTAAAATAAACAGTAGGAATAATACTTCCACCTTCGTATCTGCTTTTTTTTTAACTCACAACTAGAAAAAGGCAAACACAATAACTTCACTTTAGAAGGTGCGATCAAGGTACTCGCTCGAATTGGGGAAAATGGCTAAGAACCCTATAGAATTTAGAAAAAAGAAGTACTTTAAGCTCAGTTCACAAATCGCTCAGTTGGATAATGTACAATTGCGCTCTCTGTTTGACAATAGCGAGTCGAATGAGTCGAGTACGGGTTGGGGGATGAATCACGCCATCGTCCTTGGGGAATCCAAAGTCTTTGTAAAACGTGTTCCGGTTACGAACATCGAATTTGACAACCTATTCTCCACCAGAAACCTTTATAACCTGCCGACTTACTGTAATTACGGCTTCGGTTCCACTGGTTTTGGGGTTTTCCGGGAACTCGTTACCCACATCAAGACAACAAACTGGGTATTGGAGGGGATAATTACCACGTTCCCACTGATGTACCATTATCGGATTATTCCATTCTCTGGGCGGCGTGCGGATGTGGATAGGTCGCGTCTAAAAAGTTATGTAGAGTACTGGGGCAATAGTGCAAACGCCGGAAATTATGCGTTAGATAGAGCGATCGCCAACTATGAGTTGGTTCTATTTCTAGAGTACATCCCAGATGTTCTGGAAACATGGCTGCGGAAAAACCCCAACCAACTCCAGAAACCTCTGGATGACTTACGCACGACAATTGACTTTTTGAGGACGAAAGGAATCATTCACTTCGACGCGCATTTTTGCAACATCCTCACCGACGGCGAGCAAATATATTTGACCGATTTTGGGTTGGTACTTGATAAGAGTTTTACGTTGACCAAGGGTGAAGAGTCTTTCTTTGAGCAGCACATCTTTTACGACTACGGAGAAGTTCTACGGAATTTTGGTCACTTGGTTCAATCTTCGTATGATTCATGTTCAGAGAACAATAAACGCAGAATAATAGAAAAATATGGCATCAAAGAAGGCCTACAGCCTTACAAACTGCGATCCATACTACTCGACAATATTAAGCAGATCCATGCTGACAAAGACATGAAATTAGATGATTTCTATGTTGCCAGCATTGTCAAATACCGCAGCATCATTGCGCTGATGCAAGACTTTTTTTCTGATATGTGGGGAAACAACAACAAGGATACGAAACTTGATCATGCAAAACTACAACTGCTGCTCAAAGAGGCGGGATTTATTTCTGACGCGGATGCCTGAAAATTCTTCTAGGCTTCAAGTTGAAAAGTATTGTTGTTAATGAGATAACTAACTGTTATGAGTGGGTGGAGCATTCGCGATCGCACTTTTTACCACTACTAATATTGAGCAACGCTCGCCAAAGCATTTTGATTAAGCAAAAGTGCGATCGCAGTAATGGCAATAAACAAAGCAAACCTGTCGTCAGATGGAAGTTGAAGTTTGCCAGGAATGTTAAGAATAATTTGGTATTTTATAAATCTAAGCTTAGTTTTCATATCTTATGAACCGTTCCGCCTGCCTTATCTTCAATCCAGTTGCGGGTCAAGGTGATCCAGAAGTAGAGCTGGCACAGATTCGAGCAATATTAGAGCCAGAAATTGACCTGGATATTTGTCTGACAACAGAAGAAATCGACGCTGATGCACTGGCCCATGCAGCAGTAGAACGGGGGGTAGAGGCGATCATTGCTTCCGGGGGAGATGGCACGCTGTCAGCAGCCGCGGCGGCTGTCGTGGGCACAGAAATTCCATTTGGGATTATTTCCCGTGGAACAGCAAACGCTTTTGCCACAGCTTTAGGAATCCCTGACACGATCGCAGGTGCGTGTCAGACAATTTTGCAGGGAGGTACTTGCAGTGTAGACGTAGCCTATTGCAATGATCAGCCAATGGTACTACTTGCAGGTATTGGCTTTGAGGCTGAAACTGTAGAACTGGCAGATCGGGAAGCAAAAAATCGCTTTGGAATGATGGCGTACGTCCTAGCAGGAATTCAGCAACTAAGAAACCTAAAAACCTTTGATGTTGAAATTGAAACTGAAGACAAGATAATTAAAACTAGCGCAGTGGCAGTCACAGTAGCAAATGCTGCACCGCCAACTTCAGTCTTAGCTCAGGGCCCAGCAGGTTTGGTTTATGATGATGGGCTATTAGATTTGACAATCGTAGCTCCGACTAGTAAAGCCGGAGCGATCGCCGCGACGTTCCATCTGTTTCAAACAGCCTCTACAGGTAACGCCGCCGAACGGGATGACATTGGCTTCCTGCGAGCCAAACAATTTAAAATTACAACAGACCCACCACAAAAGGTTGTTCTGGATGGTGAAATCGCAGGCACAACTCCAATTGAAATTAAATGCGTACCAGCCGGCTTGAAGATTTTTGTGCCATTAGTAGAAGAAATAGAGCCAACAGAGAAACTAAATGGACTCCCTAACTTGACTGTTGAGATGAAAGAGCCAGAAGAGGAGTAAAGAGGAGTGAGAGAAGCAGGGGACGAAAATAATTAATGACTATTAACTGTTGACTGTTGACTGTTGACTGTTGACTGTTAACTGTTAACTGTTGCCCAATCTCTAGTGAAAGATTCAGGAGTAAGTGGCGTTGAAATTTGTATCTGATCCGGCGATCGCTAAGAAAATTCGCAAGATGAATCAGCGGGTGCGGTGGCAAGATCCGTTGATTGTGGAACGAGGCATCGATCAAACTCGGCTAGTGCTGGAAGATGGTCAAGCAGATGATTCTGAGTTTTCATTTTTGGTTGTAGGTGATAGTGGTTCTGGCTCACACAAGGGACACAATCCCCAGCGACAGGTAGCTAAACTCATGCTGCCCCATCACAATGAATGCCGTTTTATGCTGCATACGGGTGATGTGATTTATCTAGTGGGGTCGAGTGAGTACTATCAGCAGAACTTCATCAAGCCTTACCGAGAGTTTATCTTGGGTGGAGAGCATCCCAGACAAATAGCTTACGACCGGATGGTTTTCAGTCTACCCATTCTGCCTGTACCTGGGAATCATGATTACTATGATTTGCCGATACTCTTAAGTTTTGCATCTTTTACAACATTACCTATTCGTCAGCTGTTGCGATCGCGCCTAGATATTGATGTGGGCTTGCATGGCTCAAACGCAGGTGGTGCTTACGCAAAGGCGTTTTTGGACTATCTCAAAGACTTTCAGCTTCCAGGAGACTTAGATAATCACTTAAACAAGCACTACACTGCTAAGACAGACACAGGTCGTTGTCTTTGCTATGAACCTGGGCACTTCACCCGCCTCCCTAATCGCTACTACACTTTTCGCTATGGCGGGATTGACTTTTTTGCTTTGGACTCTAATACATTTAATGATCCATTGCCACTGCCTAAAACAAAAGAAGGCGCAGCTAATCGGAGAATTCTAGAAAAACGTCGTCAGGATTTACAGCAGGAAAAAATGCAAATCCTAGAAGAATCAGCAAAGCTGAATCCCGACGATCCTAAAGAAGCCGATCAACTGGATGACATGCAAGGTAAGGTGTCACAAATTGAGGAGATTGTAGTTGATATCGACAAGCAACTGAGTTCTGACCAACAAACACTAACTGACACTGAACAACTGGACTGGCTCAAGCAGAGACTAATTGAATCTTGGAATACCGCCGAAGTTCGGGGAAGGATAATTTATTTTCACCATCCTCCCTATGTAACTGAGGCGACGAAATGGCAACAAGCACAGACTTTAGTAATTCGTCACCGCTTACGTAGTGTGTTAGATGCGGTGGCTGAAAAATTAGGTTCTTTAACTCAAGGGCATCCCCTGGTAGATCTGGTATTGAACGGTCACGCGCACTGCTTAGAATACCTGAAGACAATGGATACAGGACACGCTGATTCTCATATCAACTGGATTGTTTGTGGCGGTAGTGGGTATAGTCTACGACGTCAGCGAACTGAAGGGCCAGATTTGATGGAAACTTTCGGCAGTACAGAGAAACAAGATAGTAGATTAATCGCGCGATCGCATTTCTTTCTCGGTCGCAACGGTCAAGGTTCCGAGAAACGCCGACCTTACTCAGGTCTACGCATAGATGTTAAAGGCGATCGTCACCCCCAGTTCATTGTCCGTCCTTTGGTTGCCGAATGGTATCACCGACAATGGCATTATCCTGAACTTGAGCCGTTAATTATTTAATGAATGGGGCATTGGGCATTGGGCATTGGAAGCTTTGAGGTTCAAAGGCAGATGAATCCAGTTCAAAGATAGATGAATCCAGTTCAAAGGTAGATGAATCCAGTTCCGAGGTGGATGAACGAGTATCAAAGATTCATTGTTACATTCCAAAATATATCTCCTCTGCCCCCTGCCCCCTGCCCCCTGCTCCCTACCCCTCTGCTCCCTTACTCCCCACTTCCTCGTTTAACGGTCTACCGACCCCATCACAACATCAATACTTCCTAGGATGACAAAAATATCTGCTACTTTTTGACCCCGGATTAACTGAGGTAAAACTTGCAAATTATTGAAATCGGCTGGACGAATTTTCCAACGCCAGGGGAAAACATGATCATCTCCGATGATATAAATTCCTAATTCTCCTCTGCCTGACTCTACACGAACATAGTTTTCGCCTTGGGGAATCTTAAATGTGGGTGCAACTTTTTTGGCAATGAATTGATAATCAAACCCGTTCCACTCAGATTTAGCACCTGCTACCAGGCGTTGTGCTTCCAAATTTTCGTATACGCCACCAGGTAATCCCTTGAGTGCTTGCTGAATAATCTTGACTGACTCACGCATCTCCCCAATCCTGACGAGATATCTAGCAAAGCAATCTCCTGCTGTATGCCACTGTACTTCCCAGTTAAAATCGTCGTAGCATTCATAATAGTCAACCTTTCGTAAATCCCACTTGACGCCAGAAGCTCGTAACATGGGGCCAGAAATACCCCAATTAATAGCTTCTTCACGACTTAAAACTCCCACGCCTTCAACTCGGCGGCGAAAAATGGGGTTATTGGTTATTAATTTCTCATACTCATCAATTTTGGGTGCAAAGTAGTTACAAAATTCTTCGCATTTATCCACCCAACCGAAAGGCAAGTCAGCGGCAACCCCTCCTATGCGAAAATAATTATTGTTGACCATGCGATAGCCTGTGGCAGCTTCAAACAAGTCAAGAATCATTTCGCGATCGCGCAAAGTGTAAAAGATCGGAGTTTGTGCCCCAAAGTCTCCTAGAAAAGGCCCTAACCACAGCAGATGGTTGACAATTCGGGCTAACTCCAGCATGATTACCCGAATGTAGCTAGCACGTTTGGGGATGATAATATCTGCTAATTTCTCGACAGCATTTACCGTTACTGCCTCATTAAACATCCCGCCATAGTAGTCCCATCGACTCACATAAGGGACATACATAATGTTGGTACGGTTTTCAGCAATCTTTTCCATACCTCGGTGCAGATAGCCGATAACAGGTTCACAGTCTACTACATCTTCTCCATCCAAGGTGACAACAATCCGAAAACACCCATGCATGGAAGGATGATGAGGGCCAAAATTAATCACCATTGGCTCAGTTTTAGTTTCAATTTTGCCCATAAATAAAGTTTCCTTAATCTCTAACTATTCAAAATAAGACGCTGTTTTTGGATAGTGTAGGAACATTAAGGACTAAAGTATTTCAAATTCGTCCGATTTTTTGCATATTTGCCCTATCTTTGTTGAATAGTTTTAGGAGTCACACCCAATAGACGCTTAAATTGAAAATTCAGATGGCTTTGGCTGGCAAAACCAACCAAGCGAGCAATTTCAGCTATTGCCATTTCTCTGTTGAGCAATAATTCCTTAGCACGTTCCACTCGACAGTGAATTACATATTTATGAGGAGTCATTCCTGTAGATTGTTTGAAAAGCTGAGAAAAATAATGAGGACTCATTGGTATCAACGCCGCCAATTCAGCTAAACCTAAATTTTGGTCGAGATGTGCATGAATGTAATCAATAACTTGCTGTAATTGCCGATGTGGCAAACCTTTATATGCTTTTAATATCAGTTTTCGTGTAGAGTAGTGTTGCATTAAATGTGCTGATAAAGCATTCACCATCGTCTCTGCATAAAGACGACTCCCTGAAGGATTGTTTTCCAAAATGCTTTTTAGTGCTAACCCTATTTGATAAACTAAAGGGTCTGGTGTAGCAAAGTGCGGCACAAGTTCAATCTGCTCGCTATCTGCTGTTTCATCAACTGCACGAGCAAGAGTCTGTGGTTCAATGCCGAGTAAGATAAAGTCTCCCTCAGCATCCCAAGAAGCCTCATGCCCGATGTTCACGGGAGTAATGACTATATCACCGCCAAATACGGCATCACGATGTCTGCGTCCATCCATTTTCCGTTCAGCATAAATTACTCGCGCTCCATGAGTAAAAATGCCAAGAGAGTGCCACCGGGGTGTGCAAACTTCTGGAAATGCAGAAGCAGGCTGACACATATACCCAAATGAAAAACCATGCCAACCTGCTTGAAGGCTCGTGAGAATTGGTAGACGTGGGTAAAGCGGGAATATTTCATCTTCTTTGGTGATAACTAATGGCTTTTGTTCTGACATGGGCTACCACAAATTCTTACAAGCCCAATTTATCAAAAGCTGAGAAACCCTAACTAAACATTGATGTTAAAAACAATAACTCTACTAACGCCAAGTGCGATCGCTACCTCAAGTACTATTTATCCCTTGGTGGCATAATCCTGTTGAGTCGTTTCAAATTTGCTCCCACTCATCAATCTACTTAAATAGCAATACAGACGCGATTAATCGCGTCTGTATAACCTGTGCCGCTAGCCCTTTTACGTGTAATTGCACCTAGGAAAATCCGAAAAAGTAATAGATATTAACTAAACTACTCCTGGCCCTTTACCGCGTTTGTCACCCTTTTCTGTCAACTTACCTTCCTCGTCCTGATTAATTTCTCCGAGTTCTTCAACACGTTCAGCAGTATCTTCTGCTGCTTCTCGCCGTGCATCACCGGGTTCTTCATAATACATTTCCGGTTCAACTGCATAGTTGTTCAACAAACCTTCTTTGTCTACAGTGTAACCATCAGTGGTACGTACGCTTCCTGGATCAGTTTGGTCATCGGTAGGCGCACTTGCTTCCCTTTCTTCTGTGGGAAGTGTTTTGTATTTATCTCCTTCTCTTTCTCTGCGAGCAGCAGTTTCAGCGGGGATAATTCCGCGATCGTACGTATCTACTTCAGCCCGATCAGATGAATCTATTGATTTATTATCTGCTTGATTAGCCATGAATTATGTCCTCGCTTCGTTAAATATTTTTGTTGAATAACTTCGAGAACTAGATTAGGCGGTTTCTCATGTATAATCTACTATCTTTAGAAGTGATTTGTATTAAAAGACATATTGTTTTCTCTGTCTTTGGATGTATTTAGAACAACAATGTAGTCTAGTAAAGTAATACACGATTTTTATTAAAGACTAAGCCGCTCAAAGCCATCTAGCTATATTAAAATATAACTCATCAGCTATAATCGCTTATTAATTAAATAAAGTAATTTACTTCTAACAAAATCCAACCAAATTTATAGGATGGAAATTGCCCATCCTATAATCAAATATTCAACAGTGTACCAACTCGTGTATTAAAAGTAAGCTAATGGCTTTGAAATTTATTAGCCTACAATTTGCTCTTTCAGCAATTGAATTTCCGTAGCCAATTCTTGCCGAGTTGAAGCTTTGAGCAGATAACGGAAAGTAAACCAAGTAGCGTAGCCAATTCCTATTAACTCAAAAGTTGGTGATAACAGTGGAATATCGCTCATTGCATCCAGTACTGCTAGCACTACCTTAAGTGTAACAATCGCCGCAAAAATTAAAGCTACAGTTATTAAAGACTGACTGTATTCATTAAAAAACTTACTCAAGTAATCAGGCAGTTGCTCTAAAAATTGAGCAATTTGTTTGCCAAAATTCTGCCATTGTGATTCTGGTTCAGGAGCAGGTGGTAACTTTGGTAAGTTTGTAGTTTCTACACCTTCAAGTGCTAGTAGACCTTGTGGTGACGTAGTATTGATAGATTTGATCTGCTGTTCGGCTTCCATATTTTTTTTTGGCAATTACGACAGTTTTTTAAGTGATTGAGTTTAAATAAACATTATTTTGAGAGTCGTCAATTGTCAATTATCTGTGGTCAGTTGTATTTACTACTGACCACCATCATTCAGTAGGAGCATTAAAGTCTTATTTATGCTTACCTACTTCTATAAATTTGTTGTTAGCCACTTTAGCTTTTTGGTGGAGCAACAGTCGCTTTGTTAACTACGGCTGTGACACCTTTGATTTCTTTAGCTAAAGGTTCAATTTTAGACAACTGATCCTGATTATTTACAGTTCCCGCTACAGTCACAGTGCCATTTTCTACTGCATTAACTGTTAACTGTCCACCAGGTATGTTAGCTTCCAATTTAGAGCGAACTTCACTGGCTAGGTCAGCTGGCGCTCTATCTGCATCGCCACCAGTTACCTTATTTCGCTGTTCACGAGCGCGAATGTCTGCATTTAGTTGTCTTCTGCGGACTTCACTTTGTGCATCTTCTTTAGAAGCTTGTGTTGTCTGTGCAGTCGGTGCTTGGGGACTAGCATTAACTGTATCGGGCGCATCTACACTGGTTCTAGCAGGATCTTGACAAGCGGCTGCACCAAAAACTAAAAGGCCACTAATTAGGAAAGGAGTTAGCTTTTGCATATGTTTGATTCTGGCTCGAAAGAAGTCTGTTAATATTTACGGCAGTAATGAGGAGCAAGCAAGTGTTTTAAGAGAGAGCAAGGTTACGACATTCTTGCTCTAGCAATTTTTTAGGATGAGTGTGACTGACAACTTTGGGTTAAACTGTTTCATCTCGACGATCAACAATGATTACAGAAGGATCGTGAGTTCCTGTTGAGTAATTGGTGCGAACGGTATCAGAATTTGTAACTCTATCAAAACCAGAGCGATGTTCGCTTAAATCAGTAGCATCATAGATGGCGAATTCTTCTATGCCTCGACGTTTTAAAATACCTTCAGCATGACGAATTTCATTTTCCGTACCATCTACAATTACTAAGTAGTCGCCTCGTTGAAAGCGATCGCTATAAACTCGTGCCCGATCTTCAGGAATTCCTAAGCCTACGAGTCCACCAACAATACCCCCGGCGGCGGCACCTATAGCACCACCAGTTACCGTTGTCGCTAAAGCAGTCGCAGCTGCACCACCAGCAATTACGGGCCCAATTCCAGGAATTGCTAAAGCGCCTAGTCCAACCAACAAACCGCCTAAACCGCCTAAAACGCCGCCTGTAGCTGCTCCAGCTTTTGCTCCTTCACCTGCTTTATTACCTGCACCAGTATTTGTATCTACGCCAGCTATATTTTGACCGCCTGCATCCTTAGCAATAATAGAGACGTTATTCATCGCAAAACCAGCATCTCGTAATTCTGTAAGTGCTGCTTCTGCATCTCGACGATGAGAAAATGCGCCAATTGCGCGTCTGCCAAAATCTCTACGAGCTGTAGTTGAAGTTGCAGTAGTAGTGGAGGTAGGCGCTACATAACCAGTTGTTGCATTTCTAGCATCTGGGTGATCATAAATACCAAACTCTTCAACACCCCGATGATTTAGAATTGCCTGGGCGCTGGCGATTTCTGCATCTGTGCCATCTATGATGACTAGATAATGTCCCCGCTTGACTCGTTCATCGTAAACTCTGGCTCGTTCTTCGGGGATTCCTAACCCAATCAATGCACCCAGTAAACCACCTGCTGCTGCGCCAATACCAGCGCCAGCTAGAGTTGTAGCAAGAGCGGTTGCTGTTGCTCCAGCGAGCATAATTGGCCCGATTCCGGGAATTGCCAAAGTACCAAGACCAACTAATAAGCCAGTTAATCCGCCCAAAGCACCGCCTGTGACTGCTCCAGCTTTTGCACCCTCGTCAGATTTATCGCCAACGCGATCGCGTACTTCAGCCCCAGCAATATCATCACGCTCTCCATCCTGCGTAATGACAGATACTCTGTCCATGCCAAAACCAGCATTTTTTAAGTCATGGAGCGCTTGTTCAACATCACGACGATTAGAAAATACTCCTACAGCACGTTTATGTAAACCTACAACCATGTTTTTTCTCCCAACACTAAAAAGCAATTATTCACAAATTTATAGTTGCCAATAATCCCCTTTATACCTTTTTAAATAAAATTTTTCATCAATCGCTTGGAGTAATTTTTACCTCTATCATTGGGCATAGGTGAATTTATCCAAATGCGTAAAAATCAGCAAGTATAAAATCTTGTTTTATTCCCAATGATTTAGTTTTTAGTTTTACTAATTACATAACTATAAATAACTTATTTTTTAATTAATCATTAACTATGTATTATGTCTTTCATTTTTTATATGTATTGTTCAATATGTTAATAATACATTAGCTTATTTGCAATTATCAAAGCTTTATATTAAGTGAATTTGTGAGCAATTTGACTAGTTTTGCAAAATATAGATTCACAATCTCTTGCTAGTAAGCAAGAAGGCTAAATTAAAGTTCACCTAGATTGCCGAGTTTCGACTGCGCTGAGGTTTCGACTGCGCTCAACCCTCGTCTTCTCAGGGATTGAGCATTGAGCGAACTTGTACTGAGTTTCGACTTCGCTCAACTGCCGCGAAGTCGAAACTCAACTGCCGCGCAGTCGAAGTAGTCGAAATGCATCTTAAAAATAATTGCAATTTCCTACTTAGCGACTGCCAATTATCGCCAAAGACGTGTAGATTCAATCAGCAGTTGTAGAGATTTATCTCAAAAATATATGAATTGATTATTGGTGCGATCGCCGTCAAGTTTATAATCCTACTTAGGTATTCATAATTTTCTTGCGCCTTTCTCCTTATTCAGGAGATTATGATTCAGGAATTTTATGGTTTTTTGTACCCTAAATAAATCTTGTTTATTTATCGAATTTTTGAGATCTTAAACTGTGTGGACAAGGGTATTATTTATATTTCCCTTGTCCTATTTGTGGTAAATAACAACTTGAATTAATTACAACAACCCTTCTAATTTGCGGCGAATGTTATCAAGTTCAGAATCAGACAATTCTGGTTCTTCTGGTTGTGGATTGGAGCGAGTGTGTTGATCAGTATCCTCCTTAGGGGCATCTGGTTGCCAGTCAGTTTCTTCTACATTAAGTTCGGGAACTTTTTCAATGAGAGGGCTGTTTTCTGGGACGATTTCCCATTCATACCCAGCACTTTCGCAAAATTCTTTGATTTCCTCAGCATCAATTGGCTCTGGTGTAGGTGCGGGGAAGTCTTGAGCTTCTAGCAGCAAAGAAAAGCGCGTAGCGTCGTCTTCTGACTCGAACATGAGAATTTTATTGCGATCGCCTACCCGAATCGTGTGAATTCCTTCATTTTCAGTTCGAGCGTTAAAAATTAACACAAAAACACGCATAGGTGTAATCATCTGTCCTTTTTAAAGTCTATTCATATTAAAGTTCTAGGTTGTCCCTCAGCGAAAGTCACAGCGACAATTTTCACTTTCTGCGGATTTTCCTGAGAGCACCAACATTGTTAAGGATAAATAACGAGTAGTGCAAATGCCGTAACTCAACCGATAAAGTCTTGGGTTTTGTTGACTTATCCTGGAAATGGCATAGTAAATTATTGTGCCAGTTAATGCTTGTGGTGTGCCAGCTACATCCGGCAATTGATACAGTGAAAGCAAATGATTAAATCTCCCAATCTAGATCATCACCCCTCTACTCCTGTCCGCAAACGTGTGTGGTTACTCGTGTTGAGTCGCGGTGGCATTGCCTTGGGCGGACTTTTGCTCATTGGAATTTTTGGCAGTATTTGGCGGTTGCGGACTTTTGTCCAAAAAGAGTTAACGCCACTGGCACAACAAAGTCTTACTACTACACTCAATCGTCCGGTAAAACTAGGAAAAGTCAGAGAATTTTCCTTGACTGGAGTGCAGTTTGGCGCTTCAGCCATCCCAGCAACACCTACAGATAGAGACCGAGTAGATGTCGATTCTGTAGAGGTGGGTTTTAACCTACTGCAATTAATCTTTAACCGCCAATTAAAGCTAGATGTCACCTTAGTCAACGCCGATGTTTACATTGAACAAGATGATCAAGGGCGCTGGATTACCACTAACATAGCACCGCCAGGTAAAGGCGGAGGCATTAAAACAGATTTGGATAAACTGCGGTTTCGTAATGGCAGGCTGGCGTTGATGCCGCAGGTGAGGGGAAGAGGGGGAGCAGGGGAGGTAGAGGAAGCAGGGGAGGCAGGGGAAGCAAAACTACTAACTCAGGACTCAGCACTCAAAAAGCAATCTCCTGTGACGTTTTCGCAAGTCAACGGAACTGCCCAACTCTTAGAAAACAACCAGCGAATCAAGTTTGACGTGGCAGGTCAAGCGGATAGTGGTGGTAATATTTCTATTCAGGGAGAGACACGTTCCAAGGTACTAGCTGGCAACTTACAGTTGCAAGGACAAGGTTTGCGGGCTGCGGATGTTACCCGCCTGATCAAATTGCCCTTTAGCTTACAGGCGGGTCGAGTCAATGGCGACTTGCAGCAGGTTCAACTAGTACCAGGACAGCCGACTTTATTGTTTGGCAGTGCTAGTTTACAAGGTGTAACGCTTCAAGTACCCCGTGTACCACAACTATTTAACAATATTCAAGGCAACATCCGTTTCCGGGGAACGGAAGTACAGCTAGACAATGTTGCTACCAATTACAGCAAAATTCCCTTAGTAGCTACGGGGATTATCGACTCTAAAGCGGGCTTTAAGTTGGCAGGGCGTGTAAATGCGGTGAGTTTGGCAAACGCCCAGGAGGCTCTTAAGGTAACACTGCCTGTGCCTGTTGCCGGGCAAGTAAAAGCAGATTTGCAGATTGTCGGGCCAACCACTAAGCCAATTCTGTCAGGCAAAGTTGCCACGATTAAAACTGCAAGAATTGACAAAGTTGATTTTAATAGCATCAGTAGCAAGTTTGATTTTTATACAGATTCTCCTAGAATTACTTTTAGAGATATTCAAGGTAAAACTACAGTTGGCGGTGAAATTACGGGTGCTGGTATAATCCAACTTGGTAAAACTCCCGAATTGGATTTGAATTTCGCAGCTAAGAATATTCCTGGGGATGCGATCGCTAAAGTTTACGAAACCAAACCTAACTTTCAAATCGGTACTCTCTCAGCTACAGCCCAACTGCGAGGCGCTCCTACCAGTGTCCGAACTGTGGTAAAGTTCCAAGCTCCTGGCGGAACTTACCCCGGAACTGGCGAAGTTGCAATCGCTCCAAATCGTACCGTCTCTTTCCGCAATGTAGTTCTTAATGTCGCTGGCGGTACAGTGCGGGGAACTGGCAGTTACGCCAATCAACGTTGGCAAGCCGTTGCTCAAGCCTCTGGTGTCCAGGTAGAACCTTTTGTAAATAAAAATCAACTGCAAAATGTCTCTTTGGCTGGGGCGCAGTTCAATGGTCGTCTGCTTCTCTCAGGAACTACAGGGCCATTCCAAGTGGCGACAATTCGCACTGAGGGTGCAGGAGTTCAAGTTGCTGGCGGCACAGTTGCAGTTTCTAATGTCCAGTTGCAAGAGGAAAGCTTTTCCGCCCAATTGGTTGCAAATGGTGTGCGGTTGGGACGAATCTTGAAAAATTCCCCCCCAGTTTTAACTGGGCCTTTAGCGGGTACGTTTCAAATAGCAGGTAGCAGAGATAATTTTAGCCTCAAAACCTTGCGCGGTACTGGTACGGCTCGCCTTGCTGTTGCTAGTGGTACAGTTACAGCCAAAAATATTCAAGTTGCTGATGGTGTATATCAGGCACAAATCCAAGCAAATAATGTACCTGTGCAACAGTTGGCAGGAGTTCCACCACGGGTAAGGGGAGCGTTAAATGGTGATTTTAAGGTGGCGGGTTCTATTGAGTCCTTCCAGCCGCAAAATATCCAAGCTAGCGGTCAAGCACGTGTGAATATTGGCGGTGGCACGGTTACAGCCAAAAATATCCAACTGGCTAATGGTCGCTATCAGGCGCAAGTCCAGGCAAATAATGTGCCCTTAGAGCAATTGGCCGCAATACCGCCGCAGTTTCAAGGAGCATTGAATGGTCAATTAAATATAGCGGGTTCGGTGGAGTCTTTCCAACCGCAGAATATCCAAGCCAGCGGTCAAGCACAGGTGAATGTTGGAGGTGGCACAGTTACAGCCTCTAACATCCAATTGGTGAATGGTCGCTATCAAGCTGTGGTCGATGCTTCAGGTGTGGAATTAGCTCGACTGAATCAGCAGTTGCGGGGTCAATTTGGCGGAAAGGTGCAAGTAGTTGGCACGTTAGGAACGTCCAAATTAGCTGATGTGCGTGCTGCTGGTCAGGTGCGGTTGTCTCAAGGTATACCTGGTTTTGAACAACCCCTAACAGCTGCGATCGCTTGGAATGGTGAAAGGCTTACCATTGAGCAAGCAACTGCTCCAGGTTTAAATATCACTGGTGACATATTAGCCAATGCACAGGGAGCAGGCATACCGGAAATTACTGCCTTAAATCTTAACGTCCAGGCGCAGAATTATAATCTCAAACAGCTACCTATTAATCTGCCTAATCAGTTGGCTGTGGCTGGTAAAGCTGATTTTAACGGTCAAATCACTGGGAAGTTGCCTTTGCCGAATGTCACAGGGCAAATCAAGTTACGAAACTTTGTAGTTCAAGATATTGCTTTTGAGCCGTTATTAACTGGAAATATTCAGTCAGCGCAGGGACGCGGGTTAAATTTAGACTTAACTGGTAGTAATGATCGCATTGCCCTCAATTTGGATGCTAATAATCGTCCCCAATCCTTTTTAGTCAAGTGGCAACAAGCATTAGCATCAGGTCAAGCTCAAGGGGATAATTTGGCGCTCAAAGTCGAAAACTTCCCGTTAAAAATATTGAATTTGACTGCGCCGCCGAATCTGCGTTTAGGTGCTGGTAGGGTAGCTGGGTTATTAACTGGGGATTTGCTCGTTAATCAGCAGACATTGGCAGCAAATGGGAATTTAGCGATCGCTAATCCGCAAATTGGATATATTAAAGGCGATCGTGTAGCTGCTCAGTTCCGCTATGGTAATGGTCAAGCAACACTCGCCAGTAGTGAATTTATCAAAGGCAACAGTCGTTATGCTTTTGCTGGTACTTTTGCTCAAACCGCCAAAGGGCCTCAATTACAAGGTAAACTTAATGTCAATCAAGGTAATATTCAAGATGTCCTGGCAGTAGCACAGGTATTTGAATTACAAGATTTGCAACGCGGTTCGGCAGAGCCAACCTACGGTACAGCAGCAGATTTGACCACCACCCCCCAAGGTTTACCAAATCAGCCTTTACTGAACCAACTCCAGCGCTTTTATGAAATTGACGCCCTGCTGGCAGAACAGGAACAACAGCAGATATCCAGACCCATACCAGATTTAGCAGACTTAAAAGGGACTTTCAACGGGGAAGTAGCTGTAGATACTGCCACAGCCAACGGGCTTTCAGTGCAATTTAATTTAAATGGTCAAAATTTTGTCTGGGGCAAAGAAGAACAACCAGGTCGTTTTTATACTGCTGATCGGGTAATTGCCGAAGGCAACTTTGAGAACGGAGTATTAAGGTTGCGGCCTTTACGGTTTGAGTCTCAAAATAGACTAATTGCCTTCGCAGGTAACATTGGTGGTAATGAACAGTCTGGTCAACTGCGGGTAAATAATTTCCCTCTACAAGTACTGAATAATTTTGTCAAATTCCCAGTTGGTGTAACAGGTAATCTTAACGCTACAGCCGCTTTAGCAGGTAGCATTGCCAATCCTCAAGCTCAAGGCGAATTGCAAATCACAGAAGGAACGCTGAATCAAAAAGCAGTAGAGTCAGCGATGGCAAGTTTCAGTTATGCCAATGGACGCTTGAACTTTGGCAGCAACGTATCAGTTGCCGGGCCAGAACCAGTTAATATTACTGGCAGCATACCTTACCAGTTGCCGTTTGCTTCCGTAGCGCCTGACAGCGAGCAAATTAGTTTAGATGTAAAGGTAGAAAATGAAGGATTGGCATTGTTAAACTTGTTGACTAACCAGGTGGCGTTTGAAAATGGTGAAGGACAAGTAGACATTCAGGTGCGCGGGACAAGACAGCAGCCACAGGTAAATGGAATTGCCACGATTAATGATGCTACTTTTTCAGCACAAGCTTTACCAGGAAAGGTGAGACGTGTCACAGGTAAGGTACTGTTTGATTTTGACCGGGTTTTAGTAGAAAATCTTCAAGGTAGGTTTAGTCGGGGTCAGGTAGAAGCTGCTGGAGAGATTCCTATCTTCAACAATGACAAAGTGAGTATCAACAATCCCCTGACTGTTAACCTTGATCAGTTAAAGGTGAATTTGAAGGGATTGTACCAGGGAGGCGCTAACGGCAATTTGCAGATTACTGGTTCTGCTCTTAACCCATTAGTTGGCGGTAAAGTAGATTTGTTTGATGGTCAAGTTCTGCTAGCAGCAGATACCAACACTACGCAAAGTTCAAATAGTAGTATCGGTATGTCACTCACTAAAGCCAACAAGCAGAGTAAAGCTGAAACGGGTAATGAGAATGCAAGGTTTAATAATCTAGAACTAGAGCTAGGGAAAAACGTCCAAATCACTCGTCCACCGATTCTCAGCTTCCGAGCAACTGGTAATCTGACAGTTAATGGCTCCTTCAGTCAACCCATACCCGATGGCACTATTCGGCTAAAAGCAGGTGGGGTAAATTTGTTTACTACCCAATTTAGCCTGGCTCGTGGCTATGAACATACTGCAACTTTTACAGCCAATCAACCCCGTGACCCTGATTTAGATATTCAGCTATTTGCCAAGGTACTGGACGTAATTCAGAATAGTGACTTTAGTCGCTCAAATTCCACTGGGTTATCAGCCTTAGAAACTGTGCGAGTAGAAGCCAATATCAAAGGCCCTGCCAGTAAACTGAACGAAAATCTTCAACTAACTAGTAGTCCGTCACGTGGTCAAACAGAAATTGTGGCTCTGTTGGGGGGTGGATTTGTAGACACTCAAGGACGTGGCGATAGTACTCTGGGTTTAATAAACATAGCAGGCTCAGCTGTGTTCAACAACTTTCAGTCAGCCTTTAACCAGATTGGCGATGCTTTGGGTTTAAGTGAACTGCGTGTATTTCCCACCGTTATCTCCGAGAATCCCGAAGCGGGAAGGAGCAGCTCAAGTTTAGAGTTAGCAGCAGAGGCCGGGATTGATATTTCTCCCAAAGTTTCCGTTTCCAGCATCAAGATTTTGACCGCAGATGATCCCTTTCAATGGGGTGTAAATTACCGGATAAATGATGAATTTCGGGCGCGTGCTTCCACTAATTTATCTGATGACAGTCGTGCAATTGTGGAGTATCAAACGCGGTTTTAGAGTTTTTACTACGCAAAACTATCCCTTTGCGAATCATAGAGGGACAGACTTAAACTTTAATTCAAGACAGGGAGAGATTTATCAAACTCACTTTGAATTAACCAAACAATCGAAAAAGCGTTGCGTGAAAACTTCGCAACGCTTTTTCCAAGATATTAGTGTAGTTTTCTCTCGCCCTTGATTGCCGCTAGAGGGTGTGCTCTTACTCAGCTAAGATTGTTGAATTTATAGTCTAAACAACACAGATTCAATTTATTCTCGATGAACTGAGTACACAGATATTGTTTCAAAATCTGCTTTCTCCTTTTTCAAGGTTTTTTGTTGGTGAAACTTTATTGGGAAGTTTTGTCTAATCTTCACTTCTTTGTAGGTTGTAGGTCAGGGGTTGTTGATTATTCTGAACATCGGGTGAAGAATAGTGGGCGATGACAAATACTGGTAGTGTTAGGGTCAGTAGTGCGATCGCAGTTCCCACAATGTCTGCCAAACGATGGGAATATGTGTCGGCATTGGCAGACTGGCTATTTGAATTCATACAAAAAATTGAAGTTCGTCGGATCACTTGTAGGTCTACTCTCTGAGTGAGAGTCTTGATGCTATTTTAGCTATTTTTTAACTGTAAATTGTTTAGCTGTCAAGAAATTCAACCAGTTTTGCAAGCGTCATAATATTATTTTTATACATGAACATTTTGATACAAAATCTTCAGCTAACGAATCAGGTTTTATTTTGTGACTAATATTTTCAGATGCTTTACAGTATGGTGTAACAGATACTTTACGCATGACTGATGATAACAGCATTATAAATTACCTTTTTCCGCTGATTAAAGATTAATTAGCAAAATGTGTTTTTCTGAACTTATCCAATTATAACATCTGCTAATGCCTTTACTCACTTCATTTTGACGTAATTAGCAATTTGTGATACAGAATACAATTCCTGCAAAAATACCGAACATGTATTTGTGTTTTCAATTATTCAACAGTAGATATACATAAAAATATTTGAGACAAAGGAAAAACCAGGTAGTGATGAATTTTGAAACCATTAGTCCTTACCGAAGAAATACAGATATATTAATCATCTTATCCAGAATTAATTCAGTGATAATACTAAACAAATATTTTAGAATTTAAATATATTAATCTGTGCAATATCACTGCAATTTTGTCAATCTGTATATAGGTAGAGTAAAAATATCTTGAACGTAAACAATCACTTGTATTCGACAAATACCCAATCCCAATTCCTAAAACTACATAACTATGAGCCTGATTCGGTAAATCTAAGATGGAATGTTTAAGTCCGTTCTCCTGCGGTCGATGCTACGTTTAAAACCACAACTATTTAACCGGACTTTATATATAAATCTTATAACAAATTAACCAAGCAAAAAAACCGCCACTAAGTAAGGGCGGTCTGGTTAAGCAATCGGAGGGTAATTATAGGTTACTCTGCTGATAAGTGAATTTGTTGTAGCAGAGTTTGCATTTGTTGTTAGCCTAAACCTAAAGATAAACTAACGTTTACCATAAACACTCATTGGTTCTTTAATAAACCGGATATAAAGATGCTTAAACGTAGACTTAACTACACGCGGCATAGCAAAATCAATGGGCATTAACTTGTCTGGTAGCTGCCAATCTTCTATTTTTAGTAAGTCAGGATGTAAGTGAGGAAACTCTATAGCAGCAAGTTCTGGGCAAACTCCCAGTCTTTGAGAAGCTGCAACGGTAGGTACTTGTTCGGGTGGAACATTGAGGATTTCTATCATTGCTCGGTCTAAGGCAAATACATTTGATGCTGCTGCTAAAATGCCTAGTTGACGAGGTTCGCCGCCACTAGGGCCATTACCTTCATGACCGATGATCCCATCTAAGATGGTTAAGTTTGGGTTAATTGCTCTAGCGGTTTCTACCAACATTTCAGCAAATCGGTTTGCATCTTTCCCAGCTTCCATGTGCCACCAAGCTTTCATCTTGCCGGGAACGCAACCAAACAGGTTTTTTACACCTAATGTTAATGTTAGCTGCATATGTGATTTGACTTTGGGCAAGTTAATTACTACATCTGCTTCCATCGCTTCTTTGCATAGCCGCAGGTGATTAAAATCTTCATTTACAGTTTGGTAACGCTTGCCGTGAAACTCGATAATTGGTAAATTCAGTTCTTCTAAAATATGCAAATAGCCATTTGCGACTGCTACTCCCTTGGCACTGCCAAAAGCTGGACTATCTCCTAAAAATGGCTTGCCGCCAGCCTCAATTACCATCTGGGCAACTTCGTAAACCAGTTCAGGGCGGGTGGTACACTCTTTAGTAGGACGCGATCCTGTAAGTAGATTCGGTTTGAGTAAGACGCGATCGCCTTTTTTAACAAAAGCGGCCATTCCTCCTAAAGGTTCCAGCAGTGTGGCTAAAGATTCCCGTAAAGCATCTCGTTCGTAGGAAGTGGCCCGAATTAAACTGACAGATGGTTTTTGAGTCTGCATGGTATGGGGATTGGGGATTGGGGATTGGGGACTGGGGACTGGGGACTGGGGAATGGGAAATGGGGATTGGGGAATGGGGATTGGGGATTGGGGACTGGAGACTGGGGAATGGGGATTGGGAAATAAATATTTAGAAATATTTTTTCAGTACCCAATGCCCGATGCTCCATGCCTTACTAACTTATTATTCTGACTTGAGGGGTAAAATGCTACTCATTTGTTCTAGATTTAACACTGTGGCTAATTCGGCTTCACTCATAAGTCCTTGTTCTAGGACAATTTGTCGCAGAGATTTGCCAGTTTCTAAAGATTCTTTGGCAACATCTGCTGCTTTTAAATAACCGATGTGCGAATTGAGTGCGGTTACTAAAGCTAAACTGCCTTCGGCATATGCTAGACAACGTTCTTTGTTAGCTGTAATTCCTTGGATGCAACGTTGCGCGAGTGTGGCGATGGTTGACCCAAGAATTTCGATACTGTGAATCAGGTTATAGGCAATCAGCGGCATCATCACATTTAATTCTAATTGTCCTGCTTGGGCGGCTAAAGCGATCGCACTGTCGTATCCCATTACCTGAAAACATACCATTGATGTCATCTCTGCCATTACTGGGTTATACTTCCCTGGCATAATCGAGGAACCTGGTTGCACTGGAGGTAATTGAATTTCTTTCAAGCCAGTTTTTGGCCCTGAATCCATTAGCCGCAAGTCATGGGATATTTTGACTAAATCTTGCGCCAAGTTGCGTAAAGCACCGGAAACATTCACAAATGGGGCCATACTCTGCATTGCTGCCATCAGATGGGGTGCAGGTTCTAGGGGAGAGTTTAGCAGTTCTGAGAGAATTTCTACCACACGGGCGCGATATTGAGGATGAGTATTCATACCTGTACCAGCAGCACTACCTCCCAAACCTAGTACCATCAAATCCCCGGAGGCTGTGTAAATGCGGTTTTGATGTTCTGTCAGAATTTGCGCCCAAGCGCGAAAATTTTCACCCAAACGCACGGGTACAGCATCTTGCATGTGGGTTCTGCCAGATTTGACGATATCTTGAAATTCTACAGCTTTGTCTTCTAAAGCTGCGATCGCTTTATCTAAACCTGGCTGTAACGTCTTTGACAGCGCCAATAAGCCACCAATCCGAATTGCCGTGGGAATCACATCATTGGTAGACTGCCCATAGTTAACGTGGTCATTGGGACTAACGCGCTTGTAATTGCCTTTTTGTTCACTGAGAATTTCTAAGGCGCGATTTGCCAGTACTTCGTTAACGTTCATGTGGTGGGAAGTTCCAGCACCCGCTTGATAGACATCGACGACAAATTGCTCACGAAATTTTCCAGCAAGTATTTCATCAGCAGCTTGCACAATTGCCTGACTAATATCTTGGGGAATACAACCAAGTTCACCATTAACAATTGCTGTAGCTTTTTTAATTAGAATACAAGCATCTACGTAAGTAGGTAAAGGACGTATCCCACTAATAGGGAAGTTTTCGATCGCCCGCAGTGTTTGAATACCGTAATAAACGCTACTGGCAATTTGGCGATCGCCCATCGAATCGCGTTCGATGCGAAATTCAAAGTCTGGTTGTTGAGTCATAAATTCTTTGGTAAATATCAAAAAACCGATCATCCCACGCAGGTAAACTCAGATCAGCTAGTCTGCATAGAATCTGTACATTTTTTAATTCCCTATGACTCTACCTAACTGGATTACCTTTTCTCGCCTGTTGGGGATTCCATTTTTGCTTTACGGTTTATATAATCCCACACCACAAGCTAGGTGGATATGTTTGACAATTTTTCTAATTGCGGCATTAACTGATTGGTTAGACGGTTATTTAGCGCGGAAACTCAACCAAATCAGCGAATTAGGTAAGTTTCTCGACCCTCTAGTGGATAAACTTTTAGTACTTGCGCCGTTATTAGTGTTAATTGAACTAGGAAAGGTTCCAGCTTGGGGAGTGTTTTTGATTTTAGCGCGAGAATTAGCGATCGCAGGTTGGCGAGTCAATCAAACGACAATTACGGGGGCGAATATTTGGGGTAAACTCAAAACCGTTAGTCAAATAATGGCGATCGCTCTTTTAATCGCACCCTTACCACCAGTGTGGCAAATCCCATCCCTCATTGCTTTCTGGGTTTCAGTCGCTTTGACAATCATATCTGGAGTAGTTTACCTGATACCACAAAATCCAACTGGAGTCAGATCCCCGACTTCTTGAAGAAGTCGGGGATCTAATAGCCCATCAAGTCACGATATGAGGCGAGTTAATCGCCGCTACACGGCCAGCATCTACTAAAGCTTGGTACACCATTACCGCTACCTCGGCGCGTGTAGCATCGCGGGTAGGGTTGAGTTGTTTGAGGTTCGGGTGATTAACGATAATCTGCTTTTCTATGGCTTTTGCTACTTCATCTTTGGCATAGTCGGGAATTTTTGCTTGGTCATCGAAAACTTTGATGCTGGTATTATTACCAGATAATCCTAGTCCATTGACTAGAGAGACTATAACTTGCACGCGCTGGATATTCTGGTTAGGGCGGAAGGTGTTATCGGGAAAACCAGAGAGAAATGAACCTTGATACGCCTGCTGAATTACCTTGGATGCCCAGAAATTATCTGGTATATCCTTGAATTTGCTCACAGCACGGTTTGGTGATGGGTTGAAAGCTTTTACTAACAAGGCTGCATATTGCGATCGCGTCATTGTAGCATCAGGTTTAAACGTGCGATCAGGAAAACCGTTGACTATTCCTTGTTTAACTAATTCTCGAATAAACGCAGCTGCCCAATGATTACCAATATCGCTTAAATCAATAGGACTTGGTGTTGGCGTGGGTGTAGGTAAAGGTATAGGTACAAGTATAGGTGGTGGTGTGGGTGTAGTGGATATCGGCAAGGGTGTTGGTGTGGGTGTAGTGGATATCGGCGAGGGTGTGGGAGTGGGTGCTGGTGTGGGTGTCAAGATAGGAACCGAACTATCGGCAAACTCTAAGTTTCCCGCAGCTTTAGCCGGATTTATTTGGTTTCCTATTAAAACCAGCTTATTGGAACTAGCATTTTGCAAATCAAATTTACCGTTATTGCGTAGGATGTTCCCGCCTGGATTATTGGTACTACCGAGATCAGGAAAGGCAGTTGCAATTATTGTCAGGCCATCGTCAGTATTATTTTCGCTGAGATTATTACGTAACACCGGACGCGCACTACCTGAGATGATTATCCCAGAACGGTTTTCGTAAATTTTGTTTTCTAGAAGTGTGGGTGATGCTGTATCACTAATTGCTATGCCGTAGCCTGTTTTAACGCAGATGTTCCCTTGAATTTGACCTTTGGAATTTCTCGCGATCGCAATTCCATTGGCTGCATTCTCACTAAAAACATTACCTAGAATAACTGGATTAGCATCACCTGTTGCAAATACTCCCTCACGCTTGCACTGGGTGAAGGTACAATTAGCTACTGTGGGAGCAGTTGATTCAATCCAAACACCACTACCACGACTAGCTAAATTTGTCACAGTTATCCCCCGCAGTTCGGCGCTAGTCAGCAGTACAAAAGTGACATTTTGACCAGCAAAAGTGCGACTGAGGTAGTTACCGCTTCCTTCAATCACAATGCCTCTGCCTTTATTGGCTTCATTACCCACCACTGTTACACCAGATGGAACTGTCAGGGGAAAAACTTCACCACTGGCAGCATTGTAATTTCCTTCTGTCAGTTGAATTTTAGTGCCGAGTGTGGCAATTTTGAGGGCTTGCGTAATTGTTTTAAACGGGGTTTGTTGGCTACCAGAGTTGACATCACTCCCTGCTGATGGATTTACGTAAAATAATTGAGTCATATTTATACTGTCAAAAAATACATAGTCATCCTAGCGCTAACTGTTAAAGTAGGTAGCGATCGCTAAAATTAATTTGCAATATTGATTGTGGACACTAAGTTCGTAATACTCGCCTGCGGCGAGAAGCAAGCTACGTAATGGGCTACGCTCTAAGCGTAGCTATGCCGTAGGCTTTACGTAATTAAGAAAGTCTTACTTAGTCTGGGTTTCAAGGTTTGTATCTGTTTCATTATTTTCGTGAAATGGTATTAGAGGATGTCTGAGAAGTCAAAATTGTCATGCTGAATGAAGCGATAGCGTAATGTACCCCTACGGGGAAGCAAGCTACGCGGAGCGTCTCGTAGAGAAGCATCTCAGAAATTAACGGATAATAGAGATTCTTCCTTCCGCTCTGCTCCAGTCAGAATGACAAAATATACCATTACCTAGCTTTTCAGACATCCTCTTAGACCTAGCTTGAAAATGAGTGCGGAGGTGTAAAGAAAAGAAGAGATTTTTAAGGCAGTGCCTTAACTTAAGCGGACTGGCGTCAAGTGTGGTGGAATTTTTTATTATTCTGAACACCAAGTTTCGAGTTCTGAGCACCAAGTTCCAAGTTCTGAACACCAAGTTCCAAGTTCTGAACACCAAATTTCGAGTTCTGAACACCAAGTTTCGAGTTCTGAGCACCAAGTTCCAAGTTCTGAACACCAAGTTCCAAGTTCTGAACACCAAATTTCGAGTTCTGAGCACCAAGTTTCGAGTTCTGAACACCAAGTTTCGAGTTCTGAGCACCAAGTTCCAAGTTCTGAGCACCAAGTTTCGAGTTCTGAGCACCAAGTTCCAAGTTCTGAGCACCAAGTTCCAAGTTCTGAGCACCAAGTTCCGAGTTCTGAACACCAAATTTCGACTTCTGAACACCAAGTTCCAAGTTCTGAGCACGAAGTTCCAAGTTCTAGCGAACTGGTTTGACCCTTGACCAAATAATAGACCTCTTGCATAAATGCTTAAATTGTCATGTTGAGCGGAGCGAAACATCTCGGAGATTCTTTCTTGGGGAACCAGGGCGTAGCTTGCCTCCCCGTAGGGGTATACTCCACTACGTTCTGGTCAAAATGACACTCATAATTTTCGGACTTTTGCAAGAGGTCTAATTACTAATTCACGCCTAATGTGAATTACGTTTGATGTGAATTATGAAAATCAACGACATATCAAAAATTCTGCGTGTAGTAGAGACGTAGCAATGCTACGTCTCTACTCATTAAAAGACAATGGAAACTCTTGTAACAGCATTGCCAGCTATGGCTTCGCTATATTAACAGTTAACAGGCAACGGTCAAAAGGAGTTGAAGAGATGGAAACCAAGCCAACTGACCCATCGCTAGCACTCACAGAAATTCCCTCTGGCTATCTCAACATCATGGGTTACGTTGATAAATCAGAAGTCAACGGGCCTGGTTGTCGTGCTGTTGTTTGGGTGCAGGGTTGTCCTCGTGAGTGTCCTGGCTGCTTTAATCCTGACTCCTGGTCATTTGAGACTAACCAACTGATAGCTATTGATACTCTTGCAAAGAATATTCTCAGCAATTCCCACAATACAGGTTTGACATTTTCTGGTGGAGAACCCTTTTGGCAAGCGCCTGCATTAGCGTCTTTAGCTAAGAAGGTAAAAGCTGCGGGATTAAATATAATGTCTTTTACTGGATTCACCCTTGAGCAACTACAGTCTGAATCTGCACCGCCAGGTTCGCAAGCATTGTTAGAACAATTAGATATCTTGATTGACGGGCCTTTTGTACAAAATCTGGCCATTAATTCTCCCAATTCTCCCGTTTCTTCTAGCAATCAACGTGTTCATGTACTTAACCCAGCCTTCCAAGACCAAATTACTTGGGCAAGTGACCAGATAGAAGTTCACATCCTCAAGAATGGTGGTCGCATTGTTACTGGCTATCAAGGTGGGCTAGAGCTTACTTAGGAGGGAAGTGAAGGAGTGTAAATTCGTAATTCGTAATTAAATGGGTACAGAGCTAACACTAAATTAAAAATTTAGTGGTTTTCAAGAGCGCGAAAAGTTCTATGGGAAGGTTTCCCGACAGCCAGGAAACTTTTCAAGACAGTGGAGGGTACAATAGCTCCTTAGAAATGCAACTACGAATTACGTTAGCGTTGGCGTAGCCTCTCGTAGAGAAGCGGTAGCGAAGAATGAGCGTCATTATCAATTACGAATTATTTTGACTCGTGCCATGTAGTTTCATAAAACTATCAAAGGCATACCATGCTAATACATACCAGGGAATAATTTCAAATTGCAGACCCTTAGCTATTAACTGCCTAGCAGCAAGAATACTAAGCCCTAGAGGGAACAGAAAGCGCAAATCAACTGCACCATTTGTTGCTAGCTCGACTTTTTTATTTAAGTCTACAACTGCATTCGTGACGCCCATTGCTGCCTCAGAGTCATGGGTAATATCGCCGAAAATCAGCCCTATATCTTGTAGAGTGGCAAAAACATTTTCTAAACTGCTATTTTTCGCACCGTAGTTGATAAGAATACTGCCATGATAAATATTAGTCCGCACCTGACTAATATTAGGTTGTGCTTCTAATATACTGGCAATGCGTTGCATTTCCCCTACTTGGCAATAGGGTTGAGCAATTCTTAGCCGTAGCCTACCTGGAGTATTGCTGACAATTTTTGTATATATGTGCTTGGCTGAAGTTTTTATTGTTGAGTTTGCTTGCTTTATAACTTTAGGCATTTTGGTAAGATGACTGTAATTATTTCTCAACATACAGTCGCCCTCCTAATAATTAGATTTTAAACCTATGACAAAGAAAAACTATTGAGGGAGCAGGGAAAGATAAGGGAGATACAGCAGATTTCAGGTAAATCAAGTACATCAATAAAACCCAAAACCCTGTAGAGACGTTACATCTACGGTCTCTAAATGCAACGTCTCTACATGTGATTGTCTCTTACGCACCATTATCTGCTGTAGTGTCAACAGGGGTGCTAACAGTTTCAAAAGCTGGAGTTTGCTTGTCTTCAGCAATTTCTGCTTTGGCCTCGGCTACAATGTCTTCCCAGGTTTCGCCCAGTTCTGCAAAAGCTCCTTTGCTCTTTTCGTAAGCAACAAGTCCGCCTTTGATCATTGACTTGGCTAGGGGTTTACCAATTCCAGCGACAACGGGAACTATTACAGGGGCTAGCAGAACTGCTCCAATACCAGCTATAATTCCTACCGGGCCTGCATCTTCAACGAAATCAGTAATTTTAGGTGCCATTGTTAAATTCCCTCCTGTAAATTAGGGAAATTGTAATAAAGCTTTGAAGTATACTCTGCTCAAGATGGTGATCTCATCTTGCTAGTGATAGAGTTGTGTTTGATGAAGGTTTAAGAATTGGACGCAGACCGTTTACTCCTGCAACCACTGTTGAGCCATTGTTAACTACTGTTGCTGCTAAGGGGTTAAGACCAAACACCACTGCGATCGCCATAGCTGCTAAATTAGGAATGGCAACAATACTGGTATTTTGGTGAATTAATTGCTTGGCTTTACGAGCGATCGCCATCGCTTCTAATAAACCATACAAGTCATTCTGCATTAACACCACGTCTGCTGTCTCGCGGGCAATATCAGAACTATTAGCGAAGGAGACTGAAACATCAGCGTAAGCTAAAGCTGGTGAATCATTAATTCCATCACCTACAAATGCAACTGTTTTACCTTGTTCGTGTAGTTTGCGGACAACTGTTGCTTTTTGTTCGGGAAAAGCTTCTGCGTGAGTATGCGTTGGCGCAATGCCCAGCTTAGCAGCTACAGCCTTAGCTGTTCGCTTGTTATCTCCGGTGAGCATGTGAACTTCCACACCTTCGACCGTCAACAATTGAGCAACTACTTTTTGACTTTCTGGACGAAGAACATCACTATATTTTATCTTACCTTGAAGTTGCCCATTGCTAGCTACATAAATCGCTGAACTTGCCCCTTTTTGATGACCATTAAGCTGTTCCATTTCAATGCCTTGCTGACGCAAAAAGCGATCGCTGCCCACATAAACAATCTCTCCATCAATCTCTGCTTGCACACCCAAACCTAGTTGATAATTCCACTGACCACGATTAGGAATCATCACTTGCTTTGCTTCGGCGTAGCGCATCACCGCCTCGGCTACTGGGTGCGTCAAACGTTGTTCAGCCGCCGCAGCTAATGCCAGTACCCGCGAGCTTGGCGTTGAAGAATTGAGACTCTCAACACCAACAACCCCCACTTCCCCTTTCGTCAGCGTCCCTGTCTTATCAAACACAATTGTGTCAACTGCTGCTAGTTGTTCTAGAGCACGTCCACTACGGATGAGAATGCCGTGTTTTGCCGCATAAGTCAGAGCCGCCAAAACTGTTGTAGGAATAGATACCCGAATTCCTGTACATAAGTCGAGAGTCAGGACGCTAGCTACTCGTCCTGGGTTGCGGGTTGTGGCAAACACTGCCCCACCTAGTAATAAAGTTGGTATAACAGCTTTTTCGGCAATTTTTGTAGCGTAGTTCTCCATCCGCGTATCGTGAACAGGAGCTTCTTGCATTAACTTGATACTCTGTCCAGCACGAGTGTCATGACCTATCCGTTCCGCCAAGATATAAATCCGTCCCTCGCGCATTAAAGTGGAGGCAAAAACAGCCTGTCCCTTTTTTTTCAAAACTGGCATGGATTCGCCAGTAAGTTTTTGTTCATCCAGCAGTGCTTTACCCCGCAGGATACTACCATCAACTGGAACCTGTTCGCCGGGATAGACAATAACTGTATCACCGCGCTGCACTTCTTGCAGGGAAATTTGTTGCTTGATGCCATCGCGTTCAACCCAGACAAACTGTCCCAAGGAATTGAGTAAATCCAAAGTTTGCAATTGAGATGAACGAGCAGTACGATCGCGAATATTTTCGCCAATTTCAATTAAACTCAACATTAGCGATGGTGTGAGAAATTGACCTTGGACAGTAGTAATTGCGATCGCTATAAAATCCAAAAAGTCAATGTTCAGTTTGCGCTGCGTCGTGATGCCATCCAAAGCCCTTTGGAAAACAGGCAATGTGGCCAATGCAATGGTTCCTAACATCATAATGGGTGGAATAGGCAAGCCTAACGGCCCTCCCAGCAAAGCTAAACTGGTAGCCATAGCCGAAAGTTGCATACTAGGCCAGGATTTATTAGCATCGTCGTCTGCTGGTGATGTAGTAGCAGGAGTTATTGCTATGTCATTTGCCGCTAGGATCAAATAACTCAAACGCGATCGCATTTTAGCATCTGCAACTAAATCGCATTTATAAGTAACGACTAACGACGCTGCCGCAGAATTTATCCGTACACTCGTAACCAGGGGATCGCCTTGAACTAACCCTTGCAGCCTATTAGCGTAGGCTGTATCATGGCGTAATCGAGGCACATGAAACCGTACTCTTCCCCGAATTGCATGGATGACACTGTAGGTAACGTGAGAACTCTGCTGGCGGGAATGTCCATTGCTATCAGCTAGACGAACTTTCCGATTCTGTTCACCTGCAATCTCGTGAGCAATTATAGTTGGGGGCGATGCTAATTGAACCGTAACTTTTGCCATTCCCTTTACTCATGTAGATTTACACTTGGTTATCTCTCCCGTCACGCAGATTAAGATAGCGCCAAGAGAGCAAAATAGCCCCAATCTTGCGAGATTGGTTAGCTGATGGCAGTGCTGATAGATCAAATTCTGTTAGAGTCCTTCTAATACTTTCCCTTATAAGTACCCTGAATCTCCTTTGTGTGTTGGGAAACAGTCAAAGGCTAAGAGGGAAATTTCACCCTTTCCCCTTTTCCCTTTCCCCCTTAACCGAAAGGTATTAAGAGGCGTTCTCGCTTGCCATCCTTACTGTTACATCGCTAGCAGATTCAATTAGACTAGCTAAATGTAATACTGCCCTTTCCCAGACGCTTTGAACTTGCTCTTTGGAATCTTGGAGCATTCCAGTTTTATAAGTAATCACAATTGATACTGCATCCCGATTAACGCGCTCACTTGTGACTACCGGATCTTCTTTGAGTAAAGCCTCCAAACGTTGGGCGTATTTTGGATCTGAAGCAATTTGAGGTACGCGAAACCGCACTCTTCCAGGAATCGCATGAGCAATGTTATACGCAACTTTTGCAGGCTGTTGAGCTAGTTGATGAACTTCCTCGAAATGGGTAACAAGCTCCGGCTCTGATTTTGTAGGTTGCTGAGCTAGTTGATCAGGTTTTTGGAGATTAGTAGCAAGCTCCGGCTCTGATTTTGTATACTGTTGAGCTAGTTGACGAGCTTTTTGGGGATGGGTAACAAGCTCCGGCTGTGAGTTTGAAATAGCTGGTTTTGTGGTTGTTTGCTCAACCGCCACTTCTGCATCGCTAGCAGTCTGAAGGAGGTTAATCAAATGCCATCGCATCTCAATATCTGACATTACCCCTGGCATATAGGTAATGACAACAGATCCGGCAATAGGATTAATTTGCTCACTAATTACCCAAGGTTCAGCTTGCAGCAACGTTAGCAGGCGTTGCTGATATTTGTGATTTTCGCTAATTTGAGGTACATAAAATCCTACTTGTCCGGCAACTGCATAAGTAATGCTATAAACTACCTTCGTCGGTTGCGTACAGGTGTGAATGGTAGATTTTGAGTCCTCCATTTTTTCCTCCAGTGTTCCTGATAGAACTCGTCTATAAAGGAAAGTTCGCCATCAAGGCTAAGGAATAAGACAGAGATGCAGGCCTTAAATCAGCCCATAAACTTGATATATCTAGAGGTTGTCCTTCCAAAACCGTTGTGGTTTTCATCGGTTCACTAGACTGACTAACTGGCTCTGGAGATGGTTGCTGCTCTGTTATTTTAATGAGATTATTAGGTGGGTTCGTTTGCAAAGCCAACTCCATCAAACTCACCCAATGGGTTATGTTAATCTCACTAGGTTGATAAGCGATCGCGATCGATGCTGCATCACAATTCACACGCACACTCAACACATGGGCATCACTTTTCACTAACCTCTCTAGTCGCTTCGCGTAGGCACGATCTTCAGCAAGTCGAGGCATATTAAACCTGATGCGTCCCTCAATTGCATGGACTATTCTATAAGCAATTTTTGCTAGTGCTGTAAAGCCAGTATTTTTGTTAACAAAAACAGATTTGCTCTCCTCTTCTGATGAGGGTTGCGAAGCATTCTTATCCTCTCTTGCAGATTTACCCTTTCTATTTGATAAGGAAAATTGCCGAGGTATTGTATCAGTTGTTTGAGAAGTTTTGCTGATTTTTGCTCCTGAAATTTGCGGCTCTAGATAATCAATCACCCGACGGGTTGCATCTGCTGTAATCATGTAGACTGGAATCGCTGCTAAACCGCTGACTCCCATTCCTCCGGTTACTGCAAACCCTGTCATTAAGGGAATAAATGAAATAGACTGCTCTTTCCAAAAATCAAGGGATTTCCATGCAGCAAAGGCATCCATCTCACTGACAGACTCAGACAAAGCTTGAGGCTGGTGAATACCAAATTCTTGCAGTAGCTCCAACACCTGCGGCAATGACAGCTGATTTTCGTCATAAGTGACAATCATACTGCCCGTTTGCTGATTGATTACAACTTCCTTCACCCCACACTGTTGCCGTAAATGTTGGGATATACTTTCTAGTCTTGAGCGAAAACTATCTTCACTAGCGCGGATTCTTACACGCCCAGTCGTAGCATGAATGATTTGCAGTCCATCTGAAGACAGTTGCACTTGTGACTGTGCGACTGCCTCATTTGCATTCTGATTAACTTTTACTTCATTGCTTTGGCGTTCAGAAGAAACTAAATCAGAAGACATTTTGGGCTGCGAATTTAACCCGTTGTGACTAACAGTATTGGTCATTTACTCGATAGCTAAACCAAACCATAGGTTAACACTAGGTTAAATGTAGCCTAAGCTTGAGTAGGAAGTATCATTCTTGAGAGCTATTCCGAATTAAGTATTGTTAACTACTCGTTGTTGGTATTCCTGTTCTGTGAGCATATCGAGAGTACTCTCTAGGCGATCTACGAATACAACACCGTCAAGATGATCGTACTCATGTTGAAAGATCCGAGCCACAAAATCAGTGAATTCTTGCTTTTGTAACTTGCCATTACGATCAGTGTATTCCACTTCAATTGCCTGATATCTGGGAATTAACCCCCTAATCCCTGGAACACTTAAACAACCTTCCCAACCTTTGACAATTTCAGGTGAATGAGCAATGATTCTGGGATTAATCATCGCAGTCGGTTCCATTTCCGGGGCATTGGGATATCTAGGATTAGGCCGAGAAGCGACAATCAATAAACGATAAGATTCTGCTACTTGAGGTGCAGCAATTCCCACACCGTTAGCCTTAGCAACGGTGGCAATTAAATCTTCAATTAATTTTTGAATGTGCTCATCTTGAATATTGTCAACCCCAACAGCTTTTTGACGCAGTATGGGATTGCCTAATTGAATAATTGGAACTAATTCAGCCATGATAAGAACTCCTTTTGGTAGTGGGGGGGCTGCACTTCTCTACTTTGAGGCTGCACCCTAAGCGTAGCTATGCCGCAGGCTTTACGGCTCCGTGGCAGTTGAGTTTCGACTTCGCTCAATTGCCGCGTAGTCGAAACTCAGTGACCGAGGGGCAGAGGGTCAGAGGAGAGAATAATTAATGATTTTTGACAGACGCGATTAATCGCGTCTCTACTCTTGACCCTTGTACAGACGCGATTAATCGCGTCTCTACTCTTAACATCAGCCCTCACGTTGTACAGGCAAAGGAGCCGGTCGTACTCCTACTTGTGAACTTTGTCCATCGCGTTCCACTTGTATTTGCAACGTACTTCCGATTTTGCTATTTTCTACGAGCTTTTGTACTTCCTCGATTTTTGTCACAGGCTGATTATTAATGCTTTTAATTACATCACCAGATTGTAGTCCAGCGACAGATGCGGGCGATCGCGGCACAACAGCAACTACTAAAACGCCCTGCTCAGCTCTAAGATTAAGGCGATCGCCAACTCTAGTTTGGATTCTTTCTTTAACTTCTGGTGTCAGTGTCACCATCTGAACGCCTAAATAAGGATGCTCGACTTTGCCATTAGCGATTAATTCCTGAGCAATTCTTTGCACCGTGTTGATGGGAATGGCAAATCCCAAGCCTTGAGCGCCTCGGATAATGGCTGTGTTCATCCCAATCGCCTGGCCACGAGCATTTAGTAGTGGCCCACCAGAGTTACCAGGGTTAATTGCAGCATCGGTTTGAATGTAATCAACCCGCTTGTCGCTAGCACCGATATCGCTACCAGAGCGGCCTGTAGCACTAATAATCCCAGAAGTAACAGTATTATTTAGACCTAAAGGATTACCAATAGCAATTACTGCTTCCCCTGGTTGCAGTCCATCAGAATTACCGACGGCTAAAGTTGGCAGATTATTAGCGTCAATGTTGATTACAGCTACATCAGTTACCGGGTCTTCACCCAGTACTTTGCCATCAAAAGTCCGCCCATCTTTGAGTGTAACGGTGACTCTATCAGCACCATCTACCACATGTGAATTGGTCAAAATTTGACCTGAAGAATTAATAATCCATCCAGAGCCACTACCCCGTTCTACCCGTTGTCTAGGCTGTGATGGTACGTTTTCTCCAAAAAATCGCCGGAAAAATGGATCGTTAAATTCGTCTGGTACACGAGAAGTGACTGTTCTGGCAGAATCAATCCGAACTACCGCAGGCCCAACCCTTTGCACTACTGCGACTACAAAGTTGGGATCTCCAGAAGACGAGATAATTGGCGGCGGAGCAATTATCGGATTGGAGACAGTAGTATTTTGAGGCTGAGTATCGTTTGGTTGAGTCTCCAATGACTTGGTAGGTAGAAAAGAGCAGCTTCCCAAAAATACCACTGCTAAACCTTTTAGCAGCATCAATAAAACACTGTTGACTCTCCATTCATGGGGCAAATTATTGGTATCAATATTTTTAGATGTTAAGTAATGGTCTATGTTTTTCATGTATTTTTAATTCTCCGTGCTAGCCAGGGGGTGGTAGGATATTGCCTACCGGGTATATCCCAGAATAATTTCAACTTGAAAGCTTGTTTTAGGTCTTGAGTGTCTCAATGCTAAATTGGTGCTTGCTCATATCTTCTATTGTGACGATTAGCAGCAAAGGTAGTACATGATGGAAATTCCCATAGAAATTCTGTGGAGTCAGGTATTAGAGCGTTTACAGCTAGAATTATCCCGACCCACCTTTGAAACTTGGATCAAAACTGCTAGTGCGGAGCGATTAGAAAATAATTGTTTAGTTATACGTACTCCTAACCCATTTGCTCGCAATTGGTTACAAAAATATTACATCAATACAATCGCCCATGTGGTGCAAGATATTCTAGGGCATCCTGTGGAAATTTATATTACTGTTATCAAAGGAGATGAATCTCATCTTAGTACACAAGATGTTACCGAATTCCCAGCTTCCAGCAATATTGCCCAGAGTATTACTACAAACAAACAAAAAGCTACAGAATTAAATTCTAAGTATATATTTTCCCGATTTGTAGTAGGGGCTAACAACCGTATGGCCCATGCTGCTTCTTTGGCTGTTGCTGAATCTCCAGGTAGGGAATTTAATCCCTTATTTTTATGCGGTGGCGTAGGCTTAGGTAAAACTCATTTAATGCAGGCTATTGGTCATTATCGCTGTGAAATTTCTCCTGATTGCAAAATATTTTATGTTTCTACTGAGCAGTTTACTAATGATTTAATTACAGCAATCCGTAAGGATAGTATGCAAACTTTTCGAGAGCATTACCGGGCTGCTGATGTTTTATTAGTAGATGATATTCAGTTTTTAGAAGGTAAAGAATATACGCAAGAAGAATTTTTTCATACTTTTAATACTTTACATGAAGCCGGAAAACAAGTTGTGATAGCTTCTGACCGCCCTCCTAATCATATTCCTAGCTTACAAGAACGTCTTAGCTCTCGTTTTTCTATGGGGTTAATCGCAGATATTCAACCACCAGATTTAGAAACTAGAATGGCAATTTTACAAAAAAAATCTGAATATGAAAATATTCGTCTTCCCAAAGATGTGATTGAGTATATTGCTTCTAACTATACTTCTAATATTCGAGAATTAGAGGGAGCTTTAATCCGAGCACTGGCCTATATTTCTATTTGGGGTTTACCCATGACTTTGGGAAATATCGCACCAGTTTTAGAGCCATCTAGTGAGAAAGTAGCAGCTACTCCAGAAGCAATTTTGACAGTTGTGGCGGATACTTTTGATGTTTCAGTTGAAGACCTCAAAAGCAACTCACGACGTCGAGAAATTAGCTGGGCGCGTCAAATAGGAATGTATCTAATGCGGCAACACACGGCTCTAAGTTTGCCTAGAATTGGCGAAGAGTTTGGTGGTAAAGATCATACAACGGTAATCTATAGTTGTGATAAAATCACCCAACTCCGGGAAAGCGATCGCACCTTAGCACAAACACTACGTCAACTAAGCGATCGCATTAATATGACTAGCCGCTCTCAACAATCATCGTAAAAGCGACTGGAGACTGGCAAAAGCAGAGGAGCAAAAGAATAACTCTTTTTCCCCCTTACCTAGTCCCCAGTCCCCAATCCCCAGTCCCCAGTCCCCAGTCCCATAGTTTTCTATTTTTTATTTCACCGGAACTACTACAATTACTATTGATGCTAGATAATGGGAAAGCTTTGACATTTTCTTGCCAATCTAGCCCGGAAAAACAGACCTAACACTTATGCGAACTCACTATTGCGGCGAACTCCGAAAAGAACATATTGGAGAAACTGTTACCTTGTACGGATGGGTAGACCGTCGCCGCGATCATGGGGGTGTGATATTTTTAGATTTACGCGATCGCTCTGGAATTCTCCAAATTGTCAGCGATCCGCAACGCACCCCGGATTCCTACGATTCCGCAAACGCCCTGCGAAATGAATACGTTGTTGAAATCACTGGTAGGGTAACGCAACGTCCTGAAGAATCTTTGAATACCCGCATACCTACAGGCGAAGTTGAAATTTACGCCGATCAAATTGTACTGCTCAACGGTGTCCGTAAACAGTTACCCTTTCAAGTTTCCACTGCTGACACCGAGACGGTGCGGGAAGACTTGCGACTAAAATATCGTTATTTGGATTTGCGACGCGATCGCATGGCGCAAAACATCCAACTACGTCATCAAATTGTCAAGGCTATGCGCCGCTACTTAGAAGATTTGGCAGGTTTCATTGAAGTCGAAACCCCAATCCTCACCCGTTCCACTCCCGAAGGTGCGCGGGACTATATTTTACCCAGTCGCGTTAACGCTGGTGAGTGGTTTGCTTTACCACAATCACCGCAGCTATTTAAACAATTACTGATGGTATCTGGCTTAGATAGATATTATCAGATTGCCCGCTGCTTCCGCGATGAAGATTTACGCGCCGACAGACAACCGGAATTCACTCAGTTAGACATGGAAATGAGTTTCATGTCCCAAGAAGAAATAATCGAACTAAATGAAAAGTTAGTTTGTCATATTTTCAAAACAGTTAAAGGCATTGAGTTACACCGCCCTTTCCCTCGCTTAACCTATGCTGAAGGGATGGAACGTTACGGCAGTGATAAACCAGATACTCGTTATGGATTAGAGTTAGTCAACGTCTCGGATGTGCTCAAAGACTCCGGTTTTAAAGTCTTTCGGGACGCCGTTGGCAATGGTGGTGTCGTCAAAATTCTGCCAATTCCCAACGGTAATGATGTAATTTCTAACGTCCGCATCAAACCAGGCGGGGATTTATTCAAAGAAGCCAACGAAGCGGGTGCTAAAGGTTTAGCTTACATCCGGGTAAGGGATGATGGTGAAATCGATACTATTGGCGCTATTAAAGACAATCTGTCAGCAGAACAAAAACAGGAAATTTTACGCCGCACAGGTGCAAAAGCTGGGCATCTTTTGTTATTTGGGGCTGGTGATACTGCTACAGTTAATAAAACCTTAGACAGACTGCGGCAAGTTATCGCTAGAGAGTTTGGGTTAATTGATCCAGAAAAAATCAACCTGCTCTGGATTACAGATTTTCCCATGTTTGAATGGAATGCTGACGAAAAACGTTTAGAAGCGCTGCACCATCCGTTTACTGCACCGCATCCTGATGACTTGAGTGACTTGAAAACTGCACGCGCTCAAGCTTATGATTTAGTATTCAACGGCATGGAAGTAGGCGGTGGAAGTCTGCGGATTTATCAAAGAGAAATTCAACAGCAGGTATTTGAAGCGATCGGTTTGTCTCCTGAAGAAGCACAAAATAAATTTGGCTTTCTCTTAGAGGCATTTGAATATGGTACACCGCCTCATGGTGGTATTGCTTACGGTTTAGATCGCTTGGTGATGCTGCTTGCTGGAGAAGAATCTATTCGAGATGTAATTGCTTTTCCCAAGACGCAACAAGCGCGGTGTTTATTAACTGATGCACCTTCGGGAGTCGATGTCAAGCAATTGAAAGAACTGCATGTTGCCTCGACTTATAAACCAAAGTCTTAGCTTAGTCAAAAGGAATCTATTCTCAGTCAATAGTAGGGTGGGCATTGTAATGCCTACCCTTTCAACGCGAACACATGAACTAGTGAATTGTAATCATTAAATATCAGAGAAACGGCATCAACGGGCTTTTGAGTTGTTGCTCAAACGCTCAGACCGACCGTTGCCACCTAGTTAAACTGATATGTACCCGATGCCCCTCAAAATCGGTTACACCAAGATTTACAATGAAAATTCTCAACTGAGATAACAAGCGATCGCTGATGTCATTTTTGGGCTGAAAATCCTTGTATAATCGGTTAAAGTCAGGTTCCTGGCATTTACTATAAAAATAAACTAAAGTGTTTTTAGATAAAGTTTATTTGCTAATTTTGAACATTTGTGTTGTTGGAAAAAATAGAGGAGCGATCGCTTATTCCTAATTATCCTTGGCAACTTCACAGATTGAATGTGTCGCCATTCTTCATTAGCTATGCAGAGTTGATAAAACTGCTCGTCTGTCAAACCTACGGTGGGGGGTATATTCAGGCTGAGAGCTTCCATAGGGGTTTTGCCAATAGTGTTAATTTTATTATGAGCGAGGCTGCTAATATAAATTGTTGTTTGAGGCGATCGCAGATTCAGCAGATTTGTATGCAATATTAGAGTCGAACGATTGTTCAGCTTTATTGCTCTGCGGCGGACAGAAGAGAAAAAATAAAGAAATGTAAAGAGCAAAAAGGCAAAAGAGAAAAGGGCTAGGGAGTCCTCGCAGGAGAACACACAACCCGAAACCCGATGTCATAGTTGTTGAAGTCTGGAAGATTCCTGCGGCGATAAGCGGAACGGCAGTAATCAGGATAGATGAGCCAAGAACCACCGCGAAGCAGACACATATAGTTATGATTATGAATTAACCATGCCCTGCCATCATTAGGTGCGCTCTGATAGTTATCGTGCCAGTGGTCAAGACACCACTCCCAAACATTGCCGTGCATATCGTAAATTCCAAAGGCGTTTGCTACCCCAAAACTGCCCACGTCTGTAGTCTGTTTCGGATACTTCCCCTTTGAACCAGAACCATAAATATAAGTTCCATTATAATTTGCTAAATCAGTTGTAATCGTTTCGCCAAAGTGGAAGGGCGTGGTGGTTCCAGCCCGACAAGCATATTCCCACTCAGCTTCGCTGGGTAGACGATACTCCCGTTCAAATTTCTGGGAAAGTCGCGCACAAAATTCAACTGCATCTAGCCAGGATACCTGCTCTACAGGGCGATTTACTCTTTTGAAATAAGAAGGGTTAGGTTCCAAGTCATAGTTAATTGTGGGTAAAGCAGCAACAGCCTGCCATTGTGCCTGAGTTACTTGAAACTTACCCATGAAAAAAGGTTGAATTGTGACTTTATGCTTTGGTTCTTCGTCGTCACTTCGCTTTAATTCACTTTTTGGAGAACCCATCAAAAACTCACCACCAGGAATAGAAACCATATCCAGGGTAATACCATTCCCCAAGTCAGCAATGAAGTACTCCGCCTGACCCCGCCAACGGTTAGTTTCCTCACCTTGGGCGTTGACAGTTACTACGTCAAATTCAAACTGCTTGGCTTGATTTTGTTTTATAAGTCCAGGATATTGTTTAACAGATACGGTCGGTTTTCTCTGACCAATAATCTTTTCTTCTATTGATGCGACATCTTCATCCCTAAAATTCAGGATGTTTTGTAAACGTTTTAAGGCATTGCGGTCTTTTTCACTGATGGGGTATTGCCGTTTTATTACCTGAGATAAAGCTTGCTCATAACGTTGCAATTTTTGCTGTCGCTGGCGATATGGTTCAAGAGCCTCGAACTCAATTAAATTAGCCTCCTCAACCGATAATCTCAGCTGATTTCGCAACTCATCTAGATAGATGCGGTTGATATCGATAATTTCTCCTTCGTCCTCAAGCACAATCTGATCAAATACTTTGCAGTATTTGAGCTTAGGGTCATCAACAGGCGCTTTCGCCAGCCGAATCCTGTAACCTTCTTTAACAGGATAAAACTGTGGTGTCATCGCAGGAGCAGCTTCCAGCACCTTGCTACTGGCATAATTATGCAACTCATCCGCTGAAATCCAGCCATCTTCGTCTTGGTCTGCTGTTCCTTTCTCAATTCCCTCTACCAGATAACGAGTGTAGATAGAAAGGTCAGACCCTTCTTGCTCAAAGGAATATTGAGTGGAGGTGGAAGATGTAAGAATTGCTCGACCTTTACTACCTAACTGTGCCTGGACATCCACAGAACCATCATCTTTGACAGTCAATCCATCAGGAAAAGCTCCACTAAAGCAACAGTCTAAAATAATTACCTGTCGCTCTGATTTACTGCCATTCATGCTGTCATGGAGGAATCTAGCGGCGACTGCCGTAGGTGTAACTAATCTTCCATGTTCTAGGCTAGTTTCACCGCTTGATAGAAAAAGGTTGCGGCTTTCATCTTTAACCCCATGACCAGAAAAGTAAAACAGCAACAAGTCATTTTTCTGGCGATTGGCAAACAGCGTGTAAATGGCTCTCTCCATCACCTGTCGCTGTGGATTTGTCAGTACTACCACATCTGCTGCTGCGAATTCACCCATTTCAGGATGTATCAAAACCTGCTTGAGGGCTTCCACATCCCTAGAGGCAGAGGGTAACGAGGTTAGACCTAATTCATATTCACTTACCCCAATTAGCAAGGCAAATTTAGCCATCAGCCTTTGTTACACTAACTTTTATCTTGGAAAGCCTTTCAATGGCACTCAAAGCATCATCTAGCTGCTCTTTATTGCCATACTCTAGCTTGTACTTTGTGCCATTATCTTCATACTCCAGCTTCACTGTTTTTCCATAGAAGCGATTCCCCAGCGAATCTAAGAGTTCTTTAGCTTTCTTAGGATTTACTACAGTTTTCAGCATTCCTGGTATAAATCCCGCTAAAGCTGGTTTACTCCCCTTGGGAATTTCAGATTCTCTAACTGGTTCAGAATTCTCTACCAACTCACTAATTTCTTGTGCAAGATTAATGGTTAATTCTTCTAATTCTTCTGGCTCTAAATCAATATCAGCATTAGTCAAATCAATCAATACCTGAACATTGTTTAACATTAATTTGAGTTTTTACTGCGTTCATTTACCTAAGTATCGTAACTTTTTTTGCTGTACGGGGGTTGCTACTGGTCAGAGAAGGCATTTTTTACCTCAGACAACGCTGATTGATGCTGAGACTATGCCGTTATGATTAAATTTAGAGTCAAGTCAAGCGCACTACACAATACCTCAAAGCTGAAGTTGGTGAAGGGAAACAATGGTAATAGTGGTTGTCGTAATTAACACTCTAATTTCGCTGATGCTACTCTATGCAGCTTGGCGAATCTGGCAACTTAAGCAGCAGTTAGCATATATAGCAGATAGATTAATTGACTATGAACGCTGTAGCCATGCCGCACTGTATAAAGCACCCGAAAATATTTCTCTGAGTCAGCAGAATATTCATAACTTGCGCCAGGGAAACCAAGGGCTACGGGTGCAAATTCAACAAGTGCGACAAATTGTCAGCTTGCTATTTCTGGGACGCCAAGCCTGGCGACGAAATTTTCCAAGAGTAAAGTTCACATCTGGAAAAAAGACAGTCGCAAAAAGAGTTTAATAAATAAAAGCAACATTTATAGCTGATATATTGTCACGATAGATTAAATAGATAAAATCCTTTGGGTCTTGCAAGGAGAGAAAACCCACCTAAAATGAGTGTAAGGAGAGAAACAATAAGATGTCTAATAACCGTTCTGGAGTATTTATTGGCGGGTTGATGTTGGGAGCTACCATCGGTGCTTTAACCGGGTTACTAGCAGCTCCACGCACAGGGCGTGAAACACGTAAATTATTGAAAAAATCTGCCAATGCTATCCCAGAATTGGCAGAAGATTTATCAACAAGTGTACAAATCCAAGCAGATCGTCTTTCTGCTAGCGCACTGCGAAACTGGGATGATACTTTAGATAGATTAAAGGAAGCGATCGCAGCTGGTGTAGATGCCAGTCAGCGAGAAAGCCAAGTCTTAAAACGGCAAACAGCTGCACAAGACTCAGATCCGGTTCCCCAGCAATTAGAACGCTCATAGATGGCATAACTGTGATTGATCCCTTGTTTTGGTTGGGACTGTCTATCCTCTTAGTCGCTACCAGTTTGACTGCGGTTTTGGTAGCGGCGATACCAGCTTTGCAGGAGCTAGCACGCGCTGCTCGCAGTGCAGAAAAACTATTTGATACCCTCTCACGAGAATTACCACCTACTCTAGATGCTATCCGCATGACTGGCTTAGAAATCACTGACTTGACCGATGATGTCAGTGAAGGTGTCAAAAGCGCCGGTCAAGTCGTTAAACAAGTTGATCAAAGCCTTGATAGTGCAAAAAAACAAGCTCAAAATCTACAAGTAGGCACACGTAGCGTCTTTGTTGGCGTCAAAGCCGCTTGGAAAAATTTTACGCGCCAAAAACCTGCGAGGCGAACAGTAGAACGTCTGCCAATTAATGAGACACCGCTAACGTTGCGAGAACGAGAAGCACTCAGACAAGAAAATCGCCGGACAAAAGCAGAAATATACCGCACTGAGGACGGTTACAACGACGCTGCTAGCTGGGAAACTAGTTTTGAGGATGAAGATTTACTTTCCAAGCCCACAGCCTCCGACGATTGGTATAACCAAGATTAGAAAGCATCAAAGGGACTGGGGACTGGGGACTGGGGAAAGAGAATTATTCTTTCGCTTCCCCGTCCCGCGTTAGGGGTTCCTACCGTAGCTCTCTCTGTCCCCAATTCCTAGTCCCCAATCCCCATTGTTCCTTGTCTCCAGGGGGCCCCACCTTGCCCAATCACGCCACTTGCTTTCCGACGCAGTGGCTCCCCAATCCCCAGTCTTTTGCTTTGATCCCTTAGATTAGAGTAAAGTAAACAAGTGTAAAGAAGTATCACTTTTCCAGTACTCTTTTAAAACAACTTGTTCACTTCTACTGTTGATATTTGTATAAAAACGTCCATGCAGTCTTGTTTTTGGCGACGAATCCTGGTATCTATTGCGGTATTTTTCCTAGCTGGGTCAATTTGGGTCATGCATTCTCCCCCAGCTCTTGCGTATGACAATCCTGAATTACTACCTGACACTTTTACCCCAGTTGTAGACTTAGCTAAAACTCTTCCTGAGTTGCAAGAAGAAAAGCTTGTCACAGATTTAGAGCAATTTGAAGCTGATACTGGCTGGAAATTACGAGTATTGACTCAGTATGACCGTACTCCAGGTCGGGCAGTCATCAAATATTGGGGTTTAGATGACAAAAGTATTTTGTTAGTTGCCGATTCTCGTGGCGGTAACATCCTTAGCTTTAGTGTTGGTGATGCTGTTTATAAACTTTTACCTCGGACTTTCTGGATAGAACTGCAAACCCGCTTTGGTAATTTGTACTTTGTACGCGAACAAGGCGAAGACCAAGCCATTTTGCAAGCTCTAGAATCGGTTAAAGGCTGCTTGCTAAAGGGTGGGTGCAATGTTGTTCCTGGATTACCACGGGAGCAGTGGATTCTCACCCTGATTACCTCAATTATTGGTGGGATAATTTGTGGATTTGCAGCTCAACCTCACCGCGAAGGACAAGTTTTTGCTTGGCAATGGGCTTTAATTTTCTCTCCTTTATGGGGAATATTATTTATTGCCTTCGGAATTGGGCCAGTGGTGACGCGCACGAGTGAATGGCTACCTCTAGTTCGCAATATTGCCGGTTTTCTGATTGGCGTTTTGGTTGCGTACCTATCTCCTATTTTCAGTCGACCTTCTTCTAGTACTGAGTCCTGAGTTTTAAGTGAGGAGTAATGAGTTTTTAATTAACTCTTCACTTCTCACTCTACTTAAGCTGATAAGCTGAAAGCTGATATCTGAGAAGCTTAATAACAATGGAATGGCACGTAACTGATGCTCAAAGTTTAGCAATCATTGATAGTGAAATTGGTGATCATGTCTTTTCACCCGCAGAGTATGAGATTGTCCGGCGGGTGGTATATGCCACAGCCGACTTTGAGTATAAGTCTTTGATTCGCTTTTCTGAGCGTGCCTTGCAAGCTGGTGCAGCAGCATTAGCGGCGCGTACCACGATTGTGGTAGATGTGCCGATGGTGCAAGTAGGTATTGCGTACGATATCCAAAATACCTTTGCCAATCCGGTGTATTGCAGCATGGAAGCTTTGACGCGCCCACAAAAAGAAAAAACTCGGACAGCGTGGGGAATAGAAACTCTCGCTAAGCGTTATCCAGAGGGCATTTTTGTGGTTGGTCAAGCACAGACAGCACTGACAACATTGGTTGATTTGATTGAGGCTGAGGAAATTAGACCCGCTTTGATAATTGCGACTCCAGTGGGATTTGTGAATGTGGATGCTGCCAAAGCGTGTTTACAAGACTCTTTAGTACCTCACATTACAATAGATAGTCGCAAAGGTAATGCAGTTGTAGCAGCTGCAATCCTTGATGGATTGGTAGACTTGGCTTGGCAAGCCTATGGACAAGATGGACATGGAGGAAATTGAAAAAAGGAGTAGGGGAGCACAAGAGAATTAATATCTGTAATCTTCTTCATCCCCCTGCTCTTCTGCCCCCCGGTCACTGAGCGGAGCAGAGGTGCTGCGCCTCTGCCCCTCTGAGCGGCGACGCCGACGCGGTTTTTCCTGCTGGTCTTCACGCAGGCGGCGACCGACTTCATTAAAGAAATCTCTTCGCAGATAAGGATAATCGCTGACCCAGAGGTTGCGATTGGGAAAGTATATATCGCTGAATTCTTCAATACTGCTCAAATCTGCGCGATTTGACATTAATATCATTTCTGCAACTTGACCGCGAGCGATAGCTTTGTGAGCAGGACGTAGTGGTGCTACAAACTCAATGCTAAATCCTGTTTCATCACCTATCTCTAAGTTAATCTGTTTTTCTCGGTTTTCGACAATCACCAATTCACCTTTGCTGTTGACGGTTTCTTGCTTACCAATCAACTGGTCTGTAATCCACCAATCTAGGACTCGACCACGGAAAAAGCCGCTGTACTTGTAACGGCGGCATTGTGAATTCCGCATACTTGCCTGAACCACTGGATACCATAACCAAAAAAAAGCGCTAACTACTCCCAGCACAAATACGATGGCACCAAACTCAAGCCTGAACAAGGCTTTGACAAGCAGAATCACAACTACAGCAACTACAGAAATTAATAGCCGTTGCAAAAAATTTGAAAACTTCCCCCAGTAGTACTTGTACTGTAGACCAGTAGCAATCAGGGGGACGAGTTGTTCAAATTTCTGGCGAGTCAGTGGAACAAGCATGAGTGCTAAGGTTTAGAGTATCTTTTCTAATCCATATACTAACGACTTTAGCGCCAAGACTTTGCGAATTGCCAATAGTACTCCTGGCATATAGCAGGCGCGATCGCTCGTATCATGTCGTAAAGTATAAATCTGACCTGCTGCGCCAAAAATTACCTCTTGATGAGCAATTAACCCTGGCAAGCGCACGCTATGAATCCGAATACCTTCATCTGCCTGACTACCCCTGGCTCCTGGTAATTTCTCCGTTTCTTCCACAAGAGGCTGGTTAAAAGTTTTACCAAATTCTCCTAATAACTGCGCTGTTTGAATCGCCGTACCACTAGGAGCATCAGCTTTTTGATTATGATGCAGTTCGATAATTTCCACGTGGTCAAAATATTGGGAAGCTGCAACTGCTGCTTGTTGCAACAATACCATACCAATAGAGAAGTTAGGAATAATCAGGCATCCGGTACTAGCTTTATCGGCAAAGTCTGCCAAGTCTTGAATTTGTTCGGGACTTAACCCCGTAGTGCCAACAACTGGACGAATGCCGTAGGCGATCGCACTGCGAATATTGTCATAAACTGAATCAGGATGGGTAAAGTCTACAATCACCCCTGGCGGAGATTGTCTATCACCAGCCACATACCCTAACATCGGTTCTAATTGATTGGTAATCGGCACTTCCAGCGGTTCACTTAAACCCGCCAACTCTCCAGCGTCTTTATCTTGATGTTCTACACTGTGGTCAATTGCACCCACTAGATTCAAGTCAGGTGCTTGCGCCACCGCTTTAACTACCTCACGGCCCATCTTGCCAGCAGCACCGTTGACAATAACTGGGATAGGAGCTTGATTCGTCATAGGTCGAGAAATACTTTTTGAGTCAACAAAGGAATTGTAGAGACTTTGGTGATCTAGTGGCTAGCTCCTCAAATTTCTGGTTCAATTCCGGCTGCTCTTAGTTGTGCAGCTAATTGTGCAGTTTTTTCCACTCCCCAAAGCAAGAGTTTGGCATTTTCATCCCACCACCTAAGCCAGTAACCTGTTCTATTTTCCCTGGTTCCTTGCCACACTCCCAAGAATAACCCTATTTCAGCAATCCAATAATGATGATTATTATCACAACTCCTGAGTTGATATTGCCCAGAACCATCCAACTGATAAACCTCTAAATCTCCGGTTTTTGGCTCGAAAATTACATAATTGGGAACCTGGAGAACTTGTTCATAAAAAAACCACTTCCCAGGGGGATAGGTAGGTTTGCTGGAATACTCGCTCCCTTCTGTATCAGAAAGAAATTCCATCACGATAGCAGGAATCTCACCTTGTAGTTGAGGGGTATAACTGCGTATCACTTCTTCTCTAGTAACTGTAATTACTGGTATATAAGCCCAATCTGGAGCTTTGATAATAAACTTTCGATTTAATGTCGCACATATACCATAGTTAGTGGTAATCAACGCATTTGCTGCTAGCTTGCCAGCAATTTCTAAGCTTTCAGTTAATGCAGCAGCCAATGATGGCTGATTAATGTTATCCACTGGCTCATCATCTAATACAAAGTCATCTGGTAGCTTTTCCCAGGTTATTTCGTAATGGGGTGTAATGGCTAACATAGTTTGCTTGACTAATTGAGCTTTTAATGCTTAATAGTAAATTATTCAAATATTGGCGACCACACATCAGAAATCACTACTTCCCAGCCTGGGAGCAAGTCTGGCAGAGTCAACACATCGCCATCTTGTAATACCACTTTTTCACTAGAACGGTAGACTTCCATAGTTCTAGTTCTGGGGTCTATCAAAATTCCGATTTGAGTACCTAAACTAATAAACTCCTGAATCTTCTGGCGGAGTTTATCTAAGGAATCAGTCTTAGACTTAACCTCTACTACTAAGTCAGGAACCAATTCTGCATAGTCTTCCGTGGAACGTTTCAGCCTATCTGCCCGAACAAATGATACATCAGGAGCGCGTAAATCTGTATTAGGCAGTCTGAAGCCAGCACTGGAACCAGCCACACGTCCCAGCTTGCGCGGTCTAACCCAATTTCTCAACAAAGCTGCAAACTCGGTTCCGACTTCTTCGGATTCATAACCTGATGGACTCATGACAACTATATCCCCGTTAACTAATTCCATGCGATAGTCAGGATAAGCTGCCTGTATTTTCTCCAGGTCTTTGACACTCAAAGACATAAGACCTCCTGAAACATCTAAATCTATATTGGCATTTCTGGTAAAAGTCTAGAAAAAATACCAGGTTCCTCCTTAATTGTCAATTTAATTCATAATTGATACTTAATAATTCATAATTACAAAAGCGTGTTAGCTCTGAACCCACCACTGTCTTGAAAAGTTTCCTACGGCGGGAAACCCGCCTACAGAACTTTTCGCTAATTGAAGACCACTAAATTAAAAACTGTTGTGCTTGCTCTGAACCCATTTAATTATGAATTATGAATTATGAATTAGTAATTATTTGGTCAATTCTTCCCATCAACGTTGCAATGATTTGGATTAGTGCTTCTGGTTCAATTGGCTTTGCTACATGCTGCTGAAATCCGGCTGCCAATGCTTGCTGCTGATTAAAATCTCCGGCGTAGGCAGTCAGGGCGATCGCAGGAATTTGCCCACCCTGCTCTGGCGGTAATGCTCTAATTTGTTGCACTAGCATATAGCCATCCATATTGGGCATTCCAATATCACTAAGCAATACATCGGGCTGATATTGCATTAATGTTGCAAATCCTTCGTCTGCGGTCGTGGCAGTTATTACCCTCGCTCCCGCCTGCTCTAGCACAAACGCCACAAACTCGCGGGAATCTATTTCGTCATCGATGACTAAAACTTGAATTTTATTCAAATCAAGCGATGGCTCAGAAGCGGAATGATCGAGGTTGATGGCGGTGGGGACGGGAATCAACGGCAGTTTTACGGTAAAGGTAGCTCCTAACCCTTCGCCAGGACTGTCTGCCTGAACTATGCCACCGTGCAGTTCAACCAAATGACGGACGATCGCCAGACCTAATCCCAATCCCCCAAATTTGCGCGTCGTAGTGCCATCCTGCTGCCGGAAATAGTCAAACACATCGGGCAGAAAGTCAGGATGAATACCCTTGCCGGTGTCGCTAACGGTAATCTGAGCCTGGTTGCCCACCTGCTCTAAGCGTACCGCCACCCGTCCACCAGCGGCAGTAAATTTGACCGCGTTGGAAAGCAGATTCCAGACCACTTGCTGTAAACGAGTTGCATCGCCGGAAACCTGTCCAACCGGGTCAAGAGTTGTTTCTATTGTAATGGACTTGGCTTCTGCTGCCAGATGCACCGTTTCGATCGCGGCTCTAATCATCGCGGCTGGATTGACTGGACTTACATTCAGGCTGAGTTTACCTTGTAGAATGCGGGAAACATTGAGCAAATCCTCAATCAGTTCGCATTGTAATTTAGCGTTCCGTTCAATAGTGGCAAGCCCTTGAGCGGTCTTAGTTTTGTCTAGCTTGCCGCTTTGGAGAAGCTTTGACCAACCCAGAATCGGGTTCAGAGGCGATCGCAACTCATGTGAAAGTACCGCTAAAAACTCATCCTTGATGCGATTTGCCTGTCTTAACTGCTTTGCTTGCTGCTGGAGTGAAGCCGTCAGGTTTGCTCGTTCCAGGGCGATCGCGATCTGATCGCAGGTAGATTGCAACAGTTCAATTTCTGCACGGGGATGGGTTTTCCTAGCACTTCTGCTTCACTCCAGCCGAACAGCCGCACCGCCGCCGGATTCCAGAGCCGGACTGTGCCATCCGGTTCAATGAGTGCGATCGCTAAGGGAGACGAGTCAATTAACGTTTTCAGGGTTTGGTGTGTTTGCTGTAGCTCCTGCTCTGTTCGTTGCCGTTCCCGGCGCTCTTGAGTTTCTCGCAATGCCCGCTGCACCGATGGCACTAACCGCCCTAGCCGTTGCTTCAGCACATAGTCTGTGGCTCCACTTTTGAGCGTTTCGATCGCTAGTTCCTCACCCAAACTACCGGAGACAAAAATAAATGGCACATCGGGACAAAGCTTGTGGGCAATTTCCAGTACCGAGATGCCATCACAATCAGGCAGCGTATAATCTGCCAAAATCAGATCAAATTGCTGAATTTCTAGCGCCGTCACAAACTCAGTGCGAGTTTTTACCCACATGAGTTTGTAGTCGATGCCGCCATCTGATAGTGTAACTTGAAGGACTTCTGCATCCAGTGGGTTATCTTCGAGCAAGAGAAACTGGAGTGTTACCATTATGATGCCTGCTGTTTCGATAGCGAAAAGTAGAACGTTGCGCCGTGATCAATTTCGCCTTTAGCCTAAGTGTAATAGCCATGCCAATGAACAATGCACCGGATATTGGCAAATTCTACCCCTGTTCTGACAAACTCCCCTTAGGGATGCAGGCGTTGGAAAACTTGGAACGGCCGCTCGCGGTCTTTCATCTTAATAGACCTCTTGCATAAATGTTTAAATTGTCATGTTGAGCGGAGCGAAACATCTCGGAGATTCCTCCCTCCACTACTTCTGGTCAGAATGACACTAATAATTTTCGGACTTTTGCAAGAAGTCTAATGTCGTCGCAAGTCATAAGATATCTTAAAGTAAAACGCCTCCAGTTCTTGGTTGACGGCTTTTAGTTTAACTGTGCTGTTCGACTCGCTGTTATCAAGTCTCGTTCATTTCACACAGTACTATTCAGGCTATTTACGTACAGTAACATTCTGTAAATAAGCGGACAATCCTTCTGAAGAAGGGTAAATGCGGTTTCCAGTCAAGTGTTAAGTAGCTAGGCGTAAATAAATTAAAGTTTGTAGTAAGGACTTTAGTCCATATAATCCTTGTTTTGAGCGATGAATCGCTCACTACGAACTAGGATTTTATTTTATATTTAACAATACTTACCTATTTAATACCATTTAAAACTCAGTATTCAACAAAAAAAGAGCCAGAAAGTTAATTTCTGACTCATAGTTGGAGACAAAAGAATCATCAAATAAAGGCTGACGTTGGTAACAACTAGATTCTCCCTAGATTATGTAGCCCTAAGATAATGCCCGTTCCTAAGATATGACCAAAGGCGGTAGTTGCTAATAGTGCAGGAACACCAAACCCACCAAGTGGATTGGGTAAGGGTAGGGCTGGTTCTGCATTGGGATACTTGATTGTGGATTTGCCAAAGGCAATAGCAGCAAGATTCGCTAGAATCATGATGATCCCAACTGTAGGACTCCATGATAGGGGTGTGGTTGCAGCAGCTAGTAAGGTCGAAGTTAACACCTGATTTGCTCCTGAAAATTATTAATGATTGAAAATATAATCTGAATATTTCAGAGGTTAATTCCAGAAAACTCCTAATATTGCATTAATATTTAACAGTTATTCTAACTACTTAATACAATCAGCCTCCTGCTGTGGCTTTTTCGCCGCCGGCGATTGATTAAGTCTTGCAAGAGCGATCGCCCACAGTTCACATAGTCCATACTGAAAAAAGATGGGTGCAAACCCTTCATCAAGCGAGTTGGAGACTCGGACAAGTTAAAATAGACAGTGGTGGGTAAACAGCCTCATCAATAAAAACTCTAAACAATCATCATAGAAATGCCATAGTACATTTTTTACAGATAACAAGAATCACCTAATTATCAGAGAAGTTTAGAGCACTCAGACGCTTATGTAACTGCGTCAAGTCTATGCTGATATTCTATTACTAGAACTTTTATGTAATTCAAGCAAAGGGCTGCCAATAAAAGAACTAAGTTTTGGTAATTATACTGGTTAAAAAACATGACTAATATTAATGTGATCGGATTAATTATTTAAATTTGACAATTTGTAGCCAATAAGAACTGTTATGTTTAGCTTATATGTCAAAGTGAAGTGTAAGCGCGATCGTTGCAAGATAATTTACACTCAAAGTGATACCGATTAATTGTAGCTTCTGTTATGTCCTCAACTCTAGATTCTTTGCCACCTGCACTCGCTAAAATTGTCCAGCGCTTTCAACGCGCTTCCGAACCCAAGCGACGCTACGAACAGCTAATCTGGTATGCTCAGAAGCTCAATGAGTTCCCAGAAGCAGATAAACTACCTGAGAATAAAGTTCCTGGTTGCGTTTCTCAAGTTTATGTCACAGCATCTTTGGATGATGGTAAGGTTGCGTTTCAGGGCGATTCTGATTCCCAGCTAACGAAAGGATTAGTAGGGTTGTTGGTTGAAGGATTAAATGGATTAACGCCAACTGAAATTGTGCAACTAACTCCAGATTTTATCCAAGCAACGGGTTTAAATGTCAGCCTAACACCTTCCCGCGCCAATGGATTTTACAACATTTTTAAAACCATGCAAAAAAAGGCGTTGGAATGTAAGTTAGATCTGCCAAACTAAACTTATTTAGTTAATACTGTCATTGGTCATTAATAAAATAACAAATGACAGATTACAAATGAAAAATAACAAATAACAAAATTTAATCTGATGTCTACCAACTTATTATCAACTTCTGATGCTGTTGGCTTTGGTGGAGTAGTTCAAGAATATCTCTGGAACTGGAACAATCAGCAATTGCGCGTTGTTTATGAAACTCTCGGTAAAGGTTCCCCACTATTGCTACTCCCAGCTTTCAGCACTGTTTCCACACGTTTAGAAATGGGTGAACTTGCAAGGTTACTAGCTCCCCATTTTCAAGTTACAGCGGTTGATTGGCCGGGTTTTGGGGAATCTTCTCGACCTAGTTTAGACTATAGCCCAGCTTTATATCACGAATTTTTAGCAGATTTTGTCAAATCTGTGTTTCATACCAGTATTACAGTACTTGCCGCTGGTCATGCTGCTGGTTACGTGTTGCAACTAGCCCAGAGAGAGCCTGGTGTTTTCTCACGGATTGCGTTGGTAGCTCCCACTTGGCGGGGCCCTTTGCCAACAATGGGAGCAAATCAGCAGACAGCTGGCATGGTAAAAGAATTAGTGCGATCGCCTATTCTCGGTCAAACTCTCTACAAACTCAATACCACTCCATCTTTTTTAAGTTTTATGTACCGCCGCCACGTCTTTACCGACGCGGCTAAACTTACACCCAACTTCATCGAAAAGAAGTGGCAAATAACTCAAAAACCAGGAGCGCGATTTGCTTCTGCTGCCTTTGTGACTGGTAATCTAGATGCTGTACGCGAGCAATCTGATTTTCTGGCACTTGTGCGTTCTTTATCCGTACCGCTCATGGTAGTAATTGGAGAATCCAGCCCTCCCAAATCACGAGCAGAAATGGACGCTGTAGCAGCCTTACCAGGAGTGAAAAGCGTCGTAGTTCCTGGTTCCCTGGGACTGCATGAAGAATACCCAGCAGAGGTTCTAGAAGCAGTTCAAGATTTTTTATTACCCTCATAAAATTAAATCCTGACACCAAAATTCAGATCACTGGCAACACTTTTGAGCATAAAACTCTACAACTATACCGTAAGAGTTATTTGCAAGGACGAGCAATGAAAAATACTCCATAGGGAGCAGCAAAATCAATGACTTCAGCATCTTTGAAAACGTAAATGCCCAAGCAAAACCCGGCAATGCGATAAGTTGACATGAGATAATCTCTTGTGTGAATTCTTAGTATTATTGAGCAGCGATAAGTTGTTCTAGTTCAGTAATTCTGGCTTGTAATACCGCTACTTCTTGTTCGGAATAGCGGATGGGGATGTGTTGCGGACAATTCCAATTCCAGGCTTCAACTTGAAACAGAATCACTCGTTCAATCTCCCCTTCATAGTTGGGAACCTTTAGGCGTTCTGTTAGTTGGACATCGTCCTCTACATACCTAGCTCGTCCCCAAATTTTCAACCGCTTGCGATCGCGATAATCCATTAAAAATAAGAAGGCTTTGTCGTTCTCTGAAAGATTGCCAACAGATACGTACTGGACATTTCCTTTAAAGTCAGCAAATCCCAGGGTCTTGTCATCTAATGCTTTTAAAAAACCAGGTTGTCCACCGCGAAACTGAATATAAGGATAACCATTAGAACTGACAGTTCCCAAGTAGAAACCATCCATTTGAGCAATAAATTCCTCGATTTGTGGCGTGATAGTATCGTTATCGGGGCCATTTTGTTCAAATCGGGCGTAGGTTTGTCGGGAACCACGTTGTTCTTGAGCTGCTTTGACGGCAGGAGTAAAGGCGAGTTGTGTAAATTTACGTGGCATAACTTCATCTCATGAGATAGCAATATGAGTCTAGTCAAGGGAGCATTTTCTAGAGCTTTACCATAGGGATGTAACCTGGTAATTGTTTGATTCGAGCTATCCAGTTTTGGATGTGAGGATAGGGGTCAAGGGCAATCTTGCCATCAGGTGCTAAAGCGACGTAGGGGAAAACTGCTACGTCTGCGATGGTTGGTCGCTCGAACTCTAACCATTTGCGCGATCGCAAATGTTGATCGAGTTGTGTAAAAATGAATTCTGCTTTCTGGTTAGCTCGGTCGATATTAATGCTCGTGGCGTTGAACAAGTAGTATAGGCGAGCAGATTCAGGGCCCTGACGGACTTCGCCTGCGGCGGTAGATAACCAGCGCACAATCTGGCTAAGGGACACCGCATCTAAAGGAAGCCATTGCTCGCCGCCATAGCAACGAGCCAAATAAACCAAAATCGCTTGAGCGTCTGCAATAGTTATGTTGCCATCCACTAGTACAGGAACTTGACCAAAGGAATTGAGCGATAAAAACTCAGATGATTTATGTTCTCCCTTCATCAAATCAACTTTAATCCACTCACATTCAAGATTTAAAAGTGATAGCAACAGAAGGGCTTTATAACTGTTACCAGATAATTCGTAACCGTAGAGCTTAATCATAGAGTTAGTCCTCAATCATGTGTAAATATGAACAGTTTGTTGATAATAAGTCACGTTTTAGTCCAAAGAAGAATGTAAGCATCCTTCATCGTGACAAGTCGATTTGTTTAACAAACAGCATTGTTTTGTTTGCCGCAGTTTACAAAGATTCCTTACTTCAAATTGATAGATTTTTGTACCGTTCGTTCGGTATAGAGATACTGTACCGATTGTTCGGTATAATGTCAAGAGATAAAGTTTCAATTTGTGCAAATGGCAAAAGACACGTACATTCCATGCCTGCTAAATCTGTTTCGACAATATGGTTACGATGGAGCTACCTTATCTAAGATTTCTCAACAGACAGGTCTAGGAAAAGCGAGCCTTTATCACCACTTTCCCGGTGGTAAAGACGACATGGTGAATGCCGTATTAAATTTTCTCGAAAGTTACTTGGAGCAACACATCCTACAGGCGCTTCGTGGTGAAGGTGATGCAATGACTCGATTACAGAAAATGTGCGCTCAGCTCAGTGAGCTATATGAAGGTGGGCAACAACCGTGCCTGTTCGCCATATTGCTTATGGGTTCGGCACGAGACATTTTTCATGCCAAAGTACAAACTTTATTACGCACATGGATTGATGAGATTGCAACCGTGCTGATTGAGGCAGGATTAGACAAATCGCAAGCAAAGCAGCGAGGAGAAGATGCCGTCATTGCAATTCAAGGCTCTCTGATTCTGGTGCAAGGCTTAAACGATCTTGCTCCCTTTCAACGTATAGTAAAACAATTACCGCAAGAACTTTGCCGAGATATACAAGAGTGTTTGTAACTTCGGCTATGCGGTTATTTTTCTGAAACCCGAATCAATGCCAAGTTCGCACAAAAATATAAAAAGTCTTATCATGGGTGATAATGATTATCCATAAGGTGAGACAAAAGGCATTTAGAGTATGGTGGCTGACGTAATCACACATTCAGTTCCCGTTACTGTTCTGACTGGCTATTTGGGAGCAGGTAAAACGACTCTACTCAATCACATCCTCACCTACGAACACGGCAAAAAAGTTGCTGTGATTGTGAATGAATTTGGGGAAGTGGGCATTGATAATCAATTGGTTATCGATGCAGATGAAGAAATATTTGAGATGAATAATGGCTGCATCTGTTGTACAGTGAGGGGCGACTTAATTCGCATCATTAACAATTTGATGAAGCGACGTGATAAATTTGACCATTTAGTAATAGAAACAACTGGAATAGCTGACCCTGCACCAGTGATTCAGACATTCTTTGTGGATGAAGATATGCAAAGCCAACTGTCTCTGGATGCTGTGGTGACAGTTGTGGATGCCAAGCACATCTGGCAGCACTGGGATGCAGACGAAGCACAAGAACAGATTGCCTTTGCCGATGTAATTTTACTTAATAAAACTGATTTAGTAGCGCCAGAAGAGTTAGATGAATTAGAAAAACGGATTCGGGCGATGAATGCGATCGCTAAAATTTACCGTACCCGCAACTCTGAACTAGAAATGGATGCTTTGTTGGGTGTGAAAGCCTTTGATTTAGACCGCGTATTGGAAATTGATCCGAATTTCTTAGGCGAAGATGCCCACGTACATGATGAAAGCGTCTTTTCTGTAGCTTTAGTAGAAGCAGGCGCACTGGACGGGGAAAAATTAAACGCCTGGATTTCTGAGTTATTGCGTACCCAAGGCCCAGATATCTTTCGGATGAAAGGTATTTTAAATATTGCTGGGGAAGATAATCGATTTGTGTTCCAAGGGGTACACATGATATTCGATGGCAGACCCGATCGCCCCTGGAAACCAAGCGAAACCCCAAAAAACGAACTAGTCTTCATCGGTCGCAATCTTGATGCAGCCCAACTCAAACAAGATTTCCTTGCCTGTCTAGCATAAATAGGGAGCAGAGAACAGAGAATAGGGAATAGAAAAAATTTTCCCATTCCCCAGTCCCCATTCCCCAGTCCCCAGTCCCCAATCCCCAATAAATATGAACTCCACAACCAGCAAATCTAAGGAATTTGAAGAACACTATTCGGGGACACTCTCAGATTATGTAACTGCGATCGCCTGGTCGCCACAAGGTAAAACTTTAGCAGCAACTTCCGCAGCTGGGGAAGTGATATTGTGGAAAGATGGCGATTTAACAACTTTGCAGACTGGCGACGGTCAATCAGTTGATTGTGTTGCTTTTTCCCCAGACGGAAAATTTTTAGCTATTGGGGGACAAGATGGACAGGTCAAAATTTGGCAGAACACTGAATTAATCGCCACTTTGAAAAATGCCCCAGCGTGGGTTGACAAGCTAGCTTGGAGTCACGTTGGTAATCAACTAGCTTTTAGTTTGGGGCGTTACGTGCAAGTGTGGGATGCAGATACCCGCAAGGTTGTTGTGACGCTGAATTTTGAAAACTCGTCAGTGCTGGGCATTGATTGGCGTATTGATGGGCAATACCTAGCGATTAGCGGTTATCAGGGAATCAAGATTTGGCACAGTCCAAACTGGGATGAAGAACCATACATCTTGGATATGCCCACTGTCAGTGTAGCTATGGCTTGGTCGCCTGATGGCAAATTTCTGGCTTCTGGCAATATGGATCGTAGCGTCACTGTCTTGGAATGGAACAACCCCGACCCTTGGGTGATGCGTGGCTTCCCTGGTAAAATTCGCCAACTAGCATGGTCAGAAGCTACCACTAAACTGGGGGCGCCAATACTGGCATCATCTAGTGTTGAAGGTATTGTAGTCTGGGAAAAGCTCGAAGATGATTCCTTGGGGTGGGAGGCACGAGTCTTAACTAATCACGTGGGTGTCATATCTGCGATCGCTTTTGCCCCCAAAAGCTTCCTTCTTGCTTCTGCTGCTACTGATGGTTGGTTGTGTTTGTGGAACAAAGCCAAGCAAGTATCCCAAGTGATCACGGGTGTTGCAGCTGGATTTTCCAGTCTGGCTTGGCATCCTCAAGGCAAACTGCTTGCAGCAGGTGGTGAAAATGGCGAATTACTGCTTTGGTCAAGGGTTTCGCGCGGTCAAGGATTCGGGCGAAGTTGAGTAATACTCAGTAATCAAGGTTGAAGGTAGCCCATAAATTGGCTATGCTGTATCAACAATAGTATCTATGTGTCAATTATGAATATAGCCAAACTGATTTTGCTTGCTTGTCCTGTATTTCTCGCATCTATACTAATGGTAGCCAACCCGGCGATCGCATCTATTCTGAAATCTACACCTGCTACACAGATTATTACAGTAGCATCTACGCAGCATATTACTGAATTTACAACACCATTAGCTCAAGCATCTAATCCAATCATTGAGCAACTTGGATGCAACTGCGGTAATTGCACTCAAGCTAAATTTCAGCAATTACAAGGCAAGCTGCCATCTGCCAGTTTTTGATAAAGTTACAAGTATAAATACTGTAAAGGCACAACATTAGTTGTGCCTTTATTAATTTCAAATTTCACCCGCGCTTCAAATATTTTAATTGTCGTAAAGTGTTTGCACTCCAAATTTTACATCAGCCCTGATTAAAAAAGAATAACTCAGTCTCTTGTGCTAGCGATCGCTTCGCGCCACAAATACCCACTGCTGTTCTCCCATAATTTGCTAATTGGTCGTTTTCTTAACTCCACATGCCCACACGTCGTAAACCTACCGCTACAATTGCCATAGATTCACGATTCGGCTAGCAAAATCACCTCATATGAACAATAAACACCATCATCTCCACATTGCACGCTTTAATCGCATAATCCCGTCAATTTGCGATATTTGCCAGAAATCACCACAATAGTGTAATTGCTGCTTCAGCAGGCGTTGAGAGAACCGCACTAAACTACTTACCAAAGGCACTAACCCCTGCATCACCCTCTTGCGACCTCTAGTTTTCTAGCCTGCAACGAGAAGCTAACATTTTGCGTAGCACAGACACCTTGGTAGTTGACAGCCTAACCCTGAACCTCTAGTATTTCGCTAAGTAAATATTAATAATGATTATCGTTTTTATACAATCAGCAGGAGTGGATGATGTCCAACAACCCATTAAGTAATACCTTACGAGCGGCTTTTGTCGCCTTGACGATTGGATTTTTTGGGTGCGGAAATCAAGCTGCAAGCACCTCATTCACTCAAACCACCACTAGCGTAAACGATAATCTTCCCCAAGTAGTAGCAACGACAACTGTACTGTGTGACTTAACTAAACAGGTTGCTGGGGATACCATTAATCTCACCTGCTTAATTTCCCCTGGTACAGACCCCCACCTTTATCAACCAAAATCGGAAGATCGCAAAGCCATTGAGCAAGCGAGTCTTATTCTCTATAATGGCTACAATTTTGAACCAGGTTTAATCAAAATAATTAAAGCATCTAAAAACCCTGCGCCGAAAATAGCCGTTGCTCAAGCTGCTGTGCCTAAGCCACAACGACTCCAGAAAGGTAGCAAGAAAGTTACTGATCCTCATCTTTGGCATAACACCAATAATACTATCAGGATGGTGGAAGTAATTAACCGCAACCTGGGAAAATTAGAACCTAATGAAGTAGAAAATTATATTAGTAATGCCAGAAAAATCACTAATGAAATAACCCAAATGGATAGCTGGATTAAGTCAACAATTGCCAGTATTCCGCCTAAACAACGTAAATTAGTCACAACTCATGATGCAATGGGTTATTATGCCAAAGCATATGGTCTTTCTTTAGCAGGAGCATTGGAAGGCATTAGTACTGCGGAAAAACCAACAGATGCACGAGTGAAAAATTTAGTTACAGGCATTAAACGCGCTAAAGTACCAACAATTTTTGCAGAGACTACAACTAACTCCAAATTGATTGAGTCTGTGGCCAGAGAAGCAAAAGTGAAAGTTTCTAGCAGAAAATTGTATACTGATGCACTTGGTGAACCGGGAAGCGACGGAGAAACTTATCAAAAAATGATGATTGCTAATACACGCACAATTGTAGAAGGGCTGGGAGGAACGTACTTGATGTTTGAAGCCAAAGCTACTAAGTAGCCCAAATAGTGGAGCTAGTGAGTTGCTCTGGTCAAGAAAGTTATAGCAATTGACGTCAACATAATTCGTAATTTGTAGTTATAACCAGTCTTAGCTCTAAACCCACCACTGCTTGAAAATTACCAATTATGCAGATTTGGTGGTAGCTTACCCATTTAATTACGAATTACGTAAAGCCTGCGGCACAGCTACACTTAGAGCGCAGCGGGGCGTAATACTCGGCTTGATAATTGCGAGGAGAATTTTCTTACTTGCTATTCTTGCACCTGATAAATTCCGCGCTGTCAGTCCCACTTGCAAAGCAGCTAATCTACTCATGATGAAAATTCACAACCCGACCAACGCAGATAAAGCGCAAGAAGTAATACGATTTAACTTTAAAAATGATACAAATACGTTGGTAGTGGCACGGCAATGCCCATACATGTCAACTTAACGTGAAATCTATATCCCGCCTTCAACTGAAGTTCCTTGCTCATAGCAAAATTCATCTAAAGATTACTATAAAATCGCCCAAAATCCTGAGTCTACTTGAGTAGATTTTTGCTATTAGCCAGAGAATTCATTCTCTGGCGGATGAGGAGGTCAACCTAGGAACGCCACTTGCTACAAACCGGGAAACCCGTCCAACGCAGTGGCTCAACTTTTCAAGACAGGTATCAAAACTTCTCCTATCGTAGGCGCTGCTTTGTAGCTTGCTTCCGCGTAGGGGTACGTGGGTGCAGAAACGCAGAGATAATAAAGAGTTTGAAATTTCAATACATCAAATTTCATCCCCTGATTCAGCAACGCTCCAAATTTTGTATTCATCCTTTCATTTTTAGCCACTACTGCAACATGCATTGAAATGCCACACTTAAGAGTAAAATTATAACTTTCGTCATAATAAGCTCTATCAGCCTATGATGAAAGTATTAAATCAAATCTTAGACGTTTTTCAGATATGGATAGTTAAATTTAATTCGTATTATATTGATAATCAGAAAAAAATATACAGATGGCAAGATGTAATTAGATAATATACATGAGGTTAAGCAAAAAGCATATGAGATTTATATGAGATTTATAGCTTTCATTTTCTTAAATGAATAACTAAACTAAAAATAGTTATAACTAATGAAGCAATATCCATGAAATGCTCATGACTAGTATCTAACAATTTCAAATACTTCAGGATAATTAACGTTTAAATCCTTGTTTAATTGCCGAGTTGCTTTCACAAAACTTATCATAAAGTGCATGAAGAGTAAAAAAAACTTTATTTATATTTCTCAAGTCATTTTCTCATTTTTGGGAGACGGAAACACAAGAGTTCAGAGGACTTTGAGTATTGCTTAACACTTTTTGTACATCCTCTAAAACTTTTTTTAGGCGATAATTTTAACACTGACTCTACATTTTTTTGCTCTGCAATTGACATACACATAATATAATCTTGGTCAATCAATATTTAGATGTATATTTCTAAATTTATAAGCAATTGAGTTGGCAATTAAGCTAAGCTTACTGATATAAGGAGCAAAATTTATAAACTGCGGTAAAAAATAAAACGATTAAGCTAAATTATATCTTTTCATAACTTCAGTTTAATCTTAAAGTCTTAAACTCTTACACTGTTTGGTTTTTTTATCAGCATAGCATCAAGAAATTTGTCTTGATAAATTCAGTATTTACTCTTATCAAGATAAAGAGAGTGGTAGTATCAAAAACTGGCGTATAAGTTACCTAAAAAAAGGCAATGCAGATGTTGAAAATTAACTTTAAAATTTGTAACAACTCACCTACTAGCAGAGAGTGCCAGACTTTAATAGATGATTCATTGATATATATGATGATTTGATAGAGATAAGTTATTTGACATAACTCTTGAATAATGTATTATTTGAAAGTCTTTGAATAAAATTTGTATATTGCTTTTTGATAGATATAGATTTTTGTTAATAGTTGCATAAAATTTGAATAAATCACAGAGTTATATCAAGAAAGAATAGTCAAATAACATAAAAATCTTATTCAGGAGGGATGCATATGTACAATACTATTCGAGTTCTAGTGGCTGATAGAGATTCCTTAATGGGAGTCGCTATTCGTGCTACTTTGATTGCTGAAAAAGATTTGATCATAGTAGGTGAAGCAAACAATCCCGATAAAGTTCAAGAATTAGAGCGAAAGCTTCAGCCAGATCTATTAATCATTGATCTGGATTCACCAAATTTTACACCACCTGAGCCAATACTCTATTTACATAAATCCTGTCCAAACTTGAAAATGCTGGCACTAGCTAACTGTGGTGAATTTTATCCCTCTATTTTAAAAGTAGGCGGTATAGTAGGCTGTGTTTTGAAATCTGAAAAGCCGCAAACGTTAGTTAGTGCTATTCGTACAGTGGTAAAAGGTAATACATGGTATAGTCAGAGCATTTTAGAAGAGCTTGTTGCACAAGAAGAGAATGAACTAAATCAAGATGGAAAAGCCACTTTGACAGAGCGAGAGCAACAAGTTCTCAGCATGATTGCACAAGGTTGGGATAATATTCGCATTGCTTGTGAGCTAAACCTTGGACATCAGACAGTGCGGAATTATATCAGTCGCATCTATGCTAAATTAGCAGTCAGTTCACGAGCTGAAGCGGTTGTGTGGGCTATGGAACATAGCCAAAAGAGTTTCAGGAAAGTGCTAGAACCGAGATAGCTATAGCATTGTAGAGTGTGATGCAAAAATCTGAAAAGCATTGTTGCAATCACTGAACTCTGCTTTACGGCAAGATAGTTACCCTATTAGAGTTGCAGTGGATGCTGTTGGCGAAGTCAAAAAACATCTTTAAACCTTTTCAAGCCTTCTGCTTTCCAGGTGTTTGCCAGAATATATAGCTGTTGCCAGGTAGTTTAGGACATCAGCTGCTCATAAAACTCTGACACCAAGCGAAAAATCAGAGTAGTAGCTTCCCCTGATTGTCTGTATTACTGCCAAGAGGCACAAGGCTTTGCGTCTCTTTTTGTGTTCAAAAGACATAAGCTAAGAGTTCTTTTAGAATGCTTGGATAGTAAAACCAAAAAGTTGTCTATTCTAATTCCTTGACTAAATTTAAAGTAATACAATGATTCGACTTCTGCTTGTAGACGACCAAACGCTGTTTCGGCAAGGATTAGCATCTTTACTCTCACTAGAGGAAGACTTAGAAGTTGTTGGTCAAGCTAGTCATGGCAAAGAAGCGATCGCTGTTACCGAACAACTCCAGCCCGATGTTATTCTCATGGATGTGCGGATGCCTATCTGCGATGGCGTGGTAGCAACACGCGAAATACATCAACGCTTCCCTTGGATCAGAATTCTTGTATTCACAACATTTGATGAAGACGAATACATTTGGCAGTCTTTGCAAGCAGGCGCACTCGGCTATCTGCTGAAAAGTACCCCTGCACCACAGTTGGCTACGGCAATTCGCACCCTACACCAAGGCTACTGTCAACTTAGTTCAACGATCGCACATAAAGTCTTTGCTCAACTCAACCCTCCACCTTCTGTCAAACAAAACTCTTATCAGCAGCTTTTGAGTGAGCGGGAATTAGAAGTGTTAACCCTAGTTACTCAAGGTAAAAATAATCGAGAAATTGCCAGAGTGCTACATCTGAGCGAGGGAACGGTTAAGAACTATGTCAGTCAGATTCTAGCTCGATTGGGAGTACGCGATCGCACTCAGGCCGCTCTCTGGGCAAAGCAAAATATTTCCAATTAAAAGAGTGGAAAACCAAATTATGAAACTTCATACATCTCTCCTGTCACCTGGCTTGGTATGGTTCTTGCGATTTTCTCTGACTTTTTTTCAAAAGTACTGGGTTCAATGGGTTTTGCTCATCTTGGCAGTGCTATTCCAACTGGCCTTTGAGGTGCTTGTTCCCTTTGCTTATCAGTTGATCTTTGATCGCGCCATTGTTAATCGTGATGCTAGTTTTCTTATACTCTTACTGAGCGGACTGGGCGCTGCTTTTATCATCCAATCCTTAGCTGGTCTTAGTCAGGATTATCTCAGTGCTCGAATAGGAGCAGGTGTTTTGAAAGATATACGCCTCAAAATGTTCAATCATTTGCAGCACCTATCCTTGGGTTTTTACACTCGCGTTCAAGCGGGCGAACTTATGTCTCGCTTCTCCAGCGACCTAGCTGACATCGAGAGAGCGATTGTCATTGATATCCCGATGGGTACTTTCAACATCCTTTTAATGGTTGTTAGTACCCTCTTACTCTTCGTCGTCGAGTGGCGACTGGCTCTAGTCACTTTAGTCACGTTGTCCGTAGGCTTCATGGGGCCACACCTATTTGGGTTACGGGTTGCTAAGACCAGTTATAGACGCAGGCAAGACGAAGCAAAGGTTTTAAGTATACTTCAAGAGAATATCAGTGCTCAACCTGTGATTAGGAACTTTGGATTGCAAAAGTCAGCACTATTCCAATTCCAAAAGCAACTGATTGTCTTATTACACAGCAGCCTACGCAGTAACTTCTACAGTGTTCTACTAGGGAGGCTTTCCAACCTGAGCATTAACTTTCTTCAGTTATTAATCATTGGTTTTGGTGCCTTTTTAGCCATGCGTGGCTATCTGACAACAGGAGCGCTAGTCGGGTTTATCAGCCTTCTGTTAAACGTGAATATCGCAACTGATGGTTTGACTCAACAAGTGCCAGCCCTAATAAGGACTACGAGTGGGATGCTACGCATCAAAGAACTGCTGGCTGAGCAACCTGAAGTGACGGATTTAGCCGATGCATTACCACTATCACAGTTGGCAAAAGATATTCGCTTTGAAAATGTAACCTTTAACTATTACGGAATGCAGCCCATTCTGGACAAAATCAGTTTTACGATTCAAGTAGGTGAGTCTGTAGCTTTTGTCGGCCCTAGTGGCTCTGGCAAAAGCACAATCCTCAACCTGCTCGTGCGGTTTTACGATCCTAACGAGGGTTCAGTCTTGTTTAACGGTTACGACCTGCGACAAGTCACTCAAGCATCGCTACGCGCACAAATAGGCACTGTCTTCCAAGAATCTTTCCTTTTCAACACCACAATTCGTGAAAACATCTGCCTGGGTAAGCCCGATGCAACCGATGTGGAAATCGAAGCAGCCGCAAAAGCAGCAGAAATCCATGATACGATCCTACGTTTTCCTCAGGGATATGACACCGTAGTGGGTGAAAGAGGTGGACAAATCTCAGGTGGTCAGCGGCAGCGAATTGCTATAGCGCGGGCAATCTTACGCAATCCAGCAATACTTATACTCGACGAGGCAACTTCGTCGCTAGATCCAGAGACGGAGTTAGCTATCAATACCACCCTAAAAAATTTAGCAATAGGTCGTACCGTCGTCTCTGTAACCCATCGGCTTACTTCTGTTGTGAATTGCGATCGCATCTTTGTGCTTGAAAGAGGAAAACTAATTGAACAGGGTACTCATAAAGAGTTACTTAAACTTCGGGGTCTTTATTATCGACTTTGGTGTAAACAGAGCGGAAAATCTCAAGTTGACGAAAACAGCCTAGAGCAGCCAAAATTGGGAGATTTTTCTCACTGACTGTGTGAGTTAGAAACTTCCAAAGAATGAATTATCGAAAAAACTCAAAAAACTGCAACCATATCTCTCTAAATAGGCATCAAAAGTCTGCCCTTCTAGTCGCTTTACTTTTGGTAATATTCTGGAGCTTTAGTATTTTTAATTATAGTTAGACAGCAGATATTATCCATCAAACTCTTGCTCTATCGTATTGTTTTACGAAATGCTTGATAGAATTTACTTTCTATAAATTTTAATTGAACTGCGACTTATTTCAATAACTTTTTCAGCGAATCAGTTAATACTAATTGAATTTACTACAAAAAAGCGGTAAGAATATGCTGCCGCCAGTAGCATATCCTTATCGCTTTTAATAATTATCATTATTATTGACTGGATATTTTCTTTTTTGGAAGTTCCATTATGCTGCTATATAACTTTCAAGTAAATCAATTCCAGTCTCAAACTTATCCAGACGCATGAATTCTTTTTGCATTTGCTCAATGTTCTTAATATAGCTGTTGTCGCTGGAAATCCGATCAATCAGTCTGGACAATTCCCGATGCTCAATCCACCTCAGATCTCCCCGTACACCCAAGCCATGATAAACTACCCTCGCCGCATTTCCGGGTTGGTCGTTTCTGGCGGGGAGAACTATCATCGGGACACCAAGACAGATGCACTCTTTGATCGTATTCATCCCTCCATTGGTAATCATCATTGAACTTTTCCGCAGAACCGCCATTTGCGGAACCCACTTGCAGGCATACACATTATCTGGAATCTCTCCAAGATCTTCCACTTCGCAGGTGTTTCCGATATTAAGTACGAACTCATAGTCTTGTCGTTGCTGGAACGTCTTAAGGGCAACCCGGAAGAACCGCTTGCTGGCTGGATATTCCCAACTGCGTGTGCCCAACGAGCAGTAGATTAGCGGTTTAGTACCGCTGAGGCGATCCATTTTGAAATCTTCATCTGCACGTGAGAGATCCACAACACACCCAAGATACTCGGCTCCAGGACGGGGTTCAAAGTCTAGCCTTTTCGGCATCAAGTAGTGTAGAGGAGACTTGAACATCGGGCCGTAATCTGAAAAACCTACTGTTAATCCCGCTGCACGCGCACGACTCCTCACAAATGCCCCTATCCCAAAGTAATATCTGAGGAAGTATTTCGGACGAAATGTTATAAACAATCTCACTACAAAAGCCAACAACATCCAGTCCAAAAGAACTATTAATGATGACCATGAGCTGCGATCGGGAATAAATGATGAGTCTGAAGGCGGAATTTTTGAATTAATAAATCCAGCAAATGCCGTACCAACCCCAACATAGGGAACTCCAGATTCTATAGCCGCAACAGCAACAAATGAAATAATTGAATCAATTAGTACCAGACCTACATTGCACTCTTTGATAATCTTGATAGTGTCCTCAAGTATATTCGCCAAAATCTCAGTTTCACGGCGAGTCTGTGCAAGCATCCCTCCGAACCGCTTGGGAAATGGCCTCAAAAGCTTATAGTGAAACCCTTGTTCTTCTATATATTTCCTGTAATGTTCCACCTGCTGGCTGTGAAGGGAGAGTTTTTCATCTCCTTCTGGTGGGAGAACAAACAGCACGTCCCATCCGCGTCTAGAAAAAGCCTTCGCTAATGCCATCATCGGCATGAACCCACCCCATTCAGGATACAAAGCAAACAATACAGACTTCTTTTCTCGCATTATACGCTCCATCTTAATATGCTCCTGACAGTTCGTTCATTGTTTATAAGGTGAGAAAAATTTATAGTTGCTAATAATTTATCTGAGTAATGTTCAAGTAACTTTCAAATGTTACAACGCTACTTTAGCTTGTACTATCGCTTCTTTTTTATCTGGGTACTAACTCGTTTAAGGTAATAAATTGTGTAAAGTTTATATGTGTTAGTTTTTAGCTTTTAATCTCGTCAAAATTCCAATCTACATTTTTACTAATTTCCAAAGCTGAAGCTTCTTGGGATAAATATCTTCTAGCTTATATTTTTGCCCTTTCTCCAACTTCTCTTTAATTAATTCCACAGAAAGACTGTGGTTGGGGAGGTATAAAAATACATCACTAAAACTATTAGAAATCTGGGGCACATTTAGCTCATTTACTAACTGAATCCTTACCTTTGGAGCAAGCAGATGGCTCAGAGATAGTTCATCACCTATACCATTTAACTGACAGGAACTAATCAAAAGTGGGTGAGTAGCTTTGTTGATTATCTGAACCACTTGGGGAGTGTAGATATTCAAGGACTTATTCCACCAAGTATCTGCTTGAGAACTAATTGCACAGGACAGAATTCCAACAGAAATCAACGTGATCTGGATCATCTGCCAAAGCTTCTGATGCCATTTAACAAAGGTTGAGGTAATTTGAGTGGTGAGGAGGTAACTAACAGCTAATTGAATACCCAAATAAAAAGGGATCAGATACCGAGGGTTTACTGATCGAATCCCCCCCCAAATTAGATCGGGTATTACCAAGGGTAGCGCCGGAACCACAATCAACGTTAAGACAAACAACCAAATCCGTTTTGAAGCTTTGCGACAGAGAAAATAAATTGAATATCCTACCAAAACTAAGATAAAAGGAATCAAACATAATTGCACATATTCCAATGTAGTGTTATTAAAAGTTCGCTCGAAATCGTAGTTAAAATCAACGAAAAAATAGCTAATGCTAAGAGTCCACGCTGCAATTAATTCTAAAAGAGATATTTTCGTGTCAGATGTCCAGCTCGTTGTCTCGTGAATTTGGGGTAACTGAATAATAACAACCAACAACCAGGGCATAAAAGCTAAAAGCCCTATTAGTGACGCAAGTAAATAGGCAGTAACAGTCTTGCTTAATCGGAAGCTTTCAGTTACAACTACATAGATACCATGAGCAATTGCCACAAACCCAGAAAACAGAAATGTGTACAACCCCAATGCTACGGTTGCTGCGTACATTCCCCAGCTAAACTTCGTTTTTAATCGCATTGCTCGTAGCAGTGTTGCGCTTGATAGCAAAATCGTCACAGTCCACAAACTATACTGCCGCGCTTCTTGTGCGTATAGTACATGGAATGGCAACACAGCTAACATTGCAATTGCTACCCATCCCATCAGAGATGACTTAAATAATTCCAGACATAGCCAATAGAAACAGGGGAACGCTAGCAAGCTAATTAAGGCAGACAAACTTCTCGTTACCGCGACTGAATTGCCAAACCATTGCACCCAAAACCGCGCAACTACGAAATATAGGGGTGAATGCTGAGGGACTTCCACTGCCAAAGATTTAATAGTATCTATCGAAGTTCTTCCAACAGCGGAAAGCTGATATTTCTGTAAATCTTCAACACCAATTTCGCCTCCATCGCAAACCTGCTTGGCCGCTTCTTGTTGTGTGTAGCCAGAAATCCGTAATGAGGTAAAAGTCTCATCAAACCAGTAGACTTTTCGGTCAAGATTAACGAAGCGAAAAAACACACCCAGTAACAATAATACAATGACTAAAAACTTTAACCAGACAATCTGTTTGCGACTTACCATGCTGCCTCATAACCAAACTTATTAAAGGATGATTGGAAAAATTTTTTGGTATTTTTACCCACCTTGAAAGCGTTAATTTTAAAAGGGTTGTCTTGAAAATACTTTTTCGATTGCTAAAGCTAGGCGTAAAAGCGATACCTCAGAGAACGGTGCTCCCACCAACATCAGACCAACTGGCAACCCTGAAGAAGTGAATCCCACAGGTAGAGAAATTGCACACAATCCAAGCATGTTTGCTAAACGTGTATTTCGTAATGACAATAGATTCTCTGCGGCGTACTTTTGACTATTTTGTTCTAAATCATTGATAATGGGTGGTACATTTGCCACAGTTGGCATGATAACAGCAGTATAATCATTCGTTCTCTGCAAATACTGCTTTTGAAGGTCTTTTAACCCCTGATAAACTTGTTGAGCATCACTATCCTGAATTTTTGCTCCTATATAAAATCTATCTAGTATGTCTTGTGAAATAGAGTTAGGATGAGCTTCTAAAAATTTCAGCCAATTTTTACTTGCCTCATAGTTAACAATATTACCTTTTGTATTAATAAGTTTTAGTGCTTGTTCAAACTCTGGAATATTGCCATTTTTAATAAGTGCCCCTTGTGCTGCAATATTTTCTATAGAAGCATCCAAAATAGCCGCAACTTCAGAATCAGCATCGTTCCAGACAATATTTGTACATACTAATAAATTTAAACCTTTACATCCAACGTCCGAAAAATCAATCTTATCAGTCTGAGCAATTACATGGTAAAGGACAGCTGCATCTTCGACGCAACGAGTCATAAAACCAACTGTATCTAATGTTTGACTTAGAGGAATAACACCTTCTGTTGAAATTAGTCCCGCAGTTGTTTTTAAACCAACTAAATTATTCCAAGCAGCAGGTGTTCGGATTGAGCCACCCGTATCAGTTCCCATACCAGCAAAACATAGACCTTTTGCCACAGCAACAGCTGAACCTGACGAAGAGCCACCTGGAACTCTTGCTTGCTCAGAACCAAAAGGATTTATTGGTGTCCCGAATGTAGGATTAATTCCTAGACCCGAAAAAGCCAATTCTGTCATATTGGTTTTACCAAGACAAATAAAGCCAGCATCAACAGATGTTTTGTAAGCTACTGCATCTTTTTGAGCAACTCTATCTAATAGAACCTTTAACCCTGCACTTGTCGGTTTACCTTGGATATCAAAATTGTCTTTCCATACAAGGGGAATACCATCATAAAGTGAAAGTCGTGTGTTAGTAGTCGCCCTTTTATATGCGGCATCTGCTTGTTTTTTGGCTTGTTGCTCAAAAACCTCTACAAATATTTTTTCTTTCCCTACTTCTTGATCAATTTTAGTTAAAAAATACTCAACTAATTCACGTGGATCTATATTGCCATTGTCAATACCATATCCAATGGCTTCCATAGTTGAATTTTCCCAAACTTGATCAATCATCACTAGTTACTCCATTAATAGGCTTATTGTAAGAGTCCTAATTTTAGGCTCTTTCTCTGCGTCTCTGTCTTGGAAAGTTTGAGACGCAGAGATTAACGAGAAACTTATCTGTTTACAGTTGATAATCTGATTAATGCAAGAGGTCTAATAAATAGCCCAAGACAGACTACCATTCCAGAATTGGCTGAGGAATAGTCTTATCAGAATTATCTTTCTCCAATTCAGATACAAGTTTTATAAATCTTTTTTGCTCTTTCCTTGGTAAACTATCTAGTTTCTTGACAAATAGAGACTCGTATCGAGCCAACTCTTTTTTTAGATATTCAGGTGCTTTCTTTCCATAGAATTTAACAAACATGCGGTAGGTGTTGTAGTGGTTTTTATCCACATCATCTTTATAATCAGTAATATCATCATAAATATCAATAAGTACTTCTAAAGGCCACATAACATCAAAACACTTTTGATCAAAAGTCTTGTTAGCTACTTGTACTAAAATTCCGTGTAGAGCACGTATATCAGAAGTGCGTAGCTCAGTAGCTTTGATAATATCTTCATAAGTTACATCTTTCTGAGATATTAGCTGACTTTCTAATTCAAAGTATTTTCCTAAATTTTCTAATTCTTGTTCAATTAACGGATGATACAAATTTCTTGTTTTCAGTACATCAACGATGATTTTGTGCTTTTGATTCCAGGAGTTTTTAACTTCAGAAAATAATTCTTTTTCTTGAAGGGCTTCTACTGCTTCATCAACTTCGTATACTAAAGCTTCTACAAACCCTAGAACTGGATAATAAGCAAAAAAATCTTTATGTGAAAGCTCATATAGCGGAAAATAAAGTGATGTAATTAAATCTAAAATTCGGGCCGATTTGTGCATACCCCAATAAGAGACATAGGGTCGCATAACAACATTGCTAGTTAAAGTGGTCATATCTTATTTACCTCTTTTGGATAATAATCTAGTGGTGAGTTTATCTTCAATTAGCTAACTCTACGTCAAGCTCAAGTTGTTGACTAATATAATCGATAGTCTGTTGTACCGTCAGAAGTTTTGTAGTCGCTTGATTAGAGATTTCAATATTGAATGTTTCCTCCAGAGCAACTATTAGTTCTAACGTATCTAAAGAATCCGCTCCTAAGTCTCTGGTAAAACTTGCGATGGGAGTAACTTTTTCTGGCTCAATTCCCAACTTTTCTACAACAATATTTTGGACTTTTTCAAAAACCTTTACCTTCTTCAACTGGTTAGACTGAGTTATTGTTTTAATTTCCTCCATGAGCTTAGCTAATTCTTTCAAGATCTTTAAAATACGCTGGTAGCGCGGAATATCTTCCTTATTTAAAGGAAAGCCGTTGCGAGCTTGCAGCCATTGCTTACAAATTTGATATCGATAACAATCAATGCGAAAGTCTAAAACTTCTGGTGAGGCTGTGCATGGATTTTTATTACTTTGCTTATCTGTCAGAGGCTCACTAATTTTTAATAAAAAAGAGTTAGTCATGGCTGATGAGGGAGGATTTTCAAATGTTTAAGTTGTTTTTACATCAGATCTAAAAGTAGGATTGTAATGTGCCGCGACGCCTAATGTCTAAAGTTGCACAATGAAATGCACCTCCAAAGGGATTGAAGTGTAAAAAATTGCAAGGTATTGGTTTAAATCCCCAATCTTTTAAGGCTTGAATTGTTGGTTCTTGGGATTTTTCACATATTACTCGTTCTTCATCTAAAACCAAAACATTCATACTTAACCACATACTACAAAGAGCAGCAGTTTCACTGAATAAACCTCCTTTAACAATAACTGGTTCTGGTGCAACGAGTATGTCCCAAGATTTTAAAATTGATGGCAGTTTTTTAACGTCAATATACTTTGGATTAATCATGACTTTACCTGGTGCAAGAGGCACAAATGTAGTGTCAATATGCATAGGTTGTTTTGAGCGTGTCTCAATAGTATGAACACGAAAATCATTTCCCAAATGACGTTGTAACCAGTTTATTCCAGCTTCGTTAGTTACATTACTTTTAGTTACGAAAATATCTCTGCCACAGCGGACAAAATCGGCAGCGTCAAAAACAACTTCAGATTCGTTAATAACATAACGCATAAATTCTCCATCTTTTGGGACAGTATAATTTTTGTCATATAGAGAATCTAGTAGCAAAGGTCTAGGAGCAGAAGTCCATTTTGCGCCTTGCTCAAAATATTCCTTAAATAAAGGGTAATAAGCATGACGTTCAAAATAACGGCATCTCCAGGACATAGGTGCTTCAATAATTTCATTGCCTATGACTAAAAAACAGTCTCTTGGGCAAGCTGAGCAGTTTCCTTTAGATTTCCAGTTAGGAGTAGAAAAAGTTCTACTATAGTCAGTAAAACTAGGACGCCTGACCTTTACGCCTTCTGATTCGAGAATATGAATAAACTCATCTAATTCTTTTTGTGCTGGTGCAACTCCCCATCTTTTGGAAACTTTACTTCCACCAACAAAGGAAAGAAGATTATAAAGTTTCTTAGGAATTCCTCCTAATAAAGATATGTGTTTAGGTGGATGAATAGCACCCTCTAATCTACCAACAACAATTTCTTCTAAGGGATCCCATTCATTATATGTGTTAACAACTAAGCTATCTGTATTTGCGTTTTTAAATTCTTCCTTTTCGTAGCTTTTATTTTCAATTGCTATATTTGTTTGTAGACTACTGAGTTCCATAACTATCTGCTCCAAAATTTTTATTTTGCTTAATAATCCAGGACTTATAGCGGTTCTCGCATGAGTGAGGTACACCAAGAACTAATTAACCACAGAGAGAAGTCGGTAGCTTGCTTTCCTAGGGAACGCTACACGAACCCGCAGGGTGCGGCGACTTCCGCCGTAAAGCCCTTCGGGCATGGCTTCTCTACGAGACGCTTTGCGAACGCTTAGCGCGCAGCGTCTCTGAAAAGAGACTCTAGGCTTCAGTGTAAACACTGATAAATTTGTACCTTAGCTGACTAGGAAACGCTATATGAAAATCATGACAAAACGTAGACGCGGAGAGGCTTGCCGGAGGCTACCACAAAGAGCACATTCGCGGAGCGTCTGTCTACGACACCAAAGCGAACGCAGAAAAGGAATAAGAATTTTAGAGAGTTCTTGTGTAAGCCCTATAATCTTTGCTGACAATGTTCCTAGTTTTGACGCTCTACAAGCTTGATGTATAAATCATCACAAATACCTATGATTCTGTCGTTATAGATAACTTCCGTTACGGCAATCAGGTAAGGTTCTTCTGCATTCACAAGTTCTTTAACTGTTACTCGGAATTGAACTTGATTTTTTTCCCTTTTTACTTCACCACGGAACTTAGTTGAGCTTTTTAGAGAGCTAAAAAATACAGGTTTACAGTTATTAAACTTAGTATGTAAACCTAGATAGTACATGTAGAAAAACACAACTTGATAGCAGCCCTCTATCAACATTGTTCCTGGCATCACAGGATCATTTTTAAAGTGTGCGTTAAATACCCAATGCTCAGGGTCAATATCTACTTCACCTAAAACCTGCCCCAAACCCCACGCTCCCCCTTGAGGATCAACGTGTAAAATTCGATTAATCATCAGTAGTTTATCATTGGCAAGAGCGTAAGGCTTTTGCCGTTGATAGGCATCACCAAAGCAGATATTGAAATTCCCTTTTTGCAGAGCTTGAATATCTTCGTCGCTAAACTTGGTTTTATAGCATGTCAGAGGAGGTGAAAAATTTTGTTTGACAATAGTTTGTCCTGGGGAAGCAGTATAAGCGGGTAGTCCTTTGGAATTATTGATATCTGTGTCTGAAAAATAACCTGAATTGGCATTAAGTCTGACTAAGGGTCGATTTTTGTGATAACAGATATATTCGTATTGCAAGAGCAGATTGTTTTTGGCTTTTATCAGCTTATGGATATATACTTCCCCGCGTATCGTTTCACCTGGTGAGGGAAACTCATCTAGACATTCAGATTGGCAACTTAAAGCTCTATAGCGTAATTGCCCCTCAAACATCATGTCACAGCCTATATAAGCCAGAGCCAGCAGCATTGCATGGGAAGCCTCTAAGATCATCAATCCAGACAGGGTATTATGAGCCGCATAAAACGTATCTGGAGGAATATCGTATTCCCACTCGACCATGCATGGTTGCAACTTACCACGCTCAGCTGTCATCTTGGTGACTCTGCTGATGAACATAAAAGGAGGTGAAGGTGTTCTAGTACGTATAGGTCTTTTATCCATTTCTTGATAGTAAGCCCCTAGTACATTTGAGATTTTTCCATCTACTATTTCTGTGATTTCTGCTAAATTCCAAATTATATTTTTGGGTTCATAAACTGGCTTGCTCTCGTCTGCTTGTATGGAAGTTGATATAGTTGCAGTAGTTTGATTTGGTGATGCGGTAGCAACAATGTCTAGAGCTAAATTTTCTGATTCAGCTTTATCTATATTGGTTGCCAAACTAGAACTAACTTTTTCATAAAATGCATCTTGAATTTGTAAGAACAAATTTTGTAATTTTGCATTCCATAAGTATTGTTTTTCTAGAATATTTTTTTTGCGATCTGCGCTAGCCTTCGGCAACGCCAAGGGCGAACGTAGCAGCGCTTCGCTATCGCGCATAATAGGCTGCATCCCCATCGAATAATTATCTGAAAAAGATCGGTCTGGCGTAAGCTTTATAACTTGAGGAATTTTTACAGTACTAAATTGTTTGATATTATCGTCACTCATAATAAGATCTCTCATTTTGGCACTACCGTTTAACAGGGTTTTGATCACCCCTTTTTTGCTTTCTGTTTGATGATCAACTTGGGGATTTTGCGGTATTTCCTGATAATCTCCTTCACCCAAAATGAAATGAGCATAGGAGTAATCATTACTCATCATATTAATAGCCCCAAATCGCTTGTTTTGCTGACTGGATAACTGCCATGCTTGGACAGATTGCTGCGGAGAAATGCTTGGGATAAAGCGATGATAAAGGCATAGAGATGTTTTGATAATGCTTGCCATGCCTGATAGCACAAAGCTATTACCAATATTCTCTTTAACAGAACCCACATTTGTGTGCTCAAGAGAATACAGTGTATTCAAACCTACTTTTTCATCCTTATCTTGGGCAAATATTCCACTTTCATTCAATTCTATATAACCCACTTCGTTAGGGTTAACCTCGGCTGTTGCTAAAGACTTTCGTGTTGCTTGCCACACGCAGTCAGATACAACTTCATTTCCATTTCCTTGAACAATTGCTAGCGACTCTATTGTGGCATAAATCTTATCTTGAGATTTTTGTGCATCTTCTTTTCGCTTCAGGACGATCGCACCTGCACCTTCGCCAAATGTAAGTTGAGAATTAGGCTGATTAAGTTGTTTTTGCAATTCTACATTTTCCCAACTTGCTGCTTGATCGATAGCTCCTACTACCACAGCATCTACTGTGCCGAAGTCTAGTAAAAACTTGGCTATTTCAATTGCTTTATAAACAGAACTTTCTTGAGCTGATACTGTGAAAGCTGGCCCTGTAAAATCCCAGAGAGCTGCAATCCGACTAGCTACTAAATTTCCTATTCCTCCCGTTACTCCCTCTACATAAAGGCATGGTGACATACTATCTTTCAAGACAGATTCCAGTTGATTCACCTGGTCATCTGTTAATTGAATATTGAATTTCTGAAAACATTCCCGCAGATGCCAGGGCATGTTGAGCCTGGTAATATTGCGGTGAACTGTCAGATTCATTTCTGTAGCAATGATGACTGCTGTATTGTTATTCTGATGTTGGGTGAAACCAGCATCACGCAAAGCTACATCAGCAACTTTCATCATGAACAGATGATCAAATAAGACAGATCCCACTTCTTTAGGAGGTATTTTGAAAGCAATACAATCAAGATCAAACTTATCCAGATAGGCTGCTTTGGGTGGAGCTTCAGTTAATGTTTCTTCGGCTCCTGACCAGCGTTCAGGTGGCAAAGATTCCATCACTTCCCGACTCTCGTAAAGTGTCCTTGCAAAAGCTTCAAGCCCTTCGACAGCGCCAATATGTATGTGCATACCAACAATAGCTGGAATGCTTGGTTTACTCTGTTTTGGCTTGGGTACAAGTGAGGTCGGTTGAGTGGAAGTGGGACTATATTCTCTGAGAATTAAATGAGCATTTGTACCGCCGAAACCGAATGCATTTATCCCGGCTCTTTTAGGTTTATTTGTCTGCGGCCAGGGTGTATGCTCACAGACGATATTTGCAGAGGTTATTATTCCATTCTGAGTGGCGATCGCATTCTCAACGCCAATGGTAGCAGGGATTACCCCCTCTTTCATTGCCCAAATGACCTTAATCATGCTGGCCATAGCTGAAGCCGTCAGCATGTGACCTGTATGAGCTTTGTTAGCTCCCAGCAATGGTATTTTATGCTTGGTTGCAAAGAATTCTTCTATGGAATTGAGTTCTGTCTGATCTCCTAAAGAAGTTCCAGTTGCATGGCATTCTATGTAATCTACTGGTTCCGACCCCTGATAAGCTCGTTTCAGCGCCAGATGTTGTCCCTTCATTGATGGACTCAAGATATGTTTTCCGCCACCATCATTGGATAGACCGATATTTTCAATTACAGCATAGATGCGATCGCCATTTTTCTCTGCATCCGAGAGCCGCTTTAAGACAAATATGCCTACTCCTTCGCCGATTTTAATACCTTCGGATGATTGATCGAAAGGAGCGCTATTTCCTTGGTCTGGAAAAGCATTCAGCACATTAAATCCGTGAATAATATTCAGGCGTTCTGAACCGCAAACTGCACCAGCCAGCATCATATCTACCTGACCAGTATTCAGATAATAAGAAGCTAGTTCCATGACATACAATGAACTCGAACAAGCAGAATCAAGTGCGTAGCGAATTCCTCCTAGCCCTAAACCGCTGCAAACAATACTAGCTGGTAAGCTAGCAGTGATAGCGTTATCAGGAGAAATATTTAGTCCTGATGTTGGGTCATTAAAATGAAAATCTTGATAGTTGAGAAGCTCTTTGACAAAGTACTCTAAAGTCTTTAAGTGCATTGACGAAAAAAGCTTGCTAGAGTGCTCTGTTGCAAAAGAGAGATTGCCTAGAATTAGTCCACTTTTGTTTAATACATCTTCATCATTAAGATAACCACTGTCTCTTAGAGCTTCTCTTGCTGCATATAAAGACCAGTGAAATATCCTATCTAGGGCAATTAGCTTTTCGGGATGAACTTTATAACCATAAGGGTCAAAGTTAAAATCCCGAATATAACCGTTTTTAGTGTAGCTAATCTTGTCTGGTATTCCCCGTTTTTGACTATGGTATATCGATGGAGATCTACCCATGTCTTCGACAGTTACTTCAGAAGTGACATCATTACCACTCATTAACATCTGCCAGAACTCTTCAGGGCTTTCTGCTCCGGGAAATAAGCAACCAATTCCAACAATGGCAATCTCGTTCATTTCAGCTTACACTCCTTTTTCCCAATACAGCGCTTGGAGATTTTTCATGAGGATATAACTAACTTCAAGCCAGCGAATATAGATTTCACCTTGTTCGTTGTGAACAAAAATATTAGCTGTGAGCTTACTTTTATTAAAAGAAATAATTTCAGTTGAGACATAGAAATCTCTATCAAAATCAAGAGATTGGAATTGCTCAAACTTTTCAAATCCCATTGGTAAACAAGTATTGTCCAGTTGGTAATAAGCCCAGATCAGGGCACTTTGTAACTGAACATCACCCAGGTAAGGATTAAACGAATTAACAGTGAACTGTCCCTGTTGTTTTGGACTAATAGCAGGCAAATTGCAGAGGGAAGTAATTTTGCGATCGCTAATATGTAAAACTTGCTTTATGCCTTGAAAATTTTTCCCATGAAACAAGCCACTTCCTTCCTGATAAGTTTTATAGACTTTACCATCTGATTTAATATCTAGATTGCCATAAATAGGCATGGAACCCCATTCTTTATCAAAAAAGAGTGTCGCACCATAATGATAAAGCGAATTATTTTTATCTTTTGGTTGGCTGCTGATTTTGACTATAAAACTATGTAGATTATCTTCAGCATTAGCAAGGGTTATCCGAGCTAAATATTCTTCCTGATATTGTTCATCAAAAACAATGCCTTTAAGTACTTTGAAGTTTTCAATAGCTCTAACTTTGTAGTTTGGCAAAACATCCTCAGAAGACTTCACCATCCAGTTAACAGCACAAGTCGCTGGTAAAACAGCATTTTTGCCAATTACATGATCTTTGATAAATGGATTACCATTTTGCCGCATAATCCGTTTACTTTCTACCACATTTATTTGTTCTATCTGATGATTACTAGGTAAGCTTAATTTTCCACTTACAAGAATTTGTTCTACAGCATGGTCTTTGCAAATTCGTAATTCATTCCGACAGAATTTAATGCCTATATCAACAGGAATAAGATCAATATTACTTTCTTGGTAGAATTTCTTAAGTGTTGGGCTGATCATTCCCCTATCCCAAGGGCCCCAGTTTATTGAAACGATCCGAATATTAGGAAAGAGATGTTTAAAAGAGTAAGCAAATTTATTTAGAACATCATTAGCCAAAGCATAGTCTGTTTGACCTGCATTTCCAAAATATCCAGAAACAGAAGAAAATAAAATAACATCCTTGAGTTTCTCTAAATTAACAATAGAGAGCAAGTTCTCTAATCCCTTAATTTTGGGTTCAAATACTCGATTGAAATCTTCTTCTGTCTTCTTCTCAATTCGTTTATCAGCTATATTACCAGCCCCATGAATAATACCCGTAATATTTTTAAAATGTTCTGGCAATTTTCCAATTTGCTTTGCTAAATCAAGTTCGTGAGTAACATTTACACTGAGATAAATTGCTTCCCCACCATATTGCTTTATCTGATTTAATGAATTTCTAATATCACGTTGTGATATCAAATCATGTAAAACTCTATCGACTTCAATGGGAGTGGGTTTCTTTCTCTGTTGGATGAAATCATTAATAATCAGCTTTTTGAGTTCTTTCTCATCAGTACAGTTATTCGCCCATTCAGGCTCATAAGGCTGTAAAACAGTGCGTCCTAATAAAACGAATTTAGATTTATAAGCTTTAGCAAGTTCTGTTACACAATCAGCAGTAATTCCACGTCCACCACCACTAACTAAAAACACACTCTGAGAGTTTGGAGTTTCCTCAATGTAACTAATATTATGAATGCGTTCTGTGGTTAGCGTAACTCGCTCTCCTGCTTGATTACGTCCAACTTCCAATAACCCTAAATTAGTATCAGCTATTTCCTCCATAATAATGTTTGCAGCTTCCTCAATATTGATACTGGATTCTAAATCAATATAACGACAATAAACATTTGCCCATTCGCGATTTAATGACTTAACTAACCCTGATAAACCACCACCAATAACAGCACAGGTTTGTTTTCCAGAAGTTCCCATCTCTCCATCAAGCTTGGTAACAGTTACAAAATAAGCATTACCACGATTCTTTTCACACGCATTATTCAAAGATAATTTGAGATGTTTAGCAATTAAAAAGACTAATTTAACTGTCTCTTTGTCTTGTTCTTGAAAAAGGTCGCTCGGCGTCAAAATGTTTTTAGCTAATGGATGCGTATGAATGAATCCTCCAATCAAGCCAAATTTTTCTTGAATTGTCTCTAGAGTTTCTTGGAGATGCAATTCTGTTGAATTATTTAGATTGATTACATCAATATTCGTTTGAGTAACTGATTGATGAAAAACTGAGTAGGTAGGGAGTTTTAGAATGACTGCTTTTTGTCCTAGCTGCTGTAGCTTTTCTGCTACAGCAACTCCAACTCCCTCACCTCCCTCAGTAATTAACCAGATATGACCTTCAGACAGTTGCAACTCCCGTTGATCGGGTTTGCTCAGGATTTTTTTTTAACAACCTGTCTTTCAATACCTTGTTCTTGATCAACCTTGCCATTGTTTGAAGATTGCGTTGCTTGTTTCGACAAGTGTTCTTGTAGATAATCAACAATTTTAGCTAGTGTTCGCAAATCTCTAAACAGTTCTGGATCTACATCCATATCTGGGAATTCTTCATGCATAGCAGCAAAAATTTCTAACTGCTTGATAGAATCAATCCCCAAATCTGCTTCTAAATCCATATTTAGATCCAGCATATCGACTGGATATCCAGTTTTATCGCTAACTACCTCTAGTAATCGATTACTGAATCCACTCAAATCAACTGAAGCAGCTGGAGCATCTTCTTGAGGAAGAACTGGTGCAGAAACGCTCTCTACAACATTATTAGTTGGTTCTGGCAAAGCAGTTGAAATACTAGGTGCAGAAACGCCCTCTACAGCACTATTAGTTGGTTCTGGCAAAGCAGTTGGAATACTAGGTGCAGAAACGCTCTCTACAGCATCACTGGTTGGTTGTGAGGTGATGACAATTTGCTGCAAGAAGGAGGGTTTAGGTGGTGTTGAAACGATTCCAGGAGTAGGAACTACGGTTTCAACAACGTTAGTTTTAGGTACAGAACCATTAGGTTCTTTGTTAACAGGAATGTAATTAAACTCATTAGAAGAAGGAACTTGAGGTAATTCCTCAGTTTTTGTCGGTGTAGCTACATTGCTTGCTAACTGGTTAGCAGATAAATCTAGAGAACTTTGCAATTCTTGTTTTGGAGCAACAGGAAGTACAGCTTGAGTTTCGGGAATTGCAGCATTGAGTTGTTTGCTTACAGAAACATCATCTAGCTTGTTAGATATATCTGTTGGTAACTCACTTGTGCGAATCAAATTTAATTGATTCTGCAAATAACCCTCATGGTTAACATTGTAATTAAGCTGATTTCTTTGTAAAATTTGCAGTATTTGATCAAAATTATGCATTGCTTTAGGTAGCGCAGCAGAATCTTGATATTTATCAAGCATTAATGCTTGATAATCAACGATTTTAGATAGTAAGTCAATATACTTACCTTGATTTTGATTAAACTGGTGATGCACTGTACTTAAGAAATTTTGCTCTTGAATCTGAGCGATAATATCAGTTTGATTGACTACAGGATATGCTGCTACAGAAAGGTTTTGGGGATTATGATGATCACCGTTACCAGAATGGTTATTTTTTTCCATGTTAGCTATTTGTGTTGTTGCACTCATGATTTTCTCCTGATTGGTTTTGATTCTTACACTTGGGATTAGAAACGGGATGGCGCTTGCTTATTGAGCAATTCATCTAAAAGCGATGTGTCTTTTTCAAAAAGTGCTTTTTCTCTCAGTTCCTTAGTTTTAGGATTGAAATAAAAGCCACCATTCAAATTGACAGCTACGCTTCTTGCAGATTTAGGTTGCTCAATAGGTTTTGGTATTTGATAATGGTCAATATCTTGAAGCACAAGACCACCTACCAAAAGCTGAACTATGGAACGGCGAAACTCATATTCTGAACTATTTTGAGAACGTGGATTTAGAGCGATCGCTAAATGTTCTCGACCTTTAAGAATATCGCTCACAAAGTTGGTTAATGTGTTTTTCGGCCCAATCTCAACAAACACATAACCTCCTTGATTATATATTGTTTCTATTGCTTGTTTAAAAGCAACTGGACTTAACAAGTGAGTTGCAAGGATTTCTTTAATCTCATCTGTATTGTCAGGATAAGGTTTACTAGTTACGTTGGAATAAACAGGGATAGAAGGCGTTTTGAAGTTGGTTTGAGAAATTTCTCTGGCAAAAGGTTCAGCAGCATGTCTGACAAAATTCGTATGATACGCATTATCAACAGCCAGAAGCGTAGATTGAACCCCCTGTTTTTGCAATGTATGATATAACGCCTTTATCGATTGTTCTGCTCCGCCTAAAACTATCTGAGAGTTGGAATTATAGTTAGTGATTTTGACATCAGAGTAATTAGCAATTAGAGCATTGACATCTACTTCATAAGCATTAACTGCTAGCATTGAACCCCTCTCTTTTACTGAGGAGTTTTCTGCCCTCATGGCGTGTCCTCTTGCTATAGCAAGTTGATAAAAATCTTGATCGCTGAGAGCACCTGATGCCCAGAGAGCAGTAATTTCACCAAAACTATGCCCAATCACAAAGTCAGGTTTAAACCCAGCTTTTTGGAGTATTTTGTAAATTCCTACACTGATAGCACCTATAGCTGGTTGTCCATGTTCAGTTTTCAGAATCTCATTTTTTTGTTTAATTATGTTATTTTCATCAAAGACTGAAGGCGGATAAATAATATCAGATAAAATAGACTGCTTCTGTTGATAGAAGAGTTGATTCACCTCTGATAGAACTCTACGCATTTCTGGATAGTTTTTAGCAAAATCTATCCCCATGTTCAAGTATTGTGAGCCTTGTCCTGGGAATAAAGCTACAACTCTACCCTTCAAATCCATGCCAGTAGTTCGGTAGTAAATGCCCTTTAGATGCTGCCAGTTATCCTTAGAGTTAGAACGAAAGATTGATAAAGATTCTTTCAATAATTCTATAGTTTGCTCTACAGATTCACTGACAAAACCAATTCTAGCTGAGTTGAGCGGAATATCTTTGTTTCTCGTATGCTTGAGGTATTGATAATAGTCATTTTTGCCAGATTCCGATTTAAAAATATCTAGCAATTCCTCACATTTTTTAATTAAGGCATTGCGATCGCCAGCCTGGATAATCACAATATCAGGAACATTATGCATCCTATATACAGCATCGTGTTCCTGCTGATATTCTTCCACAATTACGTGAAAATTAGTACCTCCAAAACCAAAAGAACTAATTGCCGCCCGACGCTTAGAACCATCAATAGGTTGAATCCAAGGTCTAGCTTCAGTATTTAAATAAAAACTACTATTCTCTAGATCAAATTTAGGGTTTGGTTGAACAACATTAATTGTTGGAGGTAATATTTTATGATAAAGAGCCAAAGTGGTCTTGATTAAAGCAGCAGAACCAGCAGCAGTTCGGGTATGTCCAATCTGAGATTTCACGCTACCTAAAGCTACAGAGTAATTTGGAACTTGATGTTGCTTATATACATGACCAATACTTTGAAATTCACATATATCTCCAGCAACCGTTCCTGTTCCATGTGCTTCAACTAATTGAATATGTTTAGGGCTAATTCCCGCTTTCTCATAAGCTCTATCTAAAGCTTTTACTTGCCCTTCAAACCTTGGAGCATAAATACTTTTTGCCCGTCCGTCACTGGAAGTACCTATGCTTTTAATGACACCATAAATTTTATTATGATCTCTTTCTGCGTCTTCCAAACGCTTCAAAACCACCATTCCTATACCATCACCGAGAACAATACCATCAGATGATGCATCAAAAGGACGAGAACGACCTTCTCTAGAAAGTGCTGGAGTTTTGCTAAAACACATGTAAGCCAAGATGGAATTATCAACATTAACTCCACCAGTTAAGACAGCATCGCAACTACCATCAGCTAACTCTGCGATCGCCATCTTTAAAGCTGCTAAGCTACTAGCACAGGCTGCATCAATAGTGCAGTTTGTCCCTCCTAAATCAAAGTGGCTAGTGATGCGACCGGCTACTACATTGCCTAGCAAACCAGGAAAACTACTTTCTCGCCATCCTGTATATAAATCTTTCAATTTGTCTACGATGGCAGTAACCATTTCATCAGGAAAACCAAAATTTTTGATAACCTGCTCCCACTGAGGATAATTATTTCTCGTCGCTAGCGGAAAAGCAGTGTTACCACATCCTCCAACCCCAAGAATAACTCCTGTTCGGTCACGGATTGCAGCTGTAGATTCATCTCGGTTATAACCAGCATCCGCTAAAGCCTGCTTAGCTATTAACAGTGCCATCAATTGTGTAGTACTAATTGACTCTAAGTTGATTGGTGGAATGCCAAATTCCATCGGATCAAATTTTACTTCTGGAATGAAAGCCCCGATTTTGCTATATGTTTTATCTGGAGCAGAAGGATCCGGATCAAAAAACTCATCAATACGCCAGTATCCTTCAAAACTTGGGTCTTCATCAACTATTTCTTTAATGCAATTTTTTCGAGTTAGAATATTGTCCCAAAATTCTCCAACTGTTTTTGCTTCCGGGAAAAGGGAGCCAATGCCAACAATAGCAATAGGAGTAGGATGATATATTTGCTTCATTACTATTCCTTATTTTTATTTAATGAATTGTTGAAATATCACTTATTTATTTCTTGAATTTACCCAATTTAACAGTAAACAGTAAACAGTTATCAGTCAAGATAATTAAGTTTAAGTCCTACACTATACCGACGCTCACTTCCAACTGAAAACTAATAACCCAAAGCCGATTAGTAGCAGGCGCTATCTAGCGGCTTTAAATCCCCCACCACACGCCTTGATAACCGTTTACTGTTTACTGTTTACTGTTCACTGTTAGAGATGGTCAAGCATAAGACTTGAGTTCACCACGTCTACGAACATCGAGTGTTGAACAATGGAAAGAACCTAAGAATGGATAATAATCTTCAAACTCACATACTATGGGTTTAAATCCCCAGTCTTTAAGTGCTTTAATCATGTACTCTTGAGATTTTTCGACGACAACTCTTTCTTCGTCTATGCTCAGCACGTTCATGTTTACCCAATGGCTGATAACATTTGTTCCATAAAGTGTTTTGGGAGTTCTGTTAGGCTCAGGTGCAATCAATATATCCCAAGACTTTAAGAAGTCAGGAAGTTTATTAACATCTAAGTTAACCGGATTTACTAACACCTTCCCTGGAGCAAGAGGAACTAAGGTCGTATCGATGTGTAATGCTTGTGGACAAAGGGAATCTACCACATGTATACGGTAATCATCACCTAAATGACGTTGTAACCAATCTATACCAAAGCTATTGGTAACATGACTCTTCTGTACAACAATATCCCGACCAAAGCGTACAAAGTCTGCTGCATCAAAAGTAGGCTCAAACTCGTTGATTACATAGCGCATCTTCTCGCCAGGAGCCGGAAATTTGTAATCTTGGTCATAAAGTTCATCAAGTAGTTGTGGCTTAGGAACCGCAGTCCACTTAGCTCCTCCTTTAAAGTACTCTTTGAGTAGGGAACGATAAGCCCAAGCTTCAAAATAACGACCCCTATCGGCCATGGGAGCCTCAATAATCTCATTCCCAATAACTATGAATACGTCACGAGGATTTGCAGAACAGAAGCCATTGAGAATTTTCCAAGCAGGTGTGTTAAAGGATGCAGAATGGTTGAACAAATCAGGACGACGTACAACAACTCCTTCAGATTCGAGAATATGGACGAATTGTTTGAGGTTATTGGTAGCAGCCTCAATCATTCTCTTTGGATAAGGAAGCCGATATTGCTCTATCTGCTTGCTCATTTCATTCACTTCTTTATCCTGACCACCAGGTATCGTCACCTTATAGATAGTATGCCAGGATGGAACCATCGCCCCATCAACAACACCGACGATGACTTCTTCGAGTAAATCCCATTCATTGTAAGAACATACAGGAGATGTTTTATTAGTTTTAGCTGTAGTTGTAGCTGTATCCAAAGTACTCAAATTGTTTGTCATCGGTTTTCTCTTGGAATTAATAAGTAGTGCTGGAAATCTGTCACTCAACTATTCTGATGTGCTTGATGAGATACTACGACCTTTATCGACATCTACCTTATGCTGAAGATTAATATTTGATAGTTGCTAAGGGAGACTGGTTAGCCGGAGAGGCTATAAAGCCTTTTTCTACACAATATTTCAAGTAAGTTGAGAGTAAATCAATATCAACCTTGTGGCAGAAAATATTAGCCTTTGAAAGAAATTCTTCTGCATTTGATGTATCAATGATCACTGATGTATCTATCAACTCTGGAGATAATTCTGAACCTGTGATCAGATCCGAAAATAGCAATAAGTTAATAAAAGAAGAACTGTAAATCTTCCCTTCTCTGAAGACTGCATTATCTCTAAATAGAGATATATATTTTTCATAGGGAAGTATTTTGACTCTGTAGCCAACATCCACAATCAGATTGACAAAATCGTAAAATGATTTGCAATCTGGGTTAATAATGTGAAAAGTTTTACCATAAGCCTCTGGATTAAGCGCTAAGTGAAGCGAAGATTCTGCCGCATAATCAACTGGCGTAATGTAAAAAAAATCTTTTAAGAAAAAGAATAGCCCTGTGTCAACAATGGCTTTAATAATACCATAATATATGCCTTTAATAGTTGTACCTGTAAGCGGATAGCAACCAGTTTTACTATCACCAAGAATATCGCCAAGTCTTACAATTACCCATTTGAGTCCTTGTTTTCCAGCCTCATGAATTCGCTGCTCTGCTTGCAGTTTGGTGTGTTCATAATTTTGATTATCAAAAGTCTGCCCAATATCCAGGTCGCTTTCTTTGAATACTAAACCTGGCTCCATAGTTTTACTACCTATAACACTATAGCTAGATGTATGGAGCATGGGAATTTGACCAGCTAAGCAAAATTCAATAACTTCTGAAGTGCCTTTGAGATTGACCTCAGCTAATTTTTCAAAACTAGCTACCATGTTAACGTTTGCAGCTACGTGAAAAACTTGATCAATCTTTTGGACAAGTTGAGAATAATCTTCAGTTGTTAACCCAAAGTGTTTATTGGTAATATCCCCAATTATAACATGAGTTCTTGATTCAAATTCGGAAAATATTTGATGCTGTGGATCGTAAACCCCAAGAATATCAACAATTCTTTGTTTAGCTTTTTGGACATTATCTGCTCTGACCAAGCAATATACATTTGCTTGTGTAGAAGACAGGATTTCATATAGTAGTCTTCCCCCTACTACCCCTGTTACACCTGTGATGAAAATATTTTTGCAATCTACTTGATTCATAATCAATATTTAACTCAAATGTATACTTTCTAAAGTGCCGATGTTCAGACCACCGTCTAACTCAAATATTGCTCCGTTGAGATAATCAGTTTTACATGTGGCTAAAAATAGAACGACTTCAGCCACATCTTCAGAATTGCCAAAACGACCAGCAGGAATATAATCCAGCACTATCTTTTTTTTCATAGAAACGGAGCGTTCGTCTTCCTCAGCCCGTTCCAACATATTGGTTTGAAAGATTCCAGGCGCGATCGCATTTACACACACGCCATAAGCACCTAGTTCTCTGGCCCAAGATTTAGAAGCAGCAATCATCCCAGCTTTGGAAGCAGAATAAGCAGAAGCAAAGGACGCTCCCCAAGTACCCGCCATAGAAGAAATATTAATAACACGTCCACTTTTCCTTTTAACCATGAACTTAGAGAAAAAGCTGGTGCAATTATAAGTTCCTATCAGATTGGTATCGATTATTTGCCGTGCTTTCTCATGATATTCTGTCAACAATACTGGAGTACGCCCAAAAATTCCTGCATTATTAACCAGAACAAAAATCTGATCTCCAAATAAATTAATAATTTGCTCACCAGCTTTTTGAACGCTTTGCAAATCACATATATCCATACCAAATAAGCCTAGTTTGTCCGAAGCTCCTACATAAGTCTGCAAGCTTTCTAACTTCTCTTCAAAAAGATCTGTTGCTGCCACATAAAAGCCTGCTGCCAACAATTGCAGAACAATTTGCTGTCCAAATCCCCCGGCTGCTCCGGTGACGACTGCTACTCTATCTTGATTAATCATTTGATAGTTACTGTCCATTTAATTAAGTTCAAAATGTATTGCTAATTCCTATATAAATCCTCAATTATCTGTTTTTTTAACTTTGATAGTTCGTCAAATCAAAAATATAACTTTCACAAATAAAGTCAGACTGTTATATATACAAGTTCATTTATCCCTTATTAATCCCACCGTCTAAATCAAGTATTGCTCCGTTAAGATAATCAGTTTTACATGTGGCTAAAAATAGAACGACTTCAGCCACATCTTCAGGATTGCCAAAACGACTAACAGGAATAAAATCCAGCAATATCTTTCTTTTCAATGAAACAGAAGGATTTTGTTGCTCAGCACCTTCTAGGGTATTAGGATGGCAACTACCTGGCGCGATCGCATTTACGCACACACCATAAGAACCTAGTTCCCTAGCCCAAGATCTAGAAGCAGCAATCATCCCAGCCTTAGAAGCAGCATACGCAGAAGCAAAAGACGCTCCCCAAGTACCTGCAACAGAAGCAATATTAATAATCCGTCCACTTTTCCTTTTGATCATGAACCTAGAGAAAAAGCCGGTGCAATTATAAGTTCCTATCAGATTGGTATCGATAATTTCCCTGACTTTATCGTGATGTTCTGACGACAAAATAGGAGTAGGTTCCAACATGTCTGCATTGTTAACTAAAACGAAAATCTGCTCTCCAAATAGATCAGTAATTTGCTCACCAGCTTTCTGAATGCTTTGCAAATTACATGCATCCATAAAAAATAAGCCGAGTCTTTCAAAAGACCCTAAATAAGTCTGCAAGCTTGCCAACTTATCTTCAGAAGCATCTGTTGCCGCTACATAAAATCCTGCTGCCAACAATTGCAGTACAATCTGATGTCCAAATCTGCCTGATGCTCCGGTGACCACTGCTATTCTATCTTGACTTTTTATTTGATAGTTACTATGCATTTGATCAAATTCAAAATATGCATTGTTTACAACAATTGAGAAGCCATTTATTCAAAGATTATCTCTCAAAGCAATTAAAGTTATGTTTGCTATAGAGAAGAAAAAGGAGAAGATGAGGATTTCATTAGTTGCTTTTTTATGCTTACCAACGCAAACCTCATCTTGTCCTAAGAATCACTTCAAGAAAGTCAAGGTAATGAAAATTTTTTGAATGGTGTGTTATGCTGTTGCACTTCGTACTCTATGCACTAAAGCGTATAAATGTCTTTAGTCTTGCCAATTATTCGTATTTTTGTCAAAGCTTACAAAAATTCGTTAATTCTGGCGATATCAGTCATAACTTCACCTATCCTTTCTCTAAAGAAAGTTACATCAGAATCATCCATGAGCAGATTACTAAAAAACCTAGAAACTGGAGAAAATTGAATGCCATAATTCCTAGCAAGTCGTGTAATCAAAATATCCCGCAGCTTGGTAGTTTCGTTGTAACCTTCTGCTTTAGTAAGTGGTGCTGACTCAGAATGGAAAACTAAAACACCAGGTACACCTTGAGCTACCATTGGTATTCCAACATTTTTTGCTGCATCCACAAGAGACTGACCTATTTGCGTCAGATAATTAGCCATTCTCTCATAACACGATGGGTCGTTTTCCAGCAACTCAATGGTTGCTAGTACAGCAGCTAATCCAAGTGGATAACCATTGAATGTTCCAGCGTGGATAACTTTATTATCCGTATAGAGTTGCATAATTTCCTTCTTGCCGACAATAGCAGACATTGGCAGCGCACCTCCACCCATTGCCTTAGCAAAAACAGTAATATCAGGTGTTACACCTAACAAGGATTGTGCCCCGCCTAGAGCAACTCTAAAACCAGTAATCACTTCATCAAATATAAGTGCTATATGATATTGATCACAGAGTTCTCTGACCTTTTCTAAATATCCTGGTGCGGCTACTATTCCGCCTCCATTGATACAGATAGGCTCCATCAGAATAACGCCAATTTCATCACTACGATATAGCAATAGCTTTTCTAAAGCATCGATATTATTCCAGGGGATAAGGAAAGACTGCTCCTCCAAAATATTAGGAGCACGTCCATCAGTACCCATGTAATCTCCTTCATATTCAACAGGAACAGGATACTCAGAAGATGTCGGCTTACCACCCATAATATTATCTGCATTACCGTGATAATGACCTTGGAACCTGACAAATTTGGGCTTACCTGTATAGGCTCTGGCAAGCCTAATAGCATTTTGTACGGCTTCTGTGCCGCTTAGTCCGAAACGCACCATTTCAGCACTAGGCACATGATGAATAATCTTTTCACAAACGCGTTCTTCCAAATCGCATTGGTCTACGGAAAGTACTTTATTGATATAGTAAATTAACTTGGCGTTATATTCTTCATTTTGGTGTCCGACAATTAAAGCACCAAATTTACAAAATAAATCAAGGTGTTCATTGTTGTCTAAATCCCATACTCTTGAGCCTTTTCCTCTATTAAAAGGTATAATTGTATCTTTGCCCTCATACCGAAAATTATAATGAACTCCTCCAGGTAAATATTTTTTTACCTGACTAGCTGCTTGTTGAGATTGAGGAAATTTAAGTTTTGGCATTGCTTATTACCTAACCTACTAAAATTTTAGCGAATAATTAGAAACGATTTATTTCAAAATAAGTCCCATCCAATCAAGGACTTTTGAGAAAAAGACAAGCCTTGATAATTGGATTATTGCTTAGTTTTTCCAATTACATAAAACAAGGAAAAGTGAAAGATTATGGTGTTACTTTATAAGTCCCATAACTATCAACATAATTTACCCCCAAACTGTTGAGCTGACGGATACGGAAGAGATAAGCAGCTCCTTTCATCAAATGGTAAGCAACATCAATAACATGACGGTTTTCTGGTTCCTCCAAGTAAGAACCCTTTACCCATTCATTGAATGCTCCCATTGCTGGGCCGCACCATACTTGATAGTCCATTTTTCGTTCTTGCATTCCAGCTTTAGCCCAAAAAGATGATTTTCCTAAGTACCACCTAAAAATTAGGGCCATTTTTTTCTTGGGGTTTTCTAAAGCTTTCTTAATTTGACTAGGGTCACGCTCTTGGAAAAACTGAACAGTTTCATCCCACACCGTATCTAAATTTTTTTGAAACAACTGTTCTTCAATTTTTTTCCTTTCTACCGTCGGAATTTCATCGATAGAATCATATTGTCGATAAATTTCATAAAGTTTCTGGGCACGCATAGCAAAAAGTGTTCCTCTTTTGAGGACTTGTACTTTGACGCCCATTTCAAACATATCTGCGGCAGGAGCCATAGCAAAATCTACAATGTCTGCTTGAGCTAATGCGGCTTTGACGATTTCCGATGCTCCAGACTCTTTACAGGCTTGATTCACCGAACCAGTTACTATGTAGTCTGCTCCCATTGCAAAAGCAGCTAAAGCCGCTTGAGGTGTGCTTATTCCGCCTCCAGCTCCTACTCTAATGTTTTTTTCGTACTTGAATTCTTGTTGGATGCGGTTTCTAATCTCTTGAATCAAAGGCAGTAAACAAACCAATGGTCTATTATCTGTATGCCCTGCTGAATCAGCTTCTACAGTAATATCACTAGCTACAGGAACTTTTTGAGCCAAAGCATATTGCTCTGTAGTAATTAGACCTTTTGATACCAAATCTTGCAGTATCTTTTCTGGTGCTGGCCTCATGAAAACTTCCGCAACTTCTCTGCGAGAAATTTTAGCGATAATGTTATTTCTAGTTATAATCTCGCCATGACTACCTTGAGAGAGTCCAGCAGCACGATAATAAACGATATTAGGCGTTAAGTTCATAAAAGCAGACGCTTCTACCGTTTTTACTCCATACTTCAAATACAATTCCACACATTCTCTTTCCAAATTGGGTTCGGAAGGACTGTGAATAAGATTGAAAGCATAGGGAGCATCATGAAGAGTAGCTTGGAGGGTTGTGATAGCTTCTTCTACTCTCTTCAAAGGTAAACCTGCTGCACCAAACGAGCTTAAATATCCTTTTCTACCTAAGGAAGTTACTAAATCAATGGAAGCAATACCATTAGCCATAGCCCCTGCTTGGTATGCATAATTTGTGCCGTGAGCTTTTTTAAAAGCATCACTACCAAGACACTCAGGATTAAAAGCTGGTATTAAACCTAAGCAATTGTAATCTCCTGTAGGCGAGATTTCTCCACCTGTTGCAAGCGCAATCCTAGAACCAGTGTGCAATATATAGAATGGTGTATCTATATCGTGTAAACAGTGCTCAATTTGCTTTGCATCTGTTTTGAGTAGATAATCTGACCCTTTCCACTTTAAGGGTGTATGAGCAATATTTGTTTTAGGAAAAAGACCATTATCAATCATGAAGTTGCAGTTGTGTATTTGCGAGATGACTCAGCCTAGAACAAGCACAACACTACCTGAATAAGACAATACAAAAATACTGCCTTATTAAGTGATATCAGCCAACTATGTTGAAGCTGTGTACTATACGACGTTATTTTCCAATTTTCATGTCTTTCTATAAGTGCTCAACTTTTTATGTTGGTTATAAAATTTGTGAATTTGTGAACAGACATAATTTATACTACTTGCCCACCAACCATCATCGGGAAACGTTGAGGACGCTAAACTCGATGGTTCTTGGCATGTAGTAGTTGATTGAATGTCATAAAAGTATGATTAACCAAATCTGAATGTCTGTATAGTTACACAAGTACCTTTTTGACTTGAGTTGGTTCTGTTGCAAAAACTAATGCTCGTCTGCTAAAAGTAAAACTTATATCAATAATGGTGCTTTCTGGCAAATTATAAATGAACTCCAAACATCTATTTTAAATAGCACCACTTTTTCTGAAAAGCTTTAAAAGCCTTTCACCATATAACTTAGAGAGCAATTAATGTACATAAAAATGTTGCTGCTCTCATTGCAATTAATGAGCTGAAAAAAGTAATAAACTTAACTAATGAGTGTAAATTACGGCGAGTCAAGTACTTGAATAAGTATATCGAATCAGTTCATTTATTTATTAAATGATTGCTCATTCTAGGATTGGGATTTAAATCATCTTACACAGTGAGAATCCTACTTATTGGTTATGAAGTGATGTATATGATTCGTAAAGGACAGGTTCATAAGAGTAAATCAGATTGATTACCCAAGCTTTTAAGGTAGTTGTATAAAAATTGATTTGAGCGATCGCCATATCAATCGCTTGTTAAAACAGGTGGAGTTGTCCTGTAAACCAAAGCCTAATACAAAGAATAATATCCCTCTTCAGACAAAAAAATCCAAAATCTTGATTTGTGATTCCAGATCGCAAAAGATGCCAATTATTACCTGTTAATTCAGTAAAATAAAATACTAATTCAGACATTCATGGCGGAAAATGATTCAAGACTGCATAGCTTGTTATATCTATTCACCAGCCTTTTAATCAAAATTATCACGTAAGGTTTTTCTATAAAAAGTTTATGCATAATATCAAAATTAATCAAAATAGGTGAAGTGATGAATAAAAACATCAAAAAAACTTTGCTCTTTGTTGTTTTTACTTTCCTAAGTAATTATCTTTTGATAGTTCTTTACTTTGCACTAGGCGGGAAATGGGTCATACCTAATGCACTCATTGTAACTGTAATTTATATGTTTATACCTATGCTTATTGCTATCATTACCCAGAAATTGATCTACAGAGAATATTTCAAATCTTTAGGGTTATCTTGGAAGTTAAATAAGTGGTTTTTGGTAGCATGGCTACTACCTTTGATAATTGTGTTTGCTACTTTAGGTATTAGCTTACTGTTTCCTGGCGTTGAATACTCTCCAACCATGTCAGAAGAATTAGAGCGGATTAAATCTATCGTTACGACAGAAGAATTAAAACAAATCCAAAGTGATTTAGCTGCTGTGCCAAGCTATGTTTTGATATTGACAAGAATACTACAAGGTTTGATTGCAGGTGTGACAATTAACGCAGTGTTCGGTTTTGGTGAAGAATTAGGCTGGCGAGGACTTCTGCAAACAGAACTCAATTTTATGGGTTTCTGGAAGTCATCAGCAATTATTGGCCTAACTTGGGGAGTATGGCACGCTCCATTAATTTTGCAAGGACATAATTATCCTCAGCATCCTCAAACTGGTGTGCTTATGATGACAATTTTGACTTTATTATTATCCCCTATATATAGTTACATCAGAATTAAATCAAAATCAGTTATTGCGGCATCTATTATGCATGGCACAACTAATGCACTTGCTGTACTCCCTATTTCGCTGATTAAGGGAGGAAACGATTTAATAGTTGGGATAACTGGATTAGCAGGACTGATTGCGATCGCGATCGTAATTATAAGTCTTTTTGCCTACGATTATTTCTTGGATAAAGAGCCTGTAATGTCAAAGTAAAGGTTGCGCCATAACTTAATCAGGTTAGTTAGGATATGAGAATCCAGGTTTTTTGAATAAACCGGGGTTCTTAGTTTGTGCTTAGAGAATAGACTTCTTGCAAAAATCGGAATAAGACCAAAATAAACCACAGGTGAACACAGATAAACACCGATATTTATCTGTGTTCATCTGTGGTTCGATTTAAGAAATCTTGACTTATGCAAAAGGTTTAATATTTGTAAAGTCTAATTTATTAGGAAGATTGAAGACATCACTGTAACAGTGTTGTCCAAAAAACTCTTTTCAATAGTTTCACACGTTGTATCAATAACACTAAGATAAACATAAATTCTTGATTTAGCGGGCTTGTGGGTGTAAAATGTTGGGAATTAAGAACTAGGATGCATTGCAAATTTATCAACTCCTACACTCTATCTCTAGCCTCCACGAAGATTTCAAAACATCCTATGACAAGTCAGGATTTGAGGTGCACATAATCAAATACTGGATGATTTTACATCCCAACGGCAAAGTTCTCTGCAAGATATTATCAGTAAAGTTAAAATTGAGTCCAACTTTTGTATTAGCCATCCAGATTACAAACCTTTAAAACTACCAGATCAAATGGTAGAGCGTCTGCATGAGTTACCTTCTGATATGCAACACAAGCATCTTACTCAACAACTGAGCAACTTTCTTTACGGTATTTATTACAACGCTTCTTTACGTTCTGTTCTTAAATCAGATACCGATTCAACAAATTATTTACTGCTTGACCAAGAGCCAGAAAATAAAACTTTTTTGGGAGTTGACTTAGAGTTTTACGAACAATTGCACAATAACAATAGCGGTACTAGCTACTTTGATCCTGGTTGGTCTGTGGTTAGGCAAGAAAGCGATGGACAACTTGCAGTACTCAAACAAGAGCTGACCATACATATTGAACGCGGCAGACATCTGCAATTAGCTGAGCAATCTGCTGCTGTTGGTGAAAAAGTAGCTATTAAGATGCCTCAGAATTTTGTGCAAAACGGATTCTACATGGCAGTTGGGAATGCTGGCCCCGATGACCATCGAGATCCAGATGGAGATTCTGGGACTGTACACATCTATTTTAATCTCACCACTGAAGGTGCAGTTGCAGTGATAGCTAATTTGACGCGACGAATGAATGATTTGTTTATTCCCTTCACTTTTAAGGCATTGTATAACCCAGAAGACTACGGACGATATGATTCAGCTGTTCTCTACTTTCAAAAAAGCAATTACTTAACTGTACTGCCAACTCTACAAGCTATTTACATAGAAGAAGGAGCACATTTTAAAATAGAAGTTCCCCTATTCACCAAACAACTAGCACCAGGACTATGACTTGCAGAGGAGCCAGACCAAAAGTTCTCTACACAAGAAAGCTTTGGCACTAACCGCTGTCAAATTGTTGCTAATGGTTTGTTGGATGCTTGGCTTTCTGCCAACGCTAACTCTCGTGTCGTGGAACTATTACCTGAATAATAGTACCTTTATTGATTTGGGTATTAATTGTAAGCTCACCACCTAGCAGTTGTACCCGTTCTTGCATTCCCCGCAGTCCAAACCCAGAACGAGGAAGCTCACTATCAAAGCCTTTACCATCATCAGTTAATTCCAGAATAATAGCAGAAATAGTAGAGTAACCCCGTAGCGTTACACAAGAAGCATGAGCGTGTTTTTGAATATTAGTAAGTCCTTCCTGCACAATGCAATAGAGTTGATGGCTAGTTTGAAGAGGCAATTTTGGCAGATTCACATCCACACGAATTATAAAGCTTTGGTTTTGTTTCACTTGTTCTACTAAAGTACTCAAAGCTTCATTGAGATTAAAATCTTTTGAGCGCATTGTTTGTACTGCAATGCGTACATCTTGTAAGCATTGTTTTGCAAGAATTTTGGCAGTATCTAGAGCTTGTATAGCTTGTTCGGGTTTGCGCTGGCGTAATCTCTGTACCAGTTCTAATTGCACATCGAGAGTCGTGAGCGTGTGCCCCAGAGAATCATGTATTTCTCTAGCAATGCGGGTGCGCTCTAAAGTTGCTGCTAAAACTTCTACTTCTTGAGCAAGAGCAACTGCTTGCTGACGGCTTTTTTGTTCTGCGAGTACAACAAAGCTCATTAGAATTACAAACACACTAGCCGCTAAATAATAACCAACATCTTGAATTAGAGAGTCTATAATAATTTGCTTAGTGTCCTCCGCAGTTGGGGGAGTCACAGAACTCAACCACTCGATTGCTTGAGGAAAAGTTGAAAATGATATGAGACTCCAAGCTAATCCTGTAGCTATTACGGTGATAATTACATCTTTGCGTCCCAATAAAAAGCAACTTTTGGCAATAATTATATGGACTAATATTGTATCTAGATTAAAACCAATTAACCTAATGGATAGCAATAGTAAAATTTCTAAAAATATATATGCCCTTCTCTGATTAATATTATGCTTAATTGGAAATATTAGGCTTAATAAAGCAAAAGCAAATATAAAGGGTAGAATTACTATTTTAGGTGTATTTGGTAAATAGTAGATGGCGCTGCTTGTTAAACAAATAAAAGTAGTAACAAGCAAAAGTGTCCATTCAGCATATAGGATAGTACGGCGAATAGAAGGAAAAGTGCTCTTGATTTCATTCATTGATATTAAATTAGTAAATTTATATTAGTATAATGAATTGTTACCTTTAAACTACCTTGCCATAATCTAGCTTAATTAGTTTATCTGCTAAATAAAAATAGCGATCATCATGAGTAATCGCTAGTATAGTTTTGCCTTGATGCTTGAGTTCTGGTAAAAGCTGTTTATAAAATATTTCTCGAAAGTAAGGGTCTTGATCGGCAGCCCACTCATCAAATAAATAAATTGGGCGATCTTCTAAGTATGCTGTTAAAAGTGCTAGTCTCTTACGTTGACCATGAGAAAGATTTAAAGTTGATAGTGAACCTTCCTTAATCTCAACTTTATGTTCTAATTGAAGCTTTTGTAAATACTCAAAAGCTTCAGCATTCAGATTATTGGAGGTAATACCAAAGAACTTTTCAAATAAATAAAAATCAGAAAATACAGTAGAAAATAACTGGCGGTATTGCTCTCGGTTATTTTCTGTTATTGGTTTACCGTCTAAAAGAATTTCACCGGATTCTGGAACATATAAACCCGTAATTAACTTAGCAAGCGAAGATTTGCCACTGCCATTGCCACCAATAATAAAAATCACACTTCCTGGACGAAATGTTAAATTAATCGGCCCTAATAAAAAATTTTTGGCTTCACCCTCTCGAAGATATGAATACTTTACGTCAACTAGTTCCAGACTGTGAAAAGCTGATGGCAAATTCATGGATTCGTTTGAAATAACTTCAGAACGATTGGCTAGAGATAATCCTAAAGTTTGAATTTTATTGATTGCAACACTTCCTTGGATTATCTGTGGAAACATCTGTAAAATATTTGAAATTGGATCGTTTAAAAAGGTAATTACCAGAGCATATCCAGACAATAATGTTGTGTTAATTCCTGTAAGATTTGGAACAACAAAAAGCAACATACCCAAGATACTAAAAAAGAACAGTTGACCAAGATAAGAGGTAAATCCTAGAAGGGTAATACTAATGACGTTGTAACGCCGTCGAGACTCCGCTGTGATTTGAAATTCTTGTGTAACAAAGGCTTTACGACGATAGCTGTTTAATTTGAGTTCTTTAATACCATCTATGATTGTTTGAAAATGCCTGAACATGTAATCTTGCTGTTCGCGGGCAAGTTCCATTAATTTTTCAGATCTTGTTAGAAAAACCTGAATTACTGCGACTGCTAGTAAAAGAAAGATGAATATACTAAGAAAGATTTGCCATGAAAGAATGCTTAGGTATGCTAAACAGCCAATAATTAGCGCAAAATCAATAAATAGAAATGGTAGAACGATCGCAGAATCAGAAATTTTGTCTACATCATCAGTCAAGGTTGCTAGTAACCGACTAGCTCCCAATTCTTCCAGGTAGTGTAAGGGACAAGCTAAAATCCAATCTACTAAACGTTGTCTAAGCCTAACAATAGCTGATTGAGATAAATTCACCAGAAAATATTGAGAAAGTGTCCCTGTAATCATCATCACACTTAGCAACTGAATAAAATTCCAGAGAAGTTGATTGTCAATTGGATGATTAGCATTAATGGTGTCATTGATCAGGGCAATAAGTAAAACACTACAAGCACCACTAATAGTACCTAAAATAAGAGAAATTACTATAAAACGCCAAGAAGTACGGACTAAAAACCAGATAAGATTCATATTATTTGGTTGAGAAAAGTAAGTGAACCAATTTAGTTAAAACTTATTTTATAATTGAGAGGAAAGAGAATCTATAATAACGGCAAATCTGTACAAATTTATAAATCTCAAAATTCAAAAAGTTGATTTTCTCATATAATCTGATTATTTATAAATTCATCTGCTGAATTTATAGATAGCCATAAATTAAGTTAGATTTCCAATTGCTTAATGCGACCATCTTCCATGTGGATAATCCGATCAGCAATATCTAAAATCCGATTATCGTGGGTTACAAGTAGAATAGCGCACTTCTGTTCCTTCGCTAGTCGCTGCATAATATCTGCTACATCTCGACCAGATTTACTATCAAGAGCAGCCGTTGGTTCATCAGCTAAAACCAACTTTGGCTGACTGACTAATGCACGAGCGATCGCAACTCTTTGCTTCTGTCCACCAGATATATTTTCTGGATAGTAATTCACACGTTCTCCTAAACCTACTGCTTCTAACATTGCCACAGAGTATTCTTTACGTTGACTCCCAGAAAGATTTTCGTGTAGCTTTAATGACATAGAAACATTTTCCCAAACAGTTAGACACTTGAGCAAATTATGTGCCTGAAAAATAAAACCAATTTGACTCCGAACCTGTATAAGTTTCTTTTTACTAGCAGCCTTCAACTCTTGACCCAAAACTTGTAAACTACCTTCTTGCATTGAGCGTAATCCACCAATCAAAGTGAGCAAGGTTGTTTTACCACTACCAGAATGACCAGTTAAAATTACAATTTCTCCTGGATTAACATCAAAATTAATATCCATAAGTACAGGTTTCTGCAAGGCTCCATTCCCAAAACTATGATTGAGGTTACGGCTAGAAATGACAGGATTAGGTTTTAATAAAGTTGCATTCATTGTTCAATACTCAAAAATTATTTAGTTTTCAAATTTTGATGATGAATAAAGCTCACACAACTAAAAATTGCACTAGTTTAGGTGAATTTCAACAAATACATGGACATTGGATAGTTGCTTTTGATGAATCCCAGGTATAAGTTGAAGGACTCATCGGTTCCGTTAGCAATCAGGGGATATTTAATCAAAAAGGTTTAAGAGCTATGACGCTTACACAACAAGGATTTTAACTACCTTGTCGCCCCCTCAACTGTTGAGCAATCTAGACTGAGGTGTTTTTCAATCGCATCACAGGCGGTTTGTACTCCTTTCTCCGACTGAATGCGGTTTCGCACTTCTAATGCTTTCACTTTGTATTGAGGTTGAGTCAGCAATTTGTTTAGCTCAATTGTGACACGATCCGCGTGATACTGTTTTGGCTTGAGCATACGCCCCACACCCAAGCGAACAAGGCGTGCCGCAGTATCGGGTTGCTCATACTCGTATGGTACTAACAACATGGGAATTCCAGCCAATAATGCCTGTGCTGTCGTGCCCATACCGCTTTGATGGACGATTAGCGCAGCACGAGGAAAAATTTCTGAATGTGGCGCATAATTGACCGCAATTATACCCTTTGGTAGTGGATTTGATGGTAAATTTTGCGTATTATCACCGACTAGCAAAACGGCGCGATAGCCTAACTTTTGAGCAGCTAGCACACTCTGAGTATAAAATTTTTCTGCATCCGCAGCGTAAACGGCTGAAGAACCTAGCGTAAAAACAATGGGTGGAGAACCAGAATCTAGGAACTCTGCCAGTGTTGGAGAGAGTTCTTGATTGGGAAGTTCGCGGTCAAAAGTGAAACCCGTGATTTGAGTATTGGCAGGGTAATCAGAGCGCCGCTTTGCTATCACAGGCGAATATAATGCTAGTACTAGTTCTGGCGAAAATAGGTCTGAGAAAAACGTATGTCGTTTGACTTGTGGTAGTCCTAACTCTGCTCGTAAATGAGAAATATGTTTGTGTATTAACAGCACGGACGCTATAAAAGACACTAAAAACGTCATCAACTCAACAAAAGCACGATTCACCCAGGCAAATGGCGTTATTCCCAAGAAATCTTCGGCTATGTAAAACGGATCTACAACACAAGATATCCAACGCATCTTGGTCTTTTGAGCAACGAGTGGTGCAACAACAACTGTGCAGTTGATAGATACCAACAAATCGGCTCCTTGGACTGCTTTAATTAAATCGTCATACGTTTGTCTTTGGCTTGAACAGAATAAGTCCATTAAGCCCTGATCATCAATAAAAGGATCTAAAAGTAGGCTTGTCCATTCTGCACCCATACTAGGCGGTATTTCAGGACGCAAAGCATGAAACCTAATGCCAATTTCTTCTACTTTAGAACGATAACCTTCGGTAGTTGCAATCACAACGTGATGTCCGCGGTTCTGTAGTTCAAGTGCAATTACCATTGCTGGATATAGATCACCAAGAGTGCCGAAAGCTGTTAAAACAACACGTTTGTGACTTGTCATCTTTTGGGGTACCTCTAAACTAGTAAAATAGATTTATGAATACGCAAATTCAAAAAACATCAGCTGGATCAGCAGAACGAAGTTTACCTGAAGCGATCGCCGCAGACATGATACACATAACAATGGTGAGAATAAAAACGGTCGCTACTATCTCAGCATTCATGATCAATTCTAAGCGCGTCAGATTACCGAGAAAGCCGTACATCCAAAAAGAGACAGCAAATCCAGGAATAAATCCTAATAAGGCAAGAATCATTGCCTCAGAAAAAATTACTCCTAAAAGTGCGATATCAGAATAACCTATTGCTTTGAGCGTAGCGTACTCCGCTAAGTGATCGTTAACATCTGCGTAAAGAACTTGATAGACAATTACAACTCCTACAATAAACCCCATAATTGCACCAAAACTGAAAATTGGGCCAACAGCAGTAGTTTCTTGAAACTTCAATTCTTTTCTAATCAGTTCTTCATGGGTATAAGCTTTGATGCCAGGAATATTTGCCTCAATTGCTGCTTTGATTGCTTTTTTATCAGCGTTACTTTCTAAATTTACTACTCCAATACTGACTTGATTGAGAGCGTTGGCTCCAAACAATTTGGTATATGTGGCTTCACTCATGATCAGATTACCTGAACCTAAGAAAAAAGAATTTCCCAAGTTAAATAGTCCCACAACAGAAATCCGATAATTATTGAGTACAGCAGTCACATTGCCTTTATTGCCAAAGAGCTGGGGAATAGGGCCAAAGTCAGGTTTAGCCATCCGATCAAATAAAACACTATTAGGGATATTAAGGAGAGATTGTTGTTTAATAACTTCTGGAATAGAAAATACTTGTTGTGAAGGGTTAAAGGCATAAACGCGGGCTTCAAAGGATTTTTTTTGCTGAGAATATGCCCAAGGTGTCGCTGTACTTGTATAAACCGGAGTAGTATTAACAACGCCTTTGATTCCTGCTGCTTGATATAAACGAATGAGATCAAAACCATTAGAACCTATAAATTCTGTAGTTGAGTTTAGTAAGAATAAATCCCCTTTCATACTTTTGGGTAAGGCGGTTGCTCCACCACTGAAAAGTGACAAGAAACCTAATTGCATAAAAATTAATACATTAGCAAAAGCAATTCCACCCATTGCTACAGTTAGGCGAACTTTTTGATGAGATAGTTGTGCTATGGCAAGGGGACGCTGCTCTAAAAATCTATTAAAAAATGATTTAAATCCAGAAACTTTCATTAGGTAATGAGTAGAAGGTGACATATAGAATAATTCTCAATGGAATACAAATAATCATTGTACATAAATGCTTTTAAAATGTATTATTAGCAAACATGTAATTGCTTCATAGAGACAGTTTGATAAATTTGTAGCTGCTCTCGAATGCTAGATACAGCTACATGCAGTTAATAGTTGATAACTCTACAAATCAATTAGATGTTTGCAAAACTGCACAACTAATCATGCTTATCCATAAGTGCTTTAGGCTTCCACTCTGGAGGGCCAAATATACTCTGAAGCTTTTCCAGAAAACCTTGAGATTTTCTGAATATGGATAAAGTTCTGAAGTGTTCAATAAAGTTAATCTTGAGTGGATTATGGGTATTAACGTTTTCAGTAAGTCCGTAAACAACTTTTTCAGTTTCAGGCTCATATGTTCCGAATAACCTATCCCAAATTATGAGCATTCCACCATAGTTTTTATCGATATACTTTTGATTTGAACCATGATGAACTCGATGAAGAGAAGGGGTATTTAATATTCCATCTAGGAATCCTAATTTCCCAACTTTCTGGTTATGTACCCAGATTTGGTACAATGCGACAATTTGACCAGCTAAAATGCATTGCAAAGGATTGAAGCCAAAATACACTGCGGGGATTAATAACGTCCACAAAGAAAAGTCATCAAACCATCCTTGTCGAACTGATGTTGAAAGATTGAAATCAGTGGAACTATGATGTACATTATGATTCATCCAGAAAAATCGTACTCGGTGTTCGGTTCGATGCAGCCAGTAGTACGATAAATCCACAATCAATAATGCTAGAATCCATGTCCACCAATTCACTTCAAGTTTGAAGAGACTTATATTTGAAAAGAATAAGACTCCAATTGTAGCAACAATTTTTCCAGCAGTACTACCAATGATCTGGTTTCCTACACTAACACCAAAGTTAGCTAAAGTTTCTTTGTAATCCCGCTTTTTCTTAGCAAAAAAGTCAATAAAAACCTCGACAATCATAATTACCAACATAATTGACAAGAACAACTCTAGCTGATTGATAATTACGTTAGAATCAGTAAACTGATGTGCCATGTACTCGTTCATAACCTCACTCTTCCTCTCGAATTACGCTTAATTGACAAAAACAATTACCTTTGGACAAGCACCTGAAAATCTATTTCATCTTCATCCCTAAGAGTTAAACTCTACTAGAATAGGTCAAATTTTCATCAAACAGTTTTAGCTGATTGTTGTTCCTTTTGAGAAACTTTAATAAATGGTTTTGATAGGAATTACTTCAATCTACTGACTTGCTAGAAAAGTAATATTTGTCAGAACAAGAATAATGGAAAAAGGATAATATTCTAGAGGTAAATCAAATGATAATGTTGTGCAAAATGTTTAATTAAAGTCAAAAACTTGTCTAAAATTGTTAACAGCTAGTAGCTACTTATTAGCACTTAATTGATTTTGCTGTAAGTCAAGCTTCACTCTTACTTGCATGTTTGTTAGTCCAGCAACTTTGGGACTATCCTGTCTATCAATCCGAACTTTGACTGCAACGATACGTGCATTTTGATCGGTGGTTGGACTATTGGCAGCAGCAGCATCTTGAAGTGATTTCCTACCGATTTGTAAGCCTATCTGTTCGACTGCACCACGAATTTCATTTGAGAAGCCGCCATACTCACTGGTAATAGTTGCTCGTTGTCCAGGACGGACTTTATTTATATCAGTCTCAGAAATTTCGGCAACTGCAAACATCTGGTTAGTCCGAGCTAATTCTACAATGCCTTGATCGGTGTTAACTTGCTCACCAATGCGAGTGTTAATTCTGAGAATTTGTCCTGCTATAGGTGCTCGTACCTTAGTATTTTCTAAATCTGCTTTTTTCTGTTCAACTGCAATCCTAGCTTTCTCAAATTGCAACTGAGCAATCTTGATGTCTACTGGACGTACCTCTAGCAGTTCTGCCAGCCTTTCCTTTTCCTGAATAATTTCTGCTGAAAGGGTTTGCGTGGTTTGCTCTAAGTCTGCTTTTCTCTCATCTAGAGTAGCTTGGGCAGTTGCTAGCTCACGCTGTGCTACATCCTTATCTGCACGAGAGATTGCTCCTTGGGCTGCTAAAGTTTGCCGACGCTCAAAAGTTAGTTGAGCTTCATATAAAGCTGCTTCTGCACTAGAAATCGCAGCTTTTCCCTGCTTGACTTCTGTGCCAACTTGTGATTCTAAACGTGCGATCGCTGCTTCTTGTACCCTAAGCTGTGCTTTCTTAGCCTCTCCTTGCCGCACTTTCGTAAGTTCTGCTTTTCTTAGCTGCATCTCTGCAAGAGCATCTCTTAAGGCGGCTTCACTACTGTCGATACCTTGCAAAATTGCAATTATCTGATTTGCTTTAACAAAGTCACCTTCCTTAACTAAAATTCGGTTAATGCGGCTATCTTGGGCATTGGCTACTGAAAGTTTAATTACTTCACCTTCAGGTTCAATTCGCCCCAACGCCACAACAGATGCAACTGGAGCAGGTTTTATAGAAGTGTCTGGGGTGAAATTCTGCTGTGTGGCATTACAAGCAGTACATACACCAACTATGCTTAAAATAATCATTAATCTCTGCAATTTTCCCATTATTAATAAAGCATTAAATTTAACCAAGTAACTTTGCAAGATATCTTATATAAAATCAGCGCTAGCTACAATATTTATGTGTTTTTACTTGCAAATTGAACTATGATTTAATACTAATTTAAAAAATATATTACTCTTACTGCCTAAAGTCATCTAAATTAATGACTAAAGTCATATAGGTTGTGTGGCGTTGCTGAATGCCCCTACCACGGGTCTAGTTTTTCAAATCATCTATACTTGGTCTTTCCTGTCAATGCGTAAGTGCTAACTCTTACTCTCCGCGCCTCTGTGCCCACCGTTCGCCTTTGGCGTCTCCCCTTCTCTACGAGACGCTACGCGAAGGGAGAAGCTTTGAGCGGCGGCTTCCGCCGCTCAAACTTCTCTCTGCGTGAGACAAATTTATATTCTTAATTGGCAACGTCGGTTGTGTTATGCTATCCCACATCTGCATAGAACACAGTAGGATAGGCATTACAATACCCATCCTACAAACAAGAAATTATTTGCTGTAAAAAAACTGAATGAAGTTCACCATCCCCAAGAGCCAGGGCCACCTTTGAATGGCCCAACGATATCGTTAGTTACCCAACCGCCGTAAAAGTTACCTGGTTGCGGTTGTACTTGTTCGCCGTTGACATAACAAGCATCCATAAGATGAACGTAAAAAGCTACGTGGTCTTTAATAGATGCAAAAGCTGGTGTAGGGTTAGGGTAGAACCAAGCAGCATTTTGGACTGTTTTATCATTTACATTGATTGTGTAGTAACCCGCTCGTCCTTTCCACTCGCAAAAGCTAGATTGTGGCGTTAACAGCAGATATTCCATTTTGATATCCGCAGGAGGGATGTAGTACGAAGGTGGATGACTAGTTTCTAAAACACGCTTGGCGCTGTGGGTATCTACAATTGTTACGCCATTAAAAATAATCTGGATATGTTTGTTTGTGTCCTCCAGGCGAGGGGGACGAGGGTAATCCCAAACTGATTCTTGTCCGGGAGCGGGTTCGATGCGTTGAGGGTGAACCATTTTGAACTTTGGATTAGAAATTGGGAATTGGCAATAATTTATTAATATAAACTACAACTTTACTAATTACCTCTTCCCTAATATCTTCTCATTGCAAAGACTAACGTACTTCTTTAAGAGTCTCAACTTGTTTTGTAAACAACTCGGTGAACAAACTCATCACTGTTCGTTCTTCGCGCACTTTAATATTGGCACTAATCGACATCCCTGACTGTAATGAGATGTTTTTATCCCTAATTTGCAAAGATTGTTTATCTAATTGAATTTTTGCTGGAAATCGATAAAACTGATGTGTTTCGTCTGGCGGTAATGCATCTGATCCTACCCCAAGTACTTCTCCTTTGATATCGCCAAATTCGCTGTAAGGAAAAGAGTCAATTCTCACATCCACCTTCATACCTTTCCGTACAAAACCAATATCTTTGTTAGTGATGAAAACCTCAGCGATGTAGTTATCAGTGGGCACAATTTGGAGGAGTTTTTGCGTGGTATTCGCTACAAAGCCAGGATTTTTTGCTTGCAAATCAAAAACTGTTCCGGCTACAGGAGCGCGAAGTTCTTGATATTTAACATTTAACTGTGTTTGAGAGATTTTGCTATTGACATCTGCCAAACGCTGTTCATTTTCCAGCACAACTTTCATGAATTGGCTATCGATTTCAGCAATGCTTTTTTTATTGTCACCTATCTTATCTAAGATAACTTTATCAGAAACAGCCACGGTATTATTTAAGTCTTGCCGCCCCTTTTCAATATCAAACTTGAGGCGTTGCCCTTCCTGAAATAATTGTGCTACTTCTGCTGCAAGATTTTGTACTTGTTGTTGCTGGTTAAGATACTGAAGCTGAGATACACCACCTTCTTCTGACAAGATTTTAAGTTTATTTAAAATCCGCTGTTGAATGGCTAAACTTGCTTTAGTGTCTTCTAGTTTTACTTGATTTTGAGCTAGTTGTTTTTTGGTTTTTTCTACTTCTAATTGCGCTGCTGCTGAGCGAGAGTCTAATTCTCTTTTGGCAACTTGTATACGTTCTTGTTCATCAGCTCCTAGTCCTGCACCTGTACCAAAATTTTCTAATTGAGTTCGCAGTAATTGATTTTCTGCAACTAATGATGCCCGACTTTTTAGGAGAAAAGCCGCTTCTGGTGACAGTTTTCCGCTTAAAAATTGCAGTTCTGATGCAACACCGGAACTTGCTCTCATTAATCGGCGATAAATCTGATTTTCTTGATTTAATGCAGTGCGAATTTTGTTTAAGGAATTTAATTCAGCCACGGTGGCGATGGAGTCGAAAGTCAGCAGTAAATCTCCTGGTTTTACTTCTTGTCCATCTTTGACATAAAGCTCTTTTACTACTCCATTCACAGGAGCTTGAACTTCTTTAATCGTACCTTCTGGCTTTAATTGACCTGTTGCTGGTATTACTTGCTCGATTTTGGCAAAAGAAGCCCAACCAATTCCAAAGCAGGCTAACCCTACTAAAGTCACCATAATTGTACGTGACCAAACTGGAGATTGGCGTAAAACAACGGATTGTTCAAAGTTAGGATTATCGGAGTTAGTTAATAGCTGTTTAGCAGCCTTACCTTGATTTCTAAGTACCTGTGAATCTTGCTTTGCTTCGTTTTTATGTTTGTCGTTTTTATGATTACCGTTGAGTTTATTATCGTTTATGAGAGCCATAATGATTTTAGATGTTGGATGAATTGGATTGAGAATTAATACTTGTTGAGTTGCTCATTTGTAATTACGTTAGTTGTCAATGTTCAGCAATTTTTCACAATTGACAACTGACTAATAAAGGCACGGTGAGAATCTGCTGATGCTGTGCCGCTGTAGCGTTTTTTTAGTGAGGTATGGGAAGAAGTAATTAACCACAGATGAACACAGATAAACACAGATTAGGAAACGCTACAATTACAAATTTACTTCTTGTTGCTGATACAAGTAATAATAATGACCTTTAGAAGCCATTAATTCTTGATGGCTTCCTTGTTCTATCACCCTGCCACCATCCATTACGACAATGATATCTGCATTACTCACGGTGTTCAAACGGTGGGTAATAAAAAATACTGTATCTCCCTGAAATGCTTTGGCTAAATTGAGACAAACTTGTCGCTCTGTAGGATAATCTAAAGCGCTGGTTGCTTCGTCTAAAACTAATAATTTTGGTCGTTGTAAAACTGAACGGGCGATCGCAATTCTTTGTCTTTGTCCACCTGAAAGTGCAGCACCGCGTTCACCTACTCGCGTATTATAACCGTTGGGCAAGTTCATAATAAATTCGTGGGCAGCGGCAATCCGAGCTGCTTCAACAATTTCCTCGGTTGTCGCATCAGGATTCGTCAAGGCAATATTTTCCTGAACTGTGCCATCAAATAACAACGAGTCTTGGGGAACTACACCAACTTGTCGCCGTAGTGAATAAAGTTCTACCTTAGAAATATCGTAACCATCAATCAAAATTCTGCCTGACTCTGTTTCGTAAAGCCTCAGCAGTAATTTCATCATCGTACTTTTACCTGAGCCACTTTGTCCGACGATGCCGACAAATTTTCCGGGAGCAAATTCTACATTGACATTGACCAGTTGTAGAGGGCCACTTGGCGCAAATCGAAAGGAAACATTTTCATATTTCACTGCTCCAACGATCACAGGTAAGGGAATATTTTGACGGTCTGTTTCTGCTTCTTGGGGCGTATCGACAATATCACTCAAACGCTCTAAAGACAATGCAGTTTCTTGGAAGCTCTGCCAGAGTTGAGCTAAGCGTAATATGGGACTTGTAACGTAACCAGAGATAATTCTAAAGGCAATTAATTCGCCTAAAGTTAACTCTCCTTGCAATACCAGATAAGCTCCCACCCACAAAACCATCAAGCTGCTGAGTTTGTTGAGAAAGTTACTGGTAGAATTGGCCAAGGTAGAAGTGACAACAGTTTTAAAGCCTGCTGCGACAAAACGCGCATAACGCTCTTGCCAAGAAAAGCGCGATCGCAATTCAATGTTTTGCGCTTTTACCGTTTGAATCCCCGACATTACTTCAACTAAATAAGATTGAGTTTCGGAGTTGCGTTCGGCTTTGGCGCGTAACTGTCTGCTAATCGTTGGAGAGGCCATTAAAGTAATTAAAATAAACACTGGAATTGTGCCTAAACCTACCAAGGTGAGTTGCCAACTATAAATCAGCATCACACCGATATAAACTACCGAAAATACAGCATCCAATCCTACAGTTAAAGCAGTACCCGTGAGAAATTGGCGAATATTTTCTAATTCGTTAATGCGAGTAGCCAACTCACCCACCGGTCGGCGTTCAAAATAGCGCAGCGGTAGACGCAATAAGTGGTCAATGATTTGCGACCCCAAACCCATATCAATGCGGTTAGTGGTATCGACAAATAAGTAAGTCCGCAAGGTAGTTAGTACTGCTTCAAATAGTCCTACTACTAATAGCAGAATTCCCAAAATATGCAGAGTACTAATACTATTTTGAGCGATAACTTTGTCGATAATTAACTGGACAACTAGCGGATTTGCTAGCGCTGCTAACTGTACGAAAAAGGAAGCAATAAAGACTTCTATCAGGACTCGGCGGTGACGCGACAAATAAGGCAAAAACCACCGCAAACCAAAGCGTTCTTGGGGTGTATCTTTGGTGGGAGCGAGCAGCAATACCCTGACTTGCGGCGGTAAATTGGTTTCATCAACTTCTAATTGGTCAATGAATTGAGAGGGTTTGCAATGCACGATTCCTTGGGATGGTACACCCACAACGATAGTGCTTGCATCTGCTGCATATAAGACTGCAAAACTATCACCGTAGCGAATCAGTGCCGGCGTGGGAATGCGCGTCACTGAGGCGATGGGTAAATCTATCAACTGCGCTTTGAGTCCGATTAACTCTGCTAAATAAGCAGTAACTTGAAAAGATATATGACCCTGACGTTTGATTTGCTCAGTTAATATCCGGCGAACTACTTCCCGACGGAATGGTATTTCCAAGTGCTTCGTGATCATTTGGAAACAGGCGAAGGCTGTATTTAATTCTCCCTTACCGCGCACAAACGGGTATTTTTTGTGTTTTTGTCTATCTTGTGGTGCGTAGGGGTCTGACTGGGGAGCTTCTTCGGTTGAGGCGTAGGGAATTTCTAGCTCATCTGCACTATTTGGTTGGCTATGTACTTCAAGCTCTACCTGATGAGTATCTAGCAATAATAAATCTAACGGTCGTATACCAATCAAACGTGCGGAACTTTTCCCAATCACATCAATCACGTCTCTTGCATCGTTTGATTCTAAACGAGAGCCAGCGGGGAAATTTGTGACTGTACCATTACCACTAACAAACCAGATATTGTCGCTATCCAATTGATGGAATGGAGTTTTTCCTGGCGGGAGGTAATGTACTTTTGCTCCTGCTAAAGCTTGCTCGGTCAGTTCTCTAAGATTTAAAGTAGCATTAGCTTGCTGTGCTAACTGCAAGCTCAGAATATCAAAAATTTCTACCAAATGACTTTGGTTTTTGCGAATATTGGCAAAATCTGGGTATGAAGCGAGGAGATTGAAATATTCAGCAGCATTCAAGCTTAAACATACTAGTTCGGTAGAAGCGATCGCTGTCTCGCAAGCTACTTGACGTAACAAACCAATTTCGCCCAGAATTGCTCCTGGTTGCAGCAATTTTAAGGTAACTGGCATTTGCGTCTGGGGATCATAACCCAACAGGCGCACTTGTCCCTCGTAGATAATTGTTACTTGTTCGGGGAGTTTGTCTTTACCGATGATTTTCTGACCGATGCGATAGCGCCAAGCCTGTAGCTGTTGTGATAGATTGGCGATCGCCTCCTCTGGTAGTTGGTCAAAACCTTCCAACGCAGTGAGAAATTCCGGCAAGGCGTTCTTAGTATAAGTCATATCAAACAAGTCACAAATTAAAAGTGTGGAGTCAGGTATCTAAAGTTACAAGTTAGGGATGCTAAATCCTTACTCTAACTCTGCTGCGATCGCAGAGCACGAACGTTGGTCAATCACCTGAGCAATAACCATCTCTTTTACCCACGGCAGTATTTGCTGTTTTACCAGCATTTGCAAAGCTTTTGTGGTAGCCAGCGCGTTCAGACGCGTATAAGCCCAAAGAGCGACTTTATCTAATTGCAGACCTGCATTCATATCACTTGTTAACAGTATGTTCACCGTTATAAATTGTCTTAAAAAAATTAGCGCAATTTAAGATTGAGGGTAGGTTATCAATTAGTTAATGTTACATAATTTTATACAAATTGCTTTTCTGTATTTAACTTGCTTATTAGAGGTACATTTAGTCAAAAAGTACAGTATGAAGGCGCGTTTGTAAAAATTGGCGTTGAAACTGGCTAAATTTTGATATTCTAGGTAAAGCTATCATAATTATCTACCTAAGTAAATCCCTACGGAAATATCGTCACATGAAGAAGTTTAATCTTAGGAATTATTTGTGACAAAGGCTTTAAGAAGGTATGAGGGTACAACTGACTCAGAAACAGAGCGATGTCTCACGATCAGCCTACGTCTACGCATCCCTGATCAAGTAACACTCATGGGCAATATTAAACGAATTATCAATCAAATTTAAGTTCGTCTAATTAAGTAGAAATCAGCACTAAAAGTAGAGCCGATAATTTTTGTGCCACGTTAAATAAGTCAACTATTAAATTTATGTGAGGAAGTCAATAACTGCCCTCAGTAAATTCACTAGTATTAATATCGAGTCTGTCCAAATATTGTTATACCAATTTAAAAAAAGAATGTGACAGATAGACTATGTAGAGACGTTGCATTGCAACGTCTCTACTGCATTGCAACGTCTCTACTGCATTGCAACGTCTCTACTGCATTGCAACGTCTCTACCGAAGAATTTGTTGCATTCATTAATTAATTGAATTGGTATTAGAAACAAAACAACCACATTCTAAGCTGTGGTTGTTCAGTTTTGATATCAAGTAGCTAAGCAATATAGCAAGTGCTGAAGCGCGGATAGCTATAGTTTAGCCCGTATAAATCCAGGTACTTCAAGGCTTTGAGCAATCAACATTGTCCTAATCTATACTTCGACTGCAATACTTAAATTCAAGCGGACAATGACATCGTTATAATCATTATCACCGCCACTTGGTAAATCCTCAAAGCCAAAAGTGTTATTTCCTAACAAGCTGATGTGAGCTGCCTTATCAGTGTTGGCTCCCAAGAATGTGAAGTAAACCGCCGGATCATTACTGAGATTATCATCAACAATTGCATCAGGTTTCCCATTAACAATGATAAAAGGTGCAAAGATAGAACCAGGCTCAAAACTGCCGGTAAAATTTGCTGTACCTTGGTTATTGACTGTCAGGTCAATGCCCACAACACGCGCACGCACGGCGGCTTGAGCATAACCAGTCTGCCCGACGAAAATATCTGCTACGCCATCATCGTTAGTGTCAATCCCACCACTCTCATCAGCCACTTCATAAAAGCCAACAAAGTTATTGAAAACTGCTTCTCTGTTGACTATACAATCAGCTTCTACCTTAGTTTTAACCTCGCGCAAATCGATGAGTTCGCCTTGATATTTTCCTTGCAGACCTGTACCTAAAGATACCTCTTGAGCTGTTGCCTGAATATTCACAACCAAATTCTGGAAACTGATAGAGAATCCATCATCTTCTGTGTTAGTGTTCGTAGCTGAGGAAAACTGGACATTTGAGAAAGAGGTTTTTCCAGACAGTACAGCCTGAGTTGTACTCTTGGATACCATATAGAATCTGAGTTTAGTATCAGAGTTGAATTCTACAATATTTTTCAGGTCAGCGGGATTAAAACCATTGGGCAGATTGGCAATAGAGGAGAAAATCACCTTTGAACGCTGGAGAGCTACTAGCGTATAACCCTCTGCACCAGGGGCTATGCCGTTAATCGTACCTTGTTCATCATCAACGGCAAATACACATAGTTCATTAATCTCTTTAGAGATGCTGCTTTTAATCTTGATTGAGAGCTTTGCTTTACCACCTTTAATTTTACTTTTGACGCTAAAGACATTGTTAGTAATATTGGTCAGTTGGAAAATGGTTGTCACCTGGGTATTTGTAAAAAACCCCAAATCGTTAATATTAACAGCTAACTCCTTCTCAAAGGAGAGTCCACCAAGGTCAGTAGTGCGGACACGAATGTTGTAAGTGGATTTACTCAGGGAAGATTTAATCTTGAGGCTATTCCCCTCAATGATGAATGCATCATTATCAGTATCGCCACTGCCTGCTACCAAGCTATAAGTGTGTTCATCGTCTTGGTTTGGGTCAATGGTGGTGAAGTTACCGATGATTTTTTGATCATCATCGTCATCATCGTCTCCATCACCACTACCATCGTCATCGTCGTCATCGTCATCATCATCGTCGTCATCGTCATCGCTGATAGCACTCAATATTAAGTCTGTGGGTTTTTCGTTGAAGTCGTAATTATTCAGCAGCACTGAGACATTGTTGGAATCATAGTTTGCTACAACCAAGTCCAGTTTGTTATCACCGTCAAAGTCTTCGACGGCAACCGACCCAGGACTTGACCCAACTGTGAAGTTGGTAGCAGCATTAAAGCTACCCATACCATCGTTCAGTAGGACTGAGACATTGTTGGAATCATAGTTAGCTACAACCAAGTCCAGTTTGTTATCACCGTCAAAGTCTTCGACGGCAACCGAACTAGGACTTGTCCCGACTGTGAAGTTGGTGGCAGCGTTAAAGCTACCCATACCATCGTTCAGTAGGACTGAGACATTGTTGGAATCATAGTTAGCTACAACCAAGTCCGGTTTGCCATCATCGTCAAAATCTCCCACGGCAACCGAACTAGGACTTGTCCCGGCTGTGAAATTGGTGGCAGCGTTAAAGCCACCCATACCATCGTTCAGTAGGACTGAGACATTGTTGGAATCATAGTTAGCTACAACCAAGTCCGGTTTGCCATCATCGTCAAAATCTCCCACAGCAACCGAACTAGGACTTGTCCCGGCTGTGAAGTTGGTGGCAGCGTTAAAGCCACCCATACCATCGTTCAGTAGGACTGAGACATCAGTAGCCCCATAGTTAGCTACAACTAAGTCCAGTTGGTTATCACTGTTAAAGTCTCCGACTGCAACGGAAATGGGATCTGTCCCAACTGAGAAACTAGTAGGAGTGCCAAAGCCACCCATACCATCGTTCAGTAGAAGGGAGACAGTGCTGGAATCATAGTTTGTGACTACAAAATCTAGCTGGCTATCACCGTTAAAGTCTGCTATCGCAACAAAATAGCTAGATAACCCAGCTGCAAAGTTAGTGGCAGTGCCGAAGCTGCCATTACCGTTGTTCAGCAGCACCGAGACATTATTGGAACCATAATTAGCTACCACTAAGTCTTTTTTGCCGTCACCGTTAATATCTTTTACTGCAACGGTACTAGGATTTGTCCCAGTGGAAAAGTTAGTAGCATTTGCAAATGATGCACTCATGTTGTTTTGATGAATAGGGTGTTAGCTTCCTCACACCTGTTTGTGCTGCGATCGCCTACGGCACGTTACGCGATCGCAAGATAATTAGCAAAGATAATATTCTTTGTCCGTAAGGCGAGGAATGACCCGTATAGCTTATTGTGTCAATCGGATAAATTACCTCAGTAAATAAACGGGTAAAAAACTCCGCCCACAAAGTGATGGAGTTTCTCGCCTAATACTTCTCGGTTAAAGGGCTACGGTGTACACACAAGTCGGAAAAACCTCATCACCAAAGATTTGCAGTATTGCAATAACGGCGATGCCTACGGCTGGCTACGCTTACGCATTTGCTATTTCGGCGAACGCATTTGCTATTTCGGCGAACGCATTTGCTATTTCGGCGAACTCATTTGCTATTTCGGAGAACGCATTTGCTATTTCGGCGAACGCATTTGCTATTTCGGCGAACTCATTTGCTATTTCGGAGAACTCATTTGCTATTTCGGCGAACTCATTTGCTATTTCGGAGAACTCATTTGCTATTTCGGAGAACTCATTTGCTATTTCAGCGAACGCATTTGTGTGTACACCGTAGCGGTTAAAGAGGGAAATGGTATGAGAGGGGAAAGGGGAAGGGTAAAAATATTGCTCGAAGTTAAGCGAAATAAGCAAGATATCTTAAACAATACTCAAATTTACGCGCACAATTACATCGTTGTAATCTCTGTCACCGCCATTTAGTAAATCCTCAAAGCCAAAGGTATTATTCCCTAATAGGCGAATGTGATCGGCTTTGTCAGTATTAGCACCTAAGAAGGGAAAGTAAACTGCCGGATCGTTATTGGCATTATTATCGAGAATTGCATCGGGGCTACCATCAACAATAATGAATGGTGCAAACAGAGAATCAGGCTCGAAAGTGCTGGTATAAGTTGCCGTACCTTGATTGTTCACCGTCAGGTCAATATCTGCAACACGTCCAAGAATTGCTGCTTCAGTGTAACCCGCCTGTCCGACGAGAATATCTGCTGTGCGATCGCCATTAATATCAATACCACCATTCTCATCAGTCACTCGATAGAAGCCAACAAAATTGTTAAAAACAGCTTCTCTATTGACGACAAACTCAGCTTTCACCTGTTGTGTCACATTCCGTAAATCAATCAACTCTCCTTGTTGCTGTCCTTGCAAACCTATACCCAAAGGTAATTCTTGATCGGTTGCTTGAATTTCTACTACCAAATCTTGGAAGTCGAGAGAGAAAACTTCATTTTTTGAGGGTTCGACTGCAAAATTCGCCGCTGAGGAAAAAATTACATCTGAGGAGGAAGTTTGTCCAGCCAGCACCGCATCAATACTGCTGTTGCGTACCAAGAAAAACCTCAAATTCTCACCAGAGTTGAATTCTTTCAGAGTCCCTAAGCCAGCATTAAACCCGTTGGGGATATTGGCAATTGAAGAGAAAATTACCTTAGCTCGTTTAAGAGCCGCTTCGGTATACTCAGTTGCACCAGGAGCAATATCGCCAATCTTACCTTCTGCATTGTCAACGGCAAAGACTCCTAGTTCATAGACCATACTAGAACTGCGGTTTACCAGCTTAAAAGAGAGATTTGTTTGTGTAGCGACATTAATAGTAAAGTTATTTGGCGAAGCGCTGTATTCATTGCCATCACTGACTTTAAACTGAAAGCTGGCGAAATTGTTACCTGTGGCAGCAATATCAGTCTTAAGCTTCAGCTGGCTCAATTTATCCAGTGGAATGATTTGCCCCAATGAGATAGCTTCACCAGCATCTACAGTACTGTTGTCATCGCTATCTAAGAAAAATCCTAACTCAGGCAATGTGATAATTTGTACTGCTTGCAAGCTGTCGCCGCTGTCAGGGTCGCTAAATGCAAAGTCGCTAGGCTGGAAAATGTAGAGGCTGTCGGAATTGATCGTGATAGCTTTGTCAGCAGAAGTTGGAACTGTATTGGTCTCTATGATTTGCAAACCCCTGTTTTCATCAGCAATGTAGACATATTTACCTACTACAGCTAAGCCTAAAGCAGCGCCAGGAGTATCGAAGGTATTTTTGATAACGGGTGCAGCGGGGTCTGTGATCTCAATGATTTGTAAACCACTGGTGGTGTCAGCAACGTAAGCGTAGTTACCTGCTACAGCTACACTATATGCATTGCCAGTAGTATCTAATGTCCCTTTAAGAATAGGTTTACTAGGGTCTGTGATGTCAACGATTTGCAAACCACTGCCATAGTCAGCGACGTAGGCGTAGTTACCCGCTACAGCCACACTATAGGCATTACCAGGAGTAGCGAATCTAGCTGTGAGAGAAGGTGCAGCTGGGTCTGTGACATCGATGATTTCCAAACCATTACCAGCGACGTAAGCATAGTTACCTGTTACAGTTACGCCCAAGGCAGGGCCAGTATTTAATGAACCTTTAAGGGATGGTGCGCTGGGGTTTGTGATATCAATGATTTGCAAACCAGTGGTGATATCAACAACATAGGCGTAGTTACCCACTACAGCTACATTTAAGGCAAAGATAGTATCAAATGTACCTTTAAGGGAGGGTGCGGCAGGGTTTGTGATGTCGATGATTTGTAAACCACTGGTGGTGTCAGCAACATAAGCGTAGTTACCTGCTACAGCTACACCATAAGCAAGACCAGTAGTATTTAATGAACCTTTGAGAAAGGGGGCGCTAGGGTTTGTGATGTCAATGACTTGCAAACCATAATTAGCGTCAGCAACATAAGCGTAGTCACCCACTACAGCTACGCTATAGGCAACGCCAAGAGTATCTAATGTACCTTTGAGAAAAGAGCTAAGCACGGATGGGTACGCGGTCATCGACATAGTTTTTATGAATACTAAAATTTATAGATTGTTAAAAAAATTAAGTCTGAGGATAGATTTTCAGGTATTAAAGTTTAATTTTTATACTATAGCGATCGCTGTCCCACCACAAGCCGCTTTACGTTTACGCTACCTGCTTTTAAGCTGTTAGCAACAGCCTGAAATAATCACGAATTGGTATAAAACTATTACTCTGAACGCAACCGTTATCAATTTAAATTTCTTTGCACGTAATATATCAACGCAAGCATGGAAACGCGGATCATATTACCAAACGTTATAATTAGGTGCTAAACTTTGAAATTGCTAAGTGGGTATGGATACTACAGATAATTCCCCAGAAGATATATCGTCGGCGGCTGTGATATCTGTTACAGAGTTACAACACCAACTTAATGAGTTACTCCAGCAACTATCGCCAGAGCGATTACAGGTGCTTGCTGATTTTGCGTCTTACCTGGTAAACGCTGAAAGCGAAGCAGCAACCCAAGAACTTTTGGCAATTCCTGGCTTGCTAGAGCGAGTTAAGCACTCATCAGCAACTCCTAAAACCCATTACACAAACTGGCGAACCCTTCGCTCTGATGTATGAAGTTCTTCTCCACCCCGATGTTCAAAAGGTTTATATCAATGCTGACAAAGCTCTAGCAAAGAAAATTACTCGATGTTTGCAGCAGCTAGAGCAAACTCCCCATTCGCACCCCAACATCAAAGCCCTCAAGGGAGATTATGCAGGGTACTATCGCTACCGAATTGGGGACTACAGGGTCATATACTCGGTAGACGATGAACTGGTGCAGGTATTTGTTGTAGCGATCGCCCATCGCAGCGAGGCGTATGAACCTTGAAAACAATTCACAATGGGCTACGGCTGCGCTAAAATAATTAAACTAAGCTACCCACAATATGCGTAGGGCTGTCTTCTCTGCTAGAGGTTGCGCCAACGTAGCGGGACGAAGTACAGTTTCAAACCTTTATCAAATGATGAAGGCGAGACATCACCCTTGGATCTCATTATACCTCTTGCAAAAGTCCGAAAATTATTAGTGTCATTCTGACCAAAACGTAGTTGAGGGAGGAATCTCCGAGATGTTTCGCTCCGCTCAACATGGCAATTTCAGCATTTATGCAAGAGGTCTATTGGATTTGCACCTCTGAGCACGAAGTTCCGAGTTCTGAGTACGAAGTTCCGAGTTCTGAGTACGAAGTTCCGAGTTCTGAGCACGAAGTTCCGAGTTTTGAGCACAAAGTTCCGAGTTCTGAGCACAAAGTTCCGAGTTCTGAGCACAAAGTTCCGAGTTCTGAACACAAAGTTCCGAGTTCTGAACACGAAGTTCCGAGTTCTGAGCACGAAGTTCCGAGTTCTGAAGGTGAAAACTGGAGTTTTAAGCTTGACTTGCCTTATTGAGGGGCAAAAAATAACCCCACCCCGCAAGCAGGATGAGGTTTTTCAGTTTTGTTCAGGATTACCTGATTTTGATATTACCTTGCTAAGCGATATTCAAATTTACACGCACAGTCATATCGTCATAATCTTTGTCACCGCCATTTGGTAAATCTTCAAAGCCAAAGGTGTTATTACCTAATAGGCGAATGTGATCTACTTTGTCTGAATTAGCGCCCAAGAATGGGAAGTAAACCGCTGGGTTGTTATTGGGATTACTATCAAGAATTGCATCTGGTCTACCGTTGGCGATGATAAATGGTGCAAAGATAGAACCAGGCTCAAAAGTACCGCTGTAAGTTGCCGTATCTTGGTTGTTTGCTGTCAGGTCAATGCCTGTAACACGTCCACGCACTGCTGCTTCAGTATAACCAGTTTGCCCGACTAGAATATCTGCCTTGCGATCGCCGTTAGTATCAATACCACCATTCTCATCAGTTACCTGATAGAAGCTGATGTAATTGTCGTAACCAGCGTTTCTGTTGACTACAAACTCAGCACTTACTGGTTGTGTCGCGTCGCGCAAATCCAAGAATTCGCCTTGTACTAAGTTAAGCGGCTTTTCTAACTCCAGAGTGATGATTTCGTTGTTATCAATTCCACCTGGTCGTCCCTGTGAGAAGGGATAATTGTTATCGTTGGCAACTAAAAGCGTTTTGGCATCTAGTACCAACACATCTTCGATAGTTACAAAGGGGAAAGTAAATTTGGTATTGCCATCTTGATTCAAGTCGTTGGGGTCTTGAATATTCATCAAGTCCACGACTTCCTCTTTAGCTACAAAACCATCAGCATCTTTTTTAGACAAGTCAACTTTGAATATCTTCTTGAACTTAGCAGTCTTACCTTGACCACCATCTCGCTCAATTACGAGATATTCATTTGAGTTAACAGCGGTAAAATCACCAATGGCGTAACTTGGGTCATCTAATTGGTAGAAGCCTAATTGACCTTGGAACTGCTTAGATGCTACATCAAATTTGTAGATTCGCAGCGAACCAGCGGGGTCGCCAGTAACAGTACCTTCTAGCAAGGGATAGAGAGTTTTCTTGTCGGGACTGATTGCTAGCCCCTCAAATCCTTTGGAACCACCAAGGTTAGAGACAGCAGATTCACCTGCGAGTTGGTCGCGCACCAGGTCGCCTGTACCGGGGAAGTCAGTGAAGTAACCATCAACTCCTAAGTCGATGAACTGTTCATATTCCTTTTTCGGGTCGCCGTTGTAATCTGATGCTAAGAAAACCCCTTCGTTGCGGAAGGTGTAAGGATGAACCAGCAAGTTGGCATCATGGGCATCTTTCACCAAAGTCGTGGGAGTACCCAAGACTCTATCAGGCTCGCTGATTGTGCCATCACCATTCAAGTCATCTGGTTGACCATCGCCGTTGCGGTCAACTGTTTGCGCGGGGACAATCAAGCGCTTGTTGGGGCCAATGCCAGTAGCGTAGGTGGCGATCGCAGCTAGTTCTGTCGGTTTGGTAAGATCGCCGTAGGTGCGGGTGTCACCACTAACAGTAAAATCATAAGGCTTGCCTGTGGCTCCACCAAATAACTGAACTAGTGGCAAATCAATTTCTGCTTTAGGCATGATGTCCTGTTTCAGTTCTTTGAGATTGCCCACCTCAAAGGACTGGATGAATACCCGCTCAGGATTAGTAAACTCTTTAGCAACTAACGTGTCAACTAGCTTCTGACCTAAGTTGATGCCGATATTTTCAAAGTAGGTGGGGTGCTTGGTTTCTGGGTAAATACCAATTTTGCGACCTGTTTCTGTTTCTACCTGCTTCACCAAATCGATGATTTCTTCGAGAGTCGGAACTTTCAGCTTGTCATTGTCAAATTTGGTTCCCCGGAGTTCAGGTAAACGTTCAATGGCATTTAGGGTTTTCAGTTCTTCCAGAGTCAAGTCTTCTGTAAACCAGCCTGTGATGGTGCGACCATCAATTACTTTAGTAGTTTTACGGTCGGCAAACTCTGGGCGTAGATTGATATCGGTGCTGGTGTCGGTGGTGTTTAGTGTACCATCGTCATTGATAATTGCTAGGGCGTTTTCGTGACGCGCTACCAAATAACCATCCTTGGTGGCAACTAAATCTGGTTCAATGAAATCAGCCCCATCAGCGATCGCTAGTTTATATGCTTCCAAAGTATGTTCTGGACGTAAACCGCTAGCACCGCGATGACCGATAACTAAAGGCGCATTCCCATCCAAGGTTTGGAATTGTGTCTTCTCTAATACATCGGGATTTTGTGGCGAACGCACAAACTCGCCAGTTAATTGGTCGCGCACCAGGTCGCCTGTACCGGGGAAGTCAGTAAAGTAACCATCAACACCTAAATTGATGTACTGTTTAAACTCTTCTTGTGGGTTGCCGTTGTAGTCTGATGCTAAGTAACGTTCTTCATCGCGGAAGGTGTAGGGATGTACTAACAAACCTGCATCATGAGCATCTTTTACCAAAGAAGTGGGAGAAGTTAAGGTTTTGTCAGCATCGTTGACTACGCCATCGCCATTCACATCATCCGCTTCACCATCGCCATCGGCATCAACACCCGCAACCGAGACAATCATCCGTTTCCAGGGGCCAATACCATCAGCGTAGGTGGCAACTTCCTCTAAGCCTTCGGCTGTCCGCAAATCTGCATAAGTGCGAGAGTCTTTATCAACCACGAAATCGTAAGGCTTGGTTTCAATTAGCGAACCATCGAGATTAACATCAACTGCATCCAATAACTGAACCAGGGGTATGTCGGTTTTCTGGTTCAGTTCTTTGAGGTTACTGGTTTCAAAGGACTGGATAAATACCCGGCTGGGGTCAGTGAACTCGGTTTTCTCTAAGGTTGCTAACAGAGGTTCTTCCAGAGATAGACCAAGCGCATCGTGATAAGTTGGGTGCTTGGTTTCTGGATAAATGCCAATTTTACGACCTGTATCGGCTTCAGTTTGTTTAACTAACTCGATGATTTCTTCAAGGGTTGGGATTTCATACAAACCGTTAAACGCTTGAGGACGGAAATCTTGCGGCATAATTGCCCGCAGTGTTTTGATTTCTGCCAAGGTAAAGTCGGAGGCAAAAAAGCCTTCTTCTTCGACACCATCAACGATTTTAGTCGTTTTGCGATCGCTAAACTCTGGACGCTCTGCCACATCGGTGGTATTGATCATATTCGGCTCGTGACGAGCAATCAACACACCATCTTTAGTAGAAACCAAGTCGGGTTCGATGAAGTCAGCACCGCGTTCAATCGCCAATTTGTAAGCGCCTAAAGTATGCTCTGGGAGTTCACCACTTGCGCCCCGGTGTCCAATTACAATTGGCGGTTTGCCACCGAGTGTGTCGAGATTAGTTGTATTGGGTGTGGCTGCGGGAGCATCTAGCAGCTTGCCATTGGCGTCGAAGTGCAGTACGTAAGGGCCAAATTCATCACCAATCCAGAATGTGCCATCGGCGGCGATCGCTAAAGATTCTACATCGAAGTCTGCACCAGTTAACAGGCGTTCCTTGGTGTTTCCATTAACAATGTCGAAAGGTACTTTCTTATCAGGGTCAGAAAGCTGGATAAAGTCCAATACCTTGACACTTCCATCACCTTGTGGTTCTGCACCTCGGAAACTGGGGTCAAGGCGATAAATTCGCAATAGGTAATCAGCGCTGTTGCTCTTGCTACCAAAACCGTTGTCAGAAAGGAACCAGAAGGAATTGTCATCGGCAACCTGTACACCACTAAATCCTTGCACAGGCTGTTTAGCAAATGGGACATTTCGCCCGTTAGTACCTGTGATCTCGCTACCAGATGGAGGGCCTTCAGCGAAGGTATCAGCGGGGAGAGAAGCGAAACCTTTGAGTGTAACCTTTTGGGCAACAGGTAGGTCGTTAGGTAGCTCAATGATACCGAGTTTTTCAGGATTCGCGGGAGAGGTAATGTCAACGGTAAGCGAGCCATCAGGATTTGTTGTTGTTCCTGTAACGCTAAAATCGTTGTCGTTAATGATTGCTAGAGTATTAGGCGCTACCAATGCTAACCCCTCCAGTTTATCGACTCCAGTGTAACCAAGTTCAGCAGCGTTAACGATCAGGCTCTTGCTGACAGGGATAATATCAGCAGCCGCTAACTCGTCAATAGTTAGCTGTTCGATGGTTTTACCTGTAGGCAACGTCGCCAATTTAGGAGAACTATTGATGTTAGTTGCTCCTGCTAAGTCAATTTGGAAGATTAATTTGTTGGAAGTGGCATCACTCTTGTCATCTCGCTCAATTACAGCAAATCTGCCGTTGCCTAAAGAGACTGCATCGCCAATTTTGTCAGTACCTTGTAGTCCTTCTAAGACATAAATAAACTCACCTGTAACTTTTTTGGTGACAGTATCAAACTCTAGAATTCGCAGGTTTTGAGAACTCTTGGAAGTCGTATCATCTTCGTCATCAGGGTTATCAATGGGACTTTGGATAAAGGCATAAAGCTTAGTACCTTCCAAGGCTACAGCTTCAAAGCCTCGATTTGCCCGTCGTTGAGCGTAAATAGCGGGAAGTGCAGGTGTACCATAGGACTTACCACCATTTTGAGTTGCATCAGTGGCATCACCTGCGGGGATGAAGCGGTCAATCAGCTTACCGTTGCTATTAAAGTGATAAATCGCCGGACGGTATTCATCCACCATCCAATAGTCGCCATTTTCTGTAACGACAATTCCTTCCATGTCTGCACCGAAAGGATCGTTAGCTAAAACATTATTGTTCAGGTCAACGCCAGTTTCATCAGTGTAGGCGGTATTCTGTTCTCCTGTTTGTAAATTTGGCAGTCCGGTCAGCGGAGTTGTGCCATCTTCGCGAAATAGCTTGGTGCGTTTGGTAATGCTAATCTCACCCGTAGAACGATTGAGTTCAAAACTAACTATTTCTGGCTGGTAATCGGGTAATGGAAATGGTCTGCCAGTCTCAGTATTATCTCCATTGGGGCCGCGATCTGGATGAGTGACAAACTTGAGGTTGCCGTTGGCTGCAATTCCTTGGAAGTAAAGACCAGAGAATCCTCCCAAGAAAACATCTTGACCACTGCTAGCAGTACCTAACTTGGGTAGATTTTCAAAATCATAGATAGTCAGCTTGGGCTGGGCAACAGGATTGCGAGGATCGTAACTGGTGGTGTCAATCTTTAACGGATTGGGGAATGCGTTGGCAATATTTTCCCAAGGTACTAGCTTAAAGTTAGAGTTGATATTTTCCAGTTCATCTTCATCTTGAACTAACTTTGCAGGGTCATTATCACCATCTTGGGTAACAAATAAACCCTGTGGGAAATTGGGCCCTAGTGGTACGTTAACTACATCCGCACCATCCGATTCTTGCACGCTGTCAATTGCCCCATTGCTACCAACGGCAAAGTTACCCAGGTATTCGTTATTACCTTCGCGGGTGTAAGCAACAAAGGTATTGTCTCCTTGACTGGATGCTAGTAGATAGCCAGTACCGTTTGCACCATAGTAGATACTCAATCCTTCGACATCGTTGACGAGATTAGTACCGCCCAAATCTTTGACGCGATCAATTAGTTTACCAGTAGTGCCACCGTCCGGTTCTGCTTGGAACTTCCAAATTCCCACATCTTCTTGTCCAATGTAGAGGAAGCCAGTTTCTTGGTCTACTACCATCCCCTCAGTTTGGGGTTCGCGTTCCTCAATTGTGGGTATGGTAAACTCCCGCACACGTTCAGCGCCAATTTTGCCATTACCTTTGTCAATCAGTTTGAACTGAGCGACATCTCCGGTTTCTCGTCGGTTGACAAAGGCATAGTAATCATTAGAGATGGGGCTACGGTACAGAGCAACTCCGTAAGCGCTGCGTTCCGATGGGTCGTAAGGTGGCTCAAAGGGTGCTGCTTGGAAGAGAGTACCAATACTGCTATCGGTGATATCTTCTAGGTACTTACTGTCAGCGTTGGCAGTTGGGTTAATCTTGAAGATTGCTAGTTTATCATTTTCGCGATCGCTAGCTACGGCAATATCAACAGATTCATCGCCTAATTTAAAACCGTATTGCAAGTCAATATTGTTGTAGCGAATGCCACCAGGATTAACTTCTTGCAACAACTCACCAGACAAGTTATAAACCCTTAACCCGGCATTTTTCACCGCTGTCAATACCAAGCTGTCGGCTGAGTCAGTGGCATTCACATAAATAGCAGGGTCATCAGCATCAGCTCGCCCAGATGTGGGCAGTGTCTCATCGTCAAATAAATCAGGACGAGTTTCTACTGTAGGAATTGCGGTATTCACGATGTCTGCACTCAAAGTAAGAATTTGGGTAAATTGGGTTTGGCTGAAGTTGTTATCACTCACCAGCACAATGGACTGACTACCATCTGGTAGTTTGGGGCCGAAAGCCAGGCCCTCGATGTTATCTGTGCCTGTAGGCAAGTCCAACGAGTCCAGATTCAACAGCAATCGCTTCTGGGCTGGTTTAAGAGCAGCCAGTTGAGTTTCGCTGAGGCTTTCGAGTGAGTCGATGGCGCTAATGTCGGTTGCACCTTGTAAGGTAATTTCGTAAATTTTGATGGTGTTGCCTGTACCAGGAACTCCCGCAGAGAAAGAACGCTCTAACGCCAGTAAAGTACCTCGATTGTCAATTGCTAGTAAATCTACTAAGCCATTGGTGCTAAATGCATCTGTTGGATTTGGCGCAACTGCTACAGAATCGGTGACATATAGATATTCCTTCTCTGGTTGTCCCGAAAGTAAGTTGTATTGCAAAATGCGCGATCGCGTTTCAGTAGTGGTAGTAGCAACTGGCCCATCTTGGAACAGGGCGTTTTCGGTGGCGGTAAATAGGGTTTTTTGGTCGGGTGTGAGCGTGAGGCTTTCTAATGCTGCGTTATTGCGAACACCAGATATTTGGGTATCGCCAGCGTTGATTACACCATCGCCGTTGGTATCTTCTACCACTGGTAGGTACTTGCTGGGGACAGATAATGAGCGTACTTCCTGCCCTGTAGTCAACGAAAACTCTTTAACGAAAGGATCACTAACGCGACCTGTATTAAGATTAACTTCACCCTCGGAAGAAATGAAGACTGTGCCGTTATCAGTCAGGGCAATGCCTTCAGGGTCGAGGCTATTTAGTGCAAAGAAGTTACCACTGCTATCTTTCAGGGGTGTGACATTAGTAAAAGTTGCCCCAGTTGTGGTGATGGTAACTGGATCAGCAGTGAAGGTATAAAAACGGGCAGGGCCAAATTGCGAGCGATCGTCTGAAATAGCGTAATAGACGTTTTTGGTGGCATCGTAGGTAACACCAGATAGCCCACCCACGGGAGTTTCTACGCCATTCACCGTCCCCGCTGCACCAGCAGGAATAAAGCCTGTAGTAAAGACCGTCTGCCCCTGGAATTCTGCACTAGGAATGGTTTTACCTGCTTCAATTGCACCAACCTGTACATCTGCAAACACCAGGCGATGGTCGGAACTAGGGAAGGGGAAAGTACCTACCAAGGGAAATGTCGGGTCGGTATTCAGGGGCCAAAATACTCCTGAGTTAGTAATTTGTTGGTCAGCGGAGGGTAGCACGTAATCTACTCGTAGGTTTCCCGGAGCCGTATCGCCGAAATCTGCGGTGTCAAAACTGGGATTACCCTTTTGACTAGCGTTTGCACCACCTTGTAAGTCTGCCTGTTGAGCAGCACCGGGACTGCTGGGAATGACATTAGTATTAATGCCAGGGTTCTGCAACAGTTGCCGAATGGCGTTGTCAAAACTATCACCATCTACGGGGTCTGCATTCTGGTCGCCCATAATCACAAAGCTCGACCCAGCAGCAATACCACCCTTTTTACCGCCATCATCATAGATGTAATCGCCTTTACCTGGGGTTATGTAGTCTGCCCAAAAGCGGATCTCGTCGTGGTTGCGCTTACCGTTGCGGTCTTCAGCACCATCGAAGGTGGGGGGTGTAGGATGGCTAGCGAGGACGTGAACTGTCTCGCCATCTACCTGGATAGGAACATCCCAGTGACTCTTAGAGGAGAGGCGCAATACTTCTAGTTCGTCCGCAGAATACCAGTCATTCGGCTTGGGTGTTGTGGGGTCATCGGGAAGCAAAGCATTAGGCATATCCTTCCAAAGAAAATTTTGGAAAGTCCGTACATTCTCGGTGTCGATGGGATATTTGGACAGTAGTAACATCCCGTATTGACCAGGAAAATCCCCAAAGCCGATCGCATCATCGCCGTATCCTGGTTCGCCTGGGGTTGTAACAACTGTACCGTTGTTGTTCAAATCAAACCCAGAGGTAATACCCGTATTACTAGGAGCAATATAGATGTAGGGGTAGTCAACGGGAGTTGCACCGTTTTGGCTAATGGCAAGGTAATTTTGCTGGAAAAGTTCAACAGTTTGATTAGGATTTTCGGAATCGTAGTCGAACTCATTAATTAGTAGGACATCTGGGTTGCTGCGCTGGATGATTTCGGCAACAGCTTTTGCTTGAGCATTATTTGGGGTAGATAAATCAGTTGTCAACTGACCTTCAGCGTTGCGGTACAGGGAAGCATTGAACTGAGAAAAGCGAATTGAGTTTGTAGTTACCATAAAATCAGCAAATAATTGCTTGTTTAAAGGAGTTTGCATATTTGTTTTAGATGAAATGCATCCACAACCGCGATTGCATCACAGTTGTGGACACAATCTAAAACACGAAGTTGTAGAAGTTATTCATCGCCGCTGGGGTAACGTTGTCTATATACAAGAAGGGTTGATAAGCAGCCGAACCAAGTAAACCATCGCGGTCAATTTGGAGAACTGTATTTTTCGCTGTCCTTCCTTGTACCAGACGCACATAGCCATCAGCGATCGCATCACTGCCGTTATAACCACCAGAAACAAGGCTATCGAGTAGCTTAGTCAAAACGATTTTGTCGCTACCCACTTTAAAGTCGATGATGTAATTACCTGTATCTTTGATGCTGTTGTAGACAAATTGGTCGTTGCCTTTATCACCTGCGATCGCTTTTATCCCAGGGCTACCGACAATCACATCATCGCCCCTAGTGCCAATTACAACTTTGCGCCCAGGTGGTGGAGTGATGACTTTATCCACACTAAACAAGTTCAGCCCCACCAGCACCGGATCGTGGTCAGAGGAACGGAAGGCGTCAGCATTGTATAAACTATCTTGCTGTCCTGCTGATTTGAACTCAGTGTTGTAATCAAGAACGTTGGGTTCATCGGCATTGATGTGCCATTTAGCACCGCCAGTAACTTGTGCTCCTAAACTGCCATTGGCTAGCGCATAGTCAAGAGTACCCCACTGCCCATCAAAGACATAAGAGTAGCTGTCATAAGAAAATTGGTTGTTATATCCTGCACTTGCCAAAGTAGTAATTGGATCTTCCTTGGCGTAAGCGTTGAGATCACCAACAACTAGATAGTCAGGGTCATTAGTACCTGTAGGTTTAGTTGCTAACCAAGTTGCTAGGTCTTGAGCCGCACGAGTACGCGTACCATTAGACAAACCTTGACCATCGCCAGCGTCAGCATCACCAACACCCCCAGAACTCGAACCTTTGGACTTGAAGTGATTGACAACTAGTGTAAAGTTTTCTTGATTTGAGTTCTGCCGAAAGGTCTGTGCTAGAGGTTTGCGTCCAGTTAAGTCAAATGCACCTTGACCATATCCATCAGGCGTTGTTGCTGCCGCACCGACTGGAGTAACTTGACCGGGTTTGTAGATGATTCCCACTGCAATTTGGTCAGTTCCCAAACTTGTGCCGGGATTGATAAAGGCATAAGTACCAGCACCGGAAATTGCATTCAATCCGTTAACAAGATCCGCAATGGCACTGTTAGCGCCGTAGCCATCGTTTTCTATCTCGATTAATCCTAGGACATCTGCCCCGGAGCCAATAACGGCTTGAATAATCTTGTCGCGCTGACGGTTAAACTCAGTCAGGTTATCAGCTCCTCTGGGAGTGGGGAAGCCACCACCTGTACCGTTACCGTTGAAGTAGTTAAGAACGTTGAAGCTAGCAACCTGAAGCGTACCCCCGACATTTGGCGGTGTTGTCGGGCGAGGATTAGCAGGTGTAAAGTTTTGTCCGGTGGAGGTTTGAACGCGATACCCTTCAAAACGTTGGTCTAAAATACCATTGATGCTAGCGATCGTGTCACCACCACGCAATGTATTTTCAGCACTCAGAGGAATCCCGCCACGCGCATGAATGATTGGGTCGGGGTTTTGAGTGCCTCTACCGTCATCTAAGATGATCCGCCGCTGAGCAATCTCATTTAAGTAGGCAGAGTATCCACTGACACTTGGCGCATTAAATTGGGTGTACTGGTCAAGTCTGCCATCAGTACCGGGTTGGTTGCTGGCATCAGTTGCCGAGAGAACGACTTGCCCAAATCGACCAAGCTGGAAATGCTCGGTTACAGTCAGGTTTCCAGTTGCCGCACTGACGTTGACCAGCATACCTTCGTAGCGCTCTAAGTCTGTCACGCTAGTTACAGGCAACTTGATATTAGTAACGGTAGGCAGAGTGCTAGCGCCCAGGTTGACGACACTTGTAACACTAGAAAGTTGCGTCAGGCTGCTGTTGACACCACCACTGCTAGTGGTGAATTCGCCAACCGTTCCACTTACCCGGACTTGATCGCCAACATTACCAGAGAATAGGCCTGTTGGATCAAAAACAAAAATAGCTTCTGAGGTTGTGGAGTCACTATCGGCATCTGTATTCTCTTCCTGTACATAGAAACCGTTCAGTTGAGAAGAACCACTAAAAGCAGCAACGACAACCCCCTCAATTGTCCGATTACCAGCAAAGGCGGGGTTAAAGGTTGCACCACTACCCTGAATCTCGTGAATCTTAGTAATTGAAACAGCTACATCATTGTCAGCAATTGTTGCGGTTACAGAAGCGATCGCAACATTATTATAGTTAGCATCGCTACTGGTTGCTGTATGGCTGATAGTGCTGGAGTGTGTACCTTCTGTTACCGGATCATCGACTGCACTGACTGTTACCGTTTGCGCTACATCCCAGTTAGCAGCAGTAAAGGTAAGTGTAGTTGCACTGGTTGTGCTTTGAGAATCCGGGTTAATGGCAATAGTAACGTTTGCTGTTGGTTGACTATTCAGTACTATTGTGTAGGTATCTGTTGCACCACCTTCAGTGATGTTAGTGCTGCCACCAGATTCGGTGATGGTGACACCAGCAGGAAGAACAGCATTAGCTGTGCCTGGTGTTGGAGTTAGTGCTTGGTAGCTGCTAGTGTTGCGCGCACCCCCTGCACCATTTGGAACCCGTTGGAGTGAATCATTAGCGCTGCCATTTGCACCACTGTTTTCATCTACTTGAGGCTGAGACGGATTGAGTAGGGCAAGCAAACCGGGGTCATCGGCGTCATTTGTGTCGTAGGCGATCGCATCAATTAAATTAGTTGTGGTGATCGGTGTATTATTTGGGAAATCAGTAGCATTAGCCGTGTAGAGTGCAACTGCATCCGCCCCGTTTTGCAGAGTATTGCCAGGAAAGATTAAATCTACACTCGGTACACCTGCATTCCCAAGCACAAAGTAACCATTAGCATCAGTGCTGTAGCCATCCAAGTCAAAGGCGGCATAAGATAGGTCGTTGCTACCGTTGTAGAAAACAACTACTAATCCGCTGAGGTCTGTATTGCCTGCGCCACCATCATAAAGCTCGACAAACTCCGCTACATCAGTGCTAGGAGTATCCGAGTCAATTTCGTTAATGATCACAATATCAATCCTCTTGTGTCAAAGCCATAAATAACGTCTCCTTGATCCTCTGGGAATCAAGTTATCCCCAGAACCAAGGACTAAAGTATTAGTTAATACTTTACTGAACTAGTATTAGTTCGCAGAAAATAAATGCAAAGATATACTTCGCATTTGACGCTGATGCCTTTGCGATCGCAATATCAGCATGGCAAATTCAGGAATGTAGAAGAATACAGCTACATTCCTAATTAGTATCAATTCCTATTCAGCCCCCTCAAACTATCCCAGTAACATTAAGAAACTGCTAGCGAAAGGTTAAAACAACAGATAATTGAGAGTTAATAACTTACATTCTCGTTGTTATGCAAGATACTCTCTGGGAAACCCTAATTATAAGTACCTAAGACATAAATCAACGCAGTAGTGTATGACAATAACAGTCAAACTCCCTAGCTACCAGATTTATGAACAAATCCATGTAGGAGATAAAACCCTTGTCTACCGGGGAGTCAGAAAACAAGAGCGATCGCTCCCTTTAAACTTGCACAACGAGATATATGCGATCGCCATACAATTATTACTTAATGATAGTTGGCTGCAACAGTATAAATTAACTTTTAAAATTTACAAATAATTTGCAGAGGTTGAGTATTTAAACGGTAATTTTGCCCATTCAGATATAGTTATTTAACAAGCATTAGCACCTTTCTTTACAACTAAAACCGTTGGTCAAGGCACAGATTTAGGATTATCCATCATTACCAAATCATCGTAGATAAGCATCGGGTGCAGTTAGAGTGTCAATCAACACCAGGTGAAGGAGCAGATATCATCACACCACCAATACGACATCGTTGTTGACCTACCCAACGCTAAGTCAAATAAAAAATACTTAGTACTTACAGCAATCCTAAATGATTTGTAAACTTCTTTGCTTCTTCTGTTGGCACTCTTCTCTACGAGACCAAGGCATTGGCGGAAGTCTCTGTCTACGACACCAAGGCGAACGTAGAGAAGGCAACTTGGCGGTTCATTATTACGATTATCAAATTCAAAAATCTAATAAGTAAGTAGGTATAATTAAACATTGGCATTGGAAAAAGATTTTAATAAGTTTTACCAAAAATAAATATACAAATTGTATGCACAACAGCTTATGACAAGTAACGAAACAACAGTTGACTTTCAGAAAACAACAGAATTCCTCAAGCAAGTTCATCAATCAGAATCCGAACTTCCGCTTAAGAATAAAGCCTGTAGTTCCAAATTCTTTCTTTATCCTCACTCCACGCCAAAAGTTTGTCTGTTCTTGCATGGGTTCACAGCAGGCCCCTACCAGTTTGAGCCGCTTGGCAAAGCCTTCTTCAACAGAGGATACAACGTTATTGTTCCTTTACAACCCGGTCATGGACGCGCAGGTAACTGGAAGCGCCAAAATCCTCCACCACTTCCAACAGACATTCAGACTTATCAACAATTTGTGCTGAAGTGGCTAGAGATTGCAAAAACGCTAGGTCAACAAGTCGTAGTTGGTGGATTATCAACGGGTGGAACCTTAGCAGCCTGGTTAGCTTTAGAGCATCCCCAGCAGATTAATCGCGCTTTATTGTTCACGCCTTATTTGGGTACTCGTTATTTATTATTTGATTGGCTCATCAAAATCCTGCCGATTTACTTTGAATGGTTTAACAAAGACGCATCTGGTAATTTTGGCTATAAAGGTTTTCAAATTCCAGCATTACGGATATTTTTAGAATTAGGAGAAAATGTTTTAGAACAGGCTCAAACTCGCGTTTCTGCTCCTGTATTAATGGTATGTAGCGAAGCTGATCAGGTTGTTAACCGCTCTAAACAACAGAATTTTTTCAAAAGGGTACTCAAACAGCAAACAAAATCCTGGTACTACTGCTTTGATGATTCGCTTCACATAGAACACCGGATGATGACAAAACTGGAAGACAACGATTATGAAGAACTGGTGATTATCCTTGGTAAAGCTTTTGTTGATAGTGATTTAACTTGGGTACAGTTTCAACAAATGGCGACTCGCATAGCGCAAGGAGAAACCTATGAGCAGATTAAGCCAAAATTGAACCTTGATGGCCAAGCTTGTGAACAGCTATATGCAATGATGACTCAATATTTTGGTTGTGATCATCTTGAATGCATTAATCCATCTAAGTAAACAGTCAGAAGTCATCTCTGGTTTTGCTGATACTTTTGAACAAAATCCATCAGACTTGCTCTCTTGTCTGTACACATCGTATCAATCGCGGCTGCGGCAACACCCAGAGTATAAGCATTTTCGTTTCTTAGTCGTTGAGGGTCATTTTCATACAGCAGTCCATGCCTCTCTAGTTCACTTGTGAGGTATTCCTCTGTAGAATAGGCAGTCAGCATACTGCACAATGCTTTTCCGTCATACCTGCGCTGACTGTCACTAGTTCTGAAGTACTTGCCAGCATCAGCAGCGATATTTGGCAGTGAAAAAAACTTCTCTAATGCGATTTCATACCTAATATATTGAATTTCCGTTGGGTAAACAGGGTAAGGCGTAGCAGCTAGAACACTTGAGGCTTGAGTTACCAACACTAAGGCGGCAGAGATAGTTTTAAACATAAATAAATTTTGCTCTGTGATTTAGCTCATTATTCACGTCTCCACTGTCTAAATAACTACATTTTTCAAATATTTATTACTGAGTAAGTATTGTGTGAAGTCTCAGCATATACCGCAAATTTTTGTGATCATAAAAGCGTTGTGCTGCAAACACAACGCTTTTGAAAATATGATTATGGCTGGTTACTCTTGCGGCTGCTGATTTATTCGCTTCCGCAATTCAGCTTCAAACTCTTCATCTGTAGTGCAAAGTACACCTGGCCGCTCACTTAATCTGTCCATGTACTTGTGAAATGCTTCCGTGTCCTGTGGATGAGTCCTGACGTAACTCAAAAGTTCAGTATCAGACATTCCATCAAAATTGATTTGGCTCACTTAATAAATACCTCCCCGTTCGGAAAGATTTCTACTGCAATTGTGTCTCCAATCAATACAAAAATTCGCTTAGTACGTTCATCCATCCGAACTATGTTGATTGATTGCATCAAATTATTTGCCGCTACACATCTGCGATACAGCGCTCGTAACTGCTCTGGTGTTGGTTCCATATCTTCCTGGGATCCAAAAATTTCTCAAAAAAAGTCCAGTAGCCCTTGATTTCCGACAAGTCTGAATTTACGACGAAGGATATAAATCAAAAGCGATCGCTCCGACTACCAATCAATGCGATCGCTTTCTGTAGACAAAACTCGCTACCGCTGCACCAATGCCTCTATCCGGCACTCAGGCTTCTCTTTGCCGACGGCGCTGGCTCCCCTTGAGCCTTTTAACGGAAGTTCCCAGGATTTAGCCGAGTGGGAGTTTGAGAGCGTTGAGGTTGACGACGTGCTACTCCATTGCGTAGGTTTCTGGCTGTACCACCATCTTTAGGATCAAGGTAAGGTTTCAAATTAATCCCACTTCTAGATGAAGTAACTCGATTATTGCCACCACCTAAAAGTGTGCGACCTAAGTTGTATAATTCGTTTGCTCCTCCCTGATTGCGATCGCCATAAGTATTAACAGCTGTGGTTTGCTGTCCGCTATCAGCAGTAGTCAGGTTTTGGAAAACGCTATTGCGTACCACATAAGCGTCTTTGCCACGCGGTACTGTCAGCACAATTCTACAACTGGGGTCAGCCTCAGTTGTCACGCAAACAATATTTTCTCTATTTTGTACGCCTGTTTGGAGTTCTTGTAAACCATCTTGGCGATAAGATTCTAAGCGATTAGCAATGGTTTGACAGCGAAGTTGTGAATTCCAACCACCACCCAAAGCCGCTGGAGCCGCCCAAGGAAAGTATTGACCTGGTTGACTTTGTGGCTGATACATCACAGTGTACTGTCCATTATAATACTGACAGCCAAACCGAGTCACACCGTCAGCGGAGGGTGAACTAGTTGTACTTGTAGTTGATGTGTCTATTGGTATTGGTCTGTTTATTGGTGTTGATGTGCCGCCTGATGGGATTGTTGGCACTACTACACCATCCGAGTTAGAAGAATCATATTGAGCAAGTGCTGCGGAATTGCCCAAACATAAGCATAAGCCAAGACCGCTCAGAGAGATAAATTTAACTAGTTGTGATGACATGAATCATCCTCCAGTGGAAGTAGGTAGGGAATTGATAGTTTAAGTGACGAATAGTTTTGTGTTTTGATTCATTAAGAACTTGACTTTTTTTCTTCTCGCTCTTTTTTCTCTTTAAGTAGCTGTTTCACCCGCGCTTTAATTTCTGCATGACGCCCAACTCCTTCATAGGTGTAGCGGTTATATTTACTACGAGAAATCAGGTTTTCTATATCACTAACTCGCTCGTTACCGCCTGGGTGCGAAGACAACCAACTAGGAGGAGCATTTTTCTGTTGTTTGTCTAGTGTAACCATCAAATTACGCAAGCCATCAGCAGCGTAGCCAGTAGCAACAATCAGGCGTGTGCCGAGAGTATCTGCTTGACGTTCCATGTCGCGGCTGTAACTGAGTGCAAAAAGTTGACCAATGGTTCCACCCAGAGGTATGTACTGGGTAACGTTAGCAATCAGGTTGCCTTGGGTAACTAATTGAAAGCCGTGGGATAAGACTACATGGGATAATTCATGACCGATTAACCCAGCTATTTCTGCTTCTGAGTTAGTTTTGGCGATCGCACCTGCATTTAGAAAAATTTTACCCCCAGGTAATGCAAAGGCATTGAGGCTTTCCTCTGGAATTACAAAAAACTCGTATTTAAACTCATCACGTCCAGCTACCTTCGCCAATTTCTGCCCGATTTCATTGACGTATCCCAAAACATTTTCGTCTTTAATGATATTGAGCTGTTTTTTCGCCTGCTTCGCCACCGATTCACCTATTGCTTCTTCACCTTGTAGCAACATGATGGTAGAGTCAAGGGCAGAAAAAGGCCCCAGAAGACTGCCAGTGACGGCGTAACCTAATGCACCTGTAATAATGTTACCTAAGACATTACCTCTAATTTCTTCTCTGATATGAGATTTGTAGCGTTTGAGATTTTCTTGGGCTAGCTTTGTAAATTCAGGTGCTTGCGGATTTTGGGGGTTGAGAATCGCAAATTGACGCGCTGCTAAAGAAGCTTCCATCCATTTTTTTTCCCCAGCGAGGGCTGTAACTCTAGCTTTAATCAATTCTGGTTGATCAGGATAAATAGAAGTCGCACGTTCTAATACATCTAATGCTGCTTGGGGACGATCGTATTGCTTCAATACTTCAGCATATCGAATATGACCAAGGATAAATTCTGGATTCTTTTCTACCAACAGTTGCAGAGGTACTAAAGTTCTTGTTTGAAGTTTAGTTGCTATCCCTGCCTCTGCTTCCCGCCAGTATACTTTACCACCTGGGGATAGTTGCGTTGGGTCAGCGATCGCTGCTTTGCGTCCTTCAGGTATACTTATCTTTGCAAAAGGTTCTTTTACCTGGCGATACAGTTTTTCCGCTTCTGGGATTTGTCCCGCCAAATAAAGCTTGTCTGCTTCTATCAGTTTTTGCTGACGGGCGATTTCTTCAGGAGTGGGTACAGTTTCCTGTGCCGAATCTGGCTTTTTTTGTTCGCTGGCTTCCGGGGTTTCTGGGTTGGATGAACGTTGCAACGCGTCCTGAATACTAGACGCCGCAGGTTCTTGTGCGGGAACAGGTGCTATCGGTTGTGTCAGGATAATCAAAATCGATGTCCCAACTGATAGTAGTACCCAGTTTAAGGCTAGCAGTAGAGACTTCCAGGTTCGTTTCATACTGAGATTTACCTTTGCAAAAGGCTCTTTTTTTAAATCTTATGAGGAATTACCAAAATACATCTAAAGCGATCGCAAGCCTTTTCAAGGTGTAAGAGGATGTCTGAGAAGTCAAAATTGTCATGCTGAATGAAGCGATAGCGTAATGAAGCATCTTAGAAATTAACGGACAATAGAGATTCTTCCTTCCGCTCTGCTCCAGTCAGAATGACAAAATATACCATTACCTAGCTTTTCAGACATCCTCTTAGTGCCTTGGTGGTTCAAATGTGAATTTTTTAACCACTAAGACATGAAGGTGAAAAGCCTAAAATTCGGTAAATTTTTTTTGGGATGTTTACTTACCTTGAAAGAGCTACAGAGTAACCCAAATACTTGTAAATTTTGTCTATATATGCTATGGCAAATTATTTGGATCAATGCCTTGAGATTGTAAATAGGCGATTAGCCGTTCTTTTTGCTGGCGTTCTTGTTCAATTTGTTCCACTGCCCAAAGTAACAAATTACCTGCCTCATCCCACCAGCGCAACCAGTAACCAGTACGGGCTTCTTTTGTTCCTTGCCAAGTTCCCAAGAATAAGCCCATTGAATCAATCCAATGACGACCATTTTCATCAGGTTGCTTTAACTCATAGCGCCTGTTTTCGAGTTGGTAAAATTCTAACAAACCGCCATTTGGATCAAAAATGACGTAAATTGGGACTTGAAGAATCTGCTCGTAAAAAAACCATTTCCCTGGTGGATAGGTTCGCTTGAAAGAGTATTCTCCACCCTCAGTGTCAGAGAGAAATTCCATCACTACCGCCGGAATATCACCCTCTAAATTGGGTGTATAGCTTTTGCGTTCTCCTAAAACCTGATTTACCAATGGCACATAAACCCAGTCGGGTGCTTTCGCTACAAATTGTCCGTTTATCGTCGCGCAAAGTCCAAAATTCGAGGCTATCAACATCTGCGGTTGGATGAAACCACTTATCTCAAGGCTTTCGCGCAAAGCACCAGCCAATAGTGGCTGACCTGTATTTTCCACTGGTTCATCCTCTAACTGAAAATCTGCGGGCAATGCTTCCCAAGATATTACCAGTTCTGTTGAAGATTTAGCTTCACCGAGTTGGGTTGCCATAAACACCCCCTTTTATTGATTTGTCTTTATTTTATGGGCGATCGCAGTATTTGTAGCTCCTAAAAACTGAACTGCACTTGTTTGATGACGCAACATTACACTACTCGCCGTTTGGATGCGATGCCTGTCTTGAAAAGTTTGGAGACGCTCCTCTCTTGGGAGGTTCTGAGCGCCGTTGAACGGCGCTCCGTCGCTACCGCTTGCGCTAACGCTGGACGCCGGCGCTACGGCGGGCAAAGCCAACGCATAAGAATAAAACACAAAAAACCCCGGCGACACTAGCCGAGGTAAGGGGAGAAGTACGAATGATGATGAGATACAGCGATACCGAAATCGAAAAATCTTAGCTAACGCTAAAACCAACCAAAACTAAAGTGGTGACAATTAAAGTCGCAAAAACACCTTGTAAAACGTATTTACGTTGTTCCCAAATTGCAGGGTACTCAGCGCAGTAAACCTGGGGTTCAGTTGCGTAGTTATTAAGAACGCCGTCTTCATTTACTGTAGTGTACATAGTTTTTTCTCTTTTTTGTTTAGTTATGTAAATAAATATAACGACTTTGTTACAAATAGTCAACATGGCTTGACAAAAAAAGGCTGATAGTAACCATAAAAGTTACTTATCAGCGATGGGGGATTTAGATGAAGTTATTCTAGCCAGCGTCATCTCACAAAAGAATTCGGCAATAGATTGAGGTGTGAGCAATACCAGAACTTAACTCTTCATCACCGCATCCAACAACACCCCAGCATCAAAGCGCACTACATCGGTGCAAGGTAGCCCGGTTTCTGCTATTGTTTGAGCGATCGCATCAGTAGCCGCAGACTCATCTAAATGAGCTGTATTAAGCGCTATACCGACTACAGGAACAGTTCCAAAAGCACCACCAGCACTAGCGACAGTCTCATAAAGCTGGATCACTTCTGGTAATGGTGGTATTAGTACATGGGGATGATTACGCACATGAACTTGTCCCGCCCGATGTACTAGCACTAGTTGGGTTGGTTGCGAGCCACGGATTAAAGGTAAGGTAGCTGTTGAACCAGGATGCAGCAGTGAACCTTGTCCTTCAACGTGCAAAATATCGTAGTTTTTGCCATAGCGCATAACTATCTGTTCTACAGCACCAGCGGCAAAATCTACCCGCACTGCATCCAAAGCTACACCATCCCCTTCTAACATCACACCAGTTTGACCTGTAGCCAGGAATTTAGAACGCCAGCCCCGAAGTTTTGATGCCCAATGTAGTTCTAGACTAGTTGACATTTTACCGATCGCCATGTCGGTTCCCACAGTCAACACTCGCCGACAGGGTAAGGTGCGTGCCATCCCACTAGCAACACTTAAATTAGATGGCTCTTTCCGCACATCCCAAATTAATTGTCCAGGTTTGAGCAGTGCATTTAACTCAGGTATATTTGCCATTGGTATGTGCAAACCGTTTACCAGCGACATCCCAGCTTTTAGCGCATCCTTAATCTCATGCCAGTAATCATCTGGTACAGCACCACCTCCTGGTGCTATGCCAATTACCAAGACTTCTGGCTCATATTCTAGAGCTGCGGCTACTGATGCCACAATCGGCACATCACGCTTGATACCTGTTAATTCTGGCAAAGATTTGCCAGCAGTCTCACGATCAATTACTGCTACGATTGGGGCTTCACTGTAGCGTAAAATTGCCAGCCCTGTTTTGCCGTGAGTTCCGCTAATTCCCTCATGCAATAAGATAGCTACTCGTTGATTAAGTGGCAGACGCACTATATTGTACCCCCAAGCCTGGTGAATCGTTTGGCAAAATTCTCCCCTCTTGCACCAATGCACCCATGAAGGGGTCATCAATTAAGTTAAGGTGACTGTCTAAATCTAGATAATCAGCTAGTGGGGCTAGCTGTGCCGCTGCCGTATTTGCTAGCGCACTATCGGAATAGCAACCGAACATCACTTGTAACCCATAGGCTCGCGCTGTATGTACCATCCGCATTGCCTCGCTTAAGCCCCCAGATTTCATCAGTTTGATGTTAACGCCATCCACGTAGTTTGCCAAATGGGGAATATCGGAACTGGTAAAGCAACTTTCATCAACAAAGATGGGTATGGATGAATGCTCTTTGAGTTTTGCTAAACTTGTTTCTTGCCCCCGTGGCAATGGCTGTTCTACATACTTTATACCTAATTCAGCCAGCCAACTGCACATTTCAATAGCATCAGCCAAATTCCAACCCCCATTTGCATCAACGAATAATTCTGGTTCAGGCGCTTCTTCTCGCACTGCCAATAGCATCTTTTTATCTGCATCTATGCCATCTGGATTACCTAACTTCACCTTGAAAAGGCGGACATCAGTAAATTGCAACCAGTCCCGCGCCCTAGCCCTAGCCCCTTCTGGTGAATTAATCCCTATTGTGACTGAAGTTGGTACTATGGCATTGCGATCAAGTCCCCAAATTTGCCACAGCGGTAGCCCTACGCACTTACCCAGCCAGTCATGCATCGCCATATCTAATGCTGCTTTGACAGAAGAAGGAACCTGCCGTTTTATTAACACCTGCTCAATTTGCTGTCTCTGTAAGGGGCTGAATGCTTGTAATATTGGCGCAACTTGCTGCAAGGCATCTTTAATTGTGTCAGTTGATTGCTTGCGATCGCCTATACTAAATGGCGACGCTTCCCCCCACCCTTCAATACCATCTTGCGAAATCTTTACCCATATATTCGTTGTCTGTGCCGTTGTGCCTCGACTAATAGTTAATGGAAATCTTTTATTGACTGTAAATAAATTTACATTAATTTGCATACTTGTGCTGCATATTATGTTAAAGCAAAAGCCAGTGTAAGTTCAAAGTATAGATTATCTGATGTATCTGTTATACTTTTTTACATTCATTGCTTAATTACTAAAGTTTTTATACCTTATTTTATTTGTTACTTAGTCTATGAACGACTTAAAAAAATGGAAAACTTTGAAATCAAAAATGGTCTTAGATCATCGTTGGTGTAAGGTAAGGCAAGATGAAATAGAGTTACCTAACGGTAAAATTGTAGATGATTACTTTGTCAGTATTAAACCAGACGTTGCCTTGGTTTTACCTATAACTAGTAGTAGAGAAATTGTTTTCGTCCGGCAATATAGACACGCTGTAGGTGGATTTTTTTTAGAATTACCAGCAGGAAGTTTCGATCCAACAAAAGAGAGCGCCGAAGCAGCAGCAATTAGAGAACTAGCAGAAGAAACTGGTTATATTTCCCAAGAAATTAGAAAAATAATAACTTTATACGATAAGCCAAGCAAAGATACTAATCAAATACATTTATTTATAGCAGAAAATGTGATAAAAACTGGGGAACAAGAACTAGACATTACAGAAGAGATTGAAGTTGTATTAATTCCTATAGAATCTGTTTTAGATAAAGTGTCTCAAGGTGAAATATCTGTTGCAGGAACTATTGCAGCTCTTTTATTAGGCTTACAATCTCTTACTGATTCATAATCAATGTAGCTTTTTTATATTTTTTCATAAAAAAGCTTGAGGCGAATTGCATCTAGACTTTTTATACCAAATTTTTTGGGTATTTTTATAGAAAATGGTATTCATAGATTTTAACTATAATAAGTTTTTGGGGTAGTACTTATAAGTTATTTGTAGAGTGTTTAGAGTTAGGTTCGCGTAGATGATATTCGAGGTAAGTCTCTCAGGGGCGATCGCAGCATCAACACATCATTATTCTACGTTCTCCTGAGAGATTGACGATTTTTGGACGAGACTGCTTACTCTGGACTCAAATTACACTGCTTTTTTTCAAGTGAACAAATTGCTCGTTTACCTTGTAAACGCTCTCTCCTCTGTAAAATTTGAACATTACCATACAGAATAACTTGCCCTCCTGTTGGCACATATCGAATCTCATCAGCACTGGCTTGAATTTGAGCTTCTGGATATGCCCAAGCAGCGTTGCCGATTGCCCTGACTTCTTTTGTACTCTCATCGTAGTCTTGAACATCTGAGGTGATGGTACTTTGTCCCTTTTCGATCAATTGAGCAAGAGTCTGCGCGTTTGCTTTTGTATCATCCTTTGAGTAGAGGAATGCTGAAAACCATTCAAGAATTCGCCCTGAAGTCATAGTTGGAATAACGAAAACAGCAGCGATCGCAAGTAAAGCACAAGCGACTAGAGAGGCGCGGCAATTTAACCGCCCAAGCAAAAAGTTTATTCGATTCACTCGCTGATGGGTCTTTTGATTTGAAGTTGATTGGTGAGCCTGTAATAGTTCGGCTTCTAGTTGAGCCTGAAATGTCGGATCTGGCTTAATACTTTCTGCAACATTAGTCAGATGTGAAAGGAAATCTACATCTTGCTGGGAAAGATTGGTAGGTCGATTGTGTCTAGAATTCATAGTTTTACTCACATGTAGTTTCCAGATACTTACGTAGGTCTTTCAAAGCTCGACAAACTAGCATTTTGACGGCAGCTTCGCTTTTTCCCATAACCTGCCCCACTTCAGCTGCACTCAGCCCAGCAAAAATTTGCAAAGCAACTGCTTCTGCTCGTTCATGGGTAAGTAAACTTAGGGCTTGGGCAATTTGCTCTAAAGACAATCGACGGGCAACTAATTCATCTGGTGAAATCGAGCCATCTGCAATCTGACTGGCTGCTTCTAGTGGTAATGTTGAGCGTTTGCGGCGAAAGTAGTCTGCTGTTTTCCGACGAGCAATTCCTAGCAGCCAAGCGGCAAATTTGCCTCGCCCTCTGAAACCAGAGATTGCTTCTTGAGCGACTAAAAACGTTTGGGCTGTCAAGTCTTGTGCATCATGAATGTTACCAACCCTTGCTAAATGGTAGCTATAAACAGCTTTGAGATTGCGTCGGTAAAGTTCTGCGAAAGCCTCAGAACTATGCTGCGTCTCCTGAGCCAACTCTTCATCTGACTTCATTGTGAATTCTGAGAGAAATTGACTCTGAAGTGAATAAGATGAGGGGTGATTCATTCATACTTTCCTTTAAGCCAGAAATATGGTTCTATTGGTATGTCGTAGAAAACCATTATTTCGTAACAGCCAAGATCTCAAAAATTGCCTGATCCAGCAAAGCAGCAGTCATAGTTTGGATCTCCTAGAATGATTACTCCTAAAGTTTTTGCAGATTTTCATAATGCTGATGCTGAAGGGCGTTTGCGTTTGAATTGTATTGGTATTGGTACTATTGAAGACTTGGCGCAAAGTAATGAGTTACAGGATGGGCAGTTGCTTACGTTGTACAGCGAGGATTTGGAAGTTGATGGAGTAGTGCAGTTCTCCGAGGAGGAGTTGTGGGTTGCTGTTATTAATTGGGGGCGAATCAGGCAAGTTGAGGATCTTGCTGTGCAGGCACAAGCTTAAGTATCCACACTACCTACCAAAAAAAAAGACCAGCCTCCCACAGCCGGTCAGAAAGATATTTTTTTTCGCGTTGTCTTCTCAATTAGAGTTAAAACCCAATTGCGCGTTCCCAAAATGCAACGGGCAACTTTTCTTAACAATATTGTAACAGCCAACACAGATTTTTCATGAAAATTCACCAAAAAAAGATACGAACAAAGATTAAAAGCCTCTATCTAGAGGATAATTCTGCGGATGGCAGGGTGGAGATGTAGAAAGTAGAAAGCAGGGGAGATAAGGGAACAAGGAAAATAACTACTGACTTTTGACAAATGACCAATGACTAATGACCAATGACTATTAACTGCGGTTGTCCCCAAAGGATACTCTCCTGCTTGTAAATAGCAATTCCTGGTTTGGCGCCTTTGGGTTTGTAGACGTGCTTTGGCTGAGTGTAAACGACTGGTACTTGGTCACTCTGACGAGCACGACTGTAGTATGCGGCAAGATTAGCAACAAATTTCAAATCGGCTTCTTCTGGGACAGTTCCCGGTTCTAGCCGCAGTAGCACATGGCTCCCTGGAATTTCTTGAGCGTGGAACCACAGATCATAATCTCCAGCTACACGAAAGGTCAGTTGGTCATTTTGGCGATTGTTGCGACCGATTAAGACTTCAAAGTTGCTGGGGGTGCGGTAACGATAAAAATTGCTGATGGCGGCTTCATTTGTGCTGCGGTTGCGATATTCTGGGTCTTCGAGATACTTTTGACTAATTAACTCTTCGCGGATTTCTTCTAAAGCTTGCAAATCTTCTGCTGTTTGGTACTTGTCTATCTGGCTAATCGCTGCCTCTACTTGCTCTAAATAATCAATCTCTGCCTGTACTTCTAGAAGTAACGGTTCGACAGCAGAGCGAGCGCGTTTGAGCTTTTGATGCTGTTTGTAAAGGCTTTGGGCATTTTGTACAGCGTTTTTATCTGGCTGGAGGGCGATCGCTACTGGTTTACCTGTGTCAAAATCAGCAAGGGTAATTTCTTTCATCCCCGGTTCCCAGTTTTGCAGGTGAGCCATCAATAAATCAGCTTTTTGCCGATACTCATCGGCTCGATCTGACTGCTGCAATCTTTCTGTAAATGTCTGCGCTTTGTTCCTTAATTTTGCCAGAATATTATGCAATTTCTGACTTAGCTGATGACGCAGTTGAGAAAATAACTGTTGATTTAGCTGGTCAGTATAGTAACTATTAAGTATTTCTTGGATATCTTTCGCGGTTGCAACTGCACCCCAACCAATTACGGTATATCCGTCTGTAGTCCAAGCTGGTTGAAACTTACAGGATTCCAAAGTTTGCAGCCATTCTTGCCAGCGCTGAAACAGCCGTTGCCAGTCGTCAGAGTTGAGAGTATCGGTAGTTGTTTCTGGTGTTATGTCTGCTACAAGCAGCATTGAATCTAAGAGTGCTGCACTCAAGCCGCTATAACTTTTCAACAACTGACGCTTAATGCCTCCTGGTACTAAACTTACTCGTTCTTGCCAGCGTTCTTGGGATTCGCTCAAACTAGGGATAGTGCCAGTGAGTTTAGGTGGCGTTTCATAAAATTGCCCAGTTTGAATCGGTCGAACACTGGATTGTTGCTGACTAACTTGATGGGCAGCTGTGATAATTATATTGCTGGCGTCAGTGAGGATAACGTTGCTATATTTGCCCATAACTTCCACATATAGGTGATATAGGGCGCTTTCTCCAGGACGACGGGCAAATTGTAAATCAACAACACGCTCCCAAGGGGCGATCGCTTCAATCTCCACCAACGCCAAACCACCCAACTGGTGTATTAGTTGCTGACTGAAGGTGAAGGTATCTGGTATTCTTGGTGGCGGCTCGCCGATGCAAATGTGTGCAGCTTGGGGATGCCAGGAAATCTCTAGCCAACTCCGCTGTTTGAGAGTGCGTAATGCCATAGCAATAGTGTAGCGATCGCGCTGGTAAACCTGTTCTATCCGCGAAGGTAGCCAGTTAGCGCGTAGTTCGCTACAAGCAGCTGTGAGGGTGGTAAAGTCAACTGGTTGCACAGCGATTAGTGGTTGGCGTTCAAATGTCGATGCTCAGTATACTTCCATCTTCTCTGATTTGAATGGAATAATACAAAAAAGCGTTCAGGATTATCTTCTCAAAGATAATTCTGAACGCTTCGGTCTTAATTTGTCTTGTTATTTTGCCAAAACTTCAATCGTTGTGGTTTAAGATAACCCGATTTTTGCTATTTTCTTTCTTTTGCTTGCAACTGTGCCTGTAATTCCAATCACTAAAATAGCACCGAGCGTACCAGGTTCCGGTACCGATGTCTTAGGTGAATTACCCACTTTAATTTGAAAAGCGAGATTAGAACGCATTGGTTGTGTACCCGTCCAGCTCATTGCCGCTTTGCCTGTGATTGTGAACGGAGATGTGATGTCGCTGATCTGAAGATAATCTACATCTTTGCTGGAGGATGTACCTACAGAAGAAACACTGCTTATTACCTGTCCCTGAGAATTCTTCATTTCCTTGTTATTAAAAAGCAGGTTACTTAGCGTCATGGTGCTGTTTGTAGTAGCAGCGGTGCGAAGGAAGATATCACTTGCTGAACCATTAAAATCCGTGCTACTTAGCAACTTGCCGCCAAGGCTATAATTAACCTTGCTTCCCGTATATTCTAGGGTAAAATCCCATAAATTCCCATTTCCCCAAACAAAGTCATCTTGGATACTAACTGGGGCACCTTGCTGAACATCACCATTAATCTTTAATTCCCGCTCCCCCGTACTCAAACTATTGTTGCCAATACGACCTTCAGCGACAAACAATTCTTTAAAATCCCCTTTATTAAGCATCTCTATAAATGGAGCATCTGTAGTCCAGGATTTATACTCGAATGTCGCAGCTTTGGCTGGATTAGTTGCGACAAACGATCCTAGCGTAATTAATCCTAAAATAAAAATCGATTTGTATTGATTTATGGACTTGCTTACAGACAGCATCTTATCTCCTTCGGAAAAAACATATAGTTACAGCTTCCCAAGCTTAAAACACTGTTTTCTCTACTGTCGATAAAAGGTATTCTACTTTACTAAAGTTTTTATATGTAATAAATAATCTATTATTCTAAGCGTTTATGCTGAAAAGACTAGGAAAAATTCAAATGTGTTTTTTGTAAAAAATTATTTTGATATATTACGCATAAATACATATAATATTTAGATTAGCACGAAGATTTGAACAAAACAAAAGGCTCCAGAGAGCCATAATCGTTTGAAACTGAGCAGCTATTTGAGACAACTACATCAGGCTAAACACTCTCTATTAGCGCTAGGCGGGTCTCTCGCCATAGAAAACTTTTCAGGACAGAGAATTCATCAGTGTTTATCGGTGTTTATCTGTGGTTCTTTTTTCGCCTAGTTTTAGATAACTATGACTCACTTGTTGGTGCTAGGCCAATCTCATCCTCTGATTCCAAATTACCCACTACCAATTTGTCATGTCACTTACATCTCTGCTATAAGTAAAATTTTATACTTACATCAAGATAGTATTGAACCTTACAAATAGGTGCGATTAGCAGCACACAACTTACCAAAGAAGCCTTATGAAAAATTCTCTTTATTAATAACTTTGTGTAGGAAGCTGGAAATAGAAAGTTGGCAGCTAGTCATTAGTAATTACAAAAAGTAAAAAGTAAAACAACAGACTACTGCCAAATTCCTTGTTAAATTTTTGCTCTTAACTATTACACCGATTAACGAAGCGGGTGGGAGCGCGTTATTGAGCAAGCAATGCGGGTTCTTCGACTGATTGCTCCAACAGTTGGCTGTAAAGTTCGCTTAACTGACTTGCTACACCATACCAACTAAACTTGGTTTCAACACGTTTTCTGCCAGCTTTGCCTAACTCATCTCGCCACTCTGGAGAGATGAGAATTCGGTCAATGGCAGATGCAAAGGCATCTACATCTTCTGGTGGTGCCAACAAACCTGTTTCTTCAGGAACTACGGTAAATTGAAGTCCACCGACATCACTTGCTACCACTGGTGTACTGCTAGCCATCGCTTCAATCGCTACGAGTCCAAAGGGTTCGTAGTGACTAGGAACGACGCAAACATCTGCGGCTGCGTAATAAGTTGGTAGGATTTCCTGACTGAGACGACCGGCAAGGGTTGTGAAGCCGCTCATCCCTAATTCGTTAATAATTTTCTCAATGCGATCGCGTTCTCTACCGTCGCTGTTACCTGGAGTGCTACCACCACCAATAATTAGCTGAAGATTATTAGAGTCACGTAACTTAGATTTGTTTAATGCACGCACCAAGGTTTCTATACCTTTGCGTGGGTCGAAGCGTCCTACATACAATATAATTTTGGCTTCGGGAGCAATTCCCAATTCAGATCTGGCTGCTTCTCGTGTAATTGAACCAAACCGATGAATATCTGTACCACAGGGAATTATATCTATATTGCCTTTAAGAGAAACGAGCGATCGCATATGTTCCTTTTCCTGCGGACTCGTCGCCACAATCCTTTCTGCTGTTTCTAACACCTCTTTTTCCACTGCTAATCGCTTACTAGCAATTAGAGGAATTGTCTTTATCGTGTTGTACTTAACAGCTCCTAAAGAGTGGTATGTGTGAACCTGTTTGCTCCCTTGGGTTTTTTTGAGTTGTATCCCTACCCAACTAGAGAGCCAATAGTTTGTATGAACCAATTGATATGTAATACTGTTTTCTTTTTGAAACTCAAGAAAATTATCTACAAATTCTGTTAAATATCCAAAAAGCTGATCTCGTGGCACAAACTCAAGGGAACCAGCTTTTAAACGAATGGTTCGGCAATTTTGGCTATGTTGAACAATTGTGTCTTGCTCTGGGCTAACTTTGCGGGTAAACATATCAACTTGCCATCCCAGCTGCGCTAGTGCTTCACCCACATGGCGCACATAAACATTTTGCCCTCCAGCTTCTTCCTTGCCGATTTCAATCGCCGGATCTCCGTGGACGGAAATCAAGGCGATATGTTTTTCAGTGGTAGAGTTCATAGTTTGTGTGTTGCTGATGGTAACAAAGGCTCAGGTGGTTCTAAGTTGACGCTTAGCACGCCTACCTGAATTATTTAAGAACTTTGAGTAATATTTATTTTAATTTAATATGTCTAATTTTTATATACATCTACTGCCAGAAGTATACTTTTTGATTAAGTATTGGTATTCAATTTGTTTATTACATATAATACTTTTGATAGATTCGGTTATACTTTTTTTGTGATTAGACACAAATTTAATTTTTATAGATATATGCATGAGCACATTATTAATTGCTTGTTAGCAACTACTGTAGCGATGTAAGACAAAATAGTAGCTCGGCAAGCTTAAAATATTGGGTTCAACAAATCTATAAAATCCAAAAACAAACCTTTCTATGATTAATTAACCAAGCATTTTGGTCTAGATGGGCTAAGAGGATATTTTAAAAGTCGAAACCAGTCAAAAATCATGCTAATCGTCTAACCATGATACGAATCATGGCAATATAAATGAGTGTCTCGGAGGTTTCGGGTAGTCGTTCATAATCTTTACTTAAACGCTGACACCCTTCGGGTTTGCTAGTCGCTCATGGGGGAGACCCCCATCGCGTAGCGTCTCGTAGAGAAGACCGCGTAGCTCACCAATTGAGCCAACCAAAAGTGCACTCTACAACCCAACACTTTGGTAAATGAACAAGACCTTTCTCTTCCAAGGGTTGAAGAACAATTTCGATAATCCAGCCAAACATATCCATCACCCAATGCATAAATTCTTCGCCTCGGTATCCTCCATCCATCCAAATGGTGTTTAACCGTTTTACCTGATTACCAGTGTCGTGAACTCGTTGTAGAACTTTTTTCGCACCTTCCCTACGGGACGCTAACGCGAACACGTTCTGGAAGACTAGCAGAGGTTACTAAGACTCGTAAAACCAGCCTTAACATATCCACACTCAGGTGACGTTTACGCCCATGTATCTTTTTTCCTGCGTCATAGCCCACTTCGATAGATATCATCGTTGCCGTTTCCACCGATTGGCTATCAACTGCGGCTTCTGATGGGCGCTTGTTCACGCAGAGCGTCTACCCTCACCCACTGATAAAGTTGGTCGTGAACCTTCAACCAAGTACCATCTTTACCTCATCTCCAGAAGTAACCATAAACTGTTGCCCATGCCGGAAAATCCCCAGGTAGACCTCGCCATGTACACCTTTGACACAGAACATAGAAAATTGCATTCACGACGTTAAATAATGCTAATTTTCGGGGACGACCTCCCGGTTTTTCTTCTGGAAACAGGTCTGAAATTAATTCCCATTGTTCCCAGGTCAAATTGCTACGGTCTGCTTTAGACATTCGCTCATAAGGTGCTGGCTTCTACAAATTTCAGCATACGCCTTGTAAACTTTATTACAATAGCTCCTACTTTAAAACATACTCTTAAGTCTTAAGATAGATGATTTAATTAAGAAAATCATCTATTTTTTCAACACAGTTTTTCATTATAAATTTAATATTATTTTTATTATTTCCATAAATTTTTTCAATACCTAAAACTCTAGTGTTAAGCAGCAAATAAGATTACAATAGATTGTTAATTGCTAGATGTAGCAATTTTTACTTGATTAAATTTGAAAGTTATTGAGTAAGGTAAACCGAAAAGTTTAAGTACGTCCTGTACCTTTTCGCTTTACCTTACCCAATAAACTTGGCGAACTATTAGATAACAAGGAATAATGTTGAAACGTCGCGTAATACTAGCTGGTTTAAGTGTACTTAGCTTAACGTTAGCTGTGAGTACTAAAGTATATGGACAGTCCACAACTGGGCCAGATGCTTGGGAGACTGTCTACAATGATGCGGTTGCTGGAGCAACAACAACAATTTCAGTGCCGCTTTTAGGCTCTTTATTATCAGTTGTCTTACAAATATTCTTCAATTTGGCAGGTTTTTGGGGCGGTTAATTCTTGGTCTCATATCTAAAAGGAGTCTCAATAGAGGCTGTTGCAGTGTAATTTTTGGTAATTTCTCAGCCTGCGTAGACGCTCTGCGTCTTATTGCCAGACATCGCCTGAATAAATCTCTCATTCATTAACGCAGATTATTCCATAGCCAAATATTCCATAACCCGTGAGGACTTTTCTTTCTATGTTCAAACCTCGCACAATTTTTAGTGCTTTAACTGCAATTATCCTAGCCTTTGCCATCAGCACACAGATATATATACAACCCGCAGTAGCTGCTGGAGGAACGTGTAATCCAACTGTGGGAAACCTACCTATATGCCCAAGTACCGCACCTTCCGAGTCAGCTAGTTTTGTTGACCCAACAGCAACAATCACCAATCCTACAAATATTACCTTGGGCGAAAAAGTCTACGTCGCTCCATTTGCTAAGTTAGATGCTACTAATGCTCCAATTAGTATTGCGGCAGATTCTAATGCCCAAGACCAAGTGAAAATCACAGCTTCAGGAACAGGAGTGCAGATTGGCGAGCGTGTCATTATGGCACACATGGCCATTGTCAAAGGTGCAGCTAAAATTGGTACTCAAGGTTCTACAGGGCCTTTTACCGACACAGTTACCAATACTCAGTTTAGCAACACTGTTCCAGAGACATTTCTCGCCTTCAACTGTGAAATAGATGGTGCAACTATAGAAAGAAACACAGTAGTCAACTTTCTGGCGCGAGTTGGCCCTGGTGTTACCTTACCTGCTGGTAAAGTTGTCCTGCCCGGTAAAAACGTCACAACTAATCTACAAGCTACTAGCGGCAGTTTGGGGAAAGTAGTCAACCTAACACAAGCAGACGTTGCATTAATGGAAGGCATTATTGAAGTCAATGAAGCATTTGCCAAAGGTTACACAGATTTAGCTAGGGCAGACTTGACAAACGTAACAGGAATTAATTATGCTCCTGTCACCTTCTTTAATTCTGGAGGTCTGCCGCAGATAGGTGGAAGTCCAACTCGTGATCCGAACTATCGTAACCGCATTATCGGTAATCTTACTTTCCAAAATACTTTAGCAACGCTCAAGAACAAACTAGCTAATAGAATTTCGCTGCGTGCTGATGAGGGTGAACCTTTTAATGTTGGACAAATTGCCGGTATGGCAAACGATGTTGTCTTTCACGCATTAGAAACCACTAGTTTGACTCTTGGTAATGGAGTTGGTTATGGACCTCGCGCTCTAGTTCATGGCGGTAGGCAGGTTGTCAATGGTGTCGCTAATGGCCCTGAAACTAGCATCGGTGATGCCGTAGGGCTAGGGCCGAACTCTGTTATATTCCGCGCCAGCATTGGCAACAGATCAGCAATTGGGCAAAGAAGCGCAGTCTTCAACTCTACAGTAGCTCCCAGAACGCATATTCGTTCTCGAACAATCTATGCAGACAACGGCAACCTGATTTTACCTGTTGAGTGGTAGGCAACTGACTTTTGCATCATGATGAATCGGAAAATATTGTCGGTGCAATTACAATGCCTACGATTGATTATGCTGTTCACTTTGATATTCGGATTGATACTAGGTGTTGATGACAGTTCATCTATAGCTGCTGAAATCACCTCGAATCAGCCTCCAGTTGTACAACCTTCAGTCACCGGACTTGTCTCTACATTGTCGGATGAAGTCGAGGAATTACCATCAGACTTAATTCGCTGGTCAACTTACTGGCAACTTTGCTGGGAACCATATCCTGAAGCTAAAGAGTACGAACTACAAACGGTGCTTGTGGAAGGGAAATCTCCAAAGTTGAAACGTCAAAGTGATCGCTGCTTTCGTATACAAGCTGCATCTAATGAAAATCAAAAATCGCAAGGATTACTCAACCGTGATTTGATCTTGTTAATGCATAAAATTCAGCTTGGTTATCGAGTGCGAGCTATCTTAGATAACAACCGCGTCAGTGAATGGTCTCAAGTAATGGCAGTTGGTGCAACTACTACCTCTGAATTAAATGGTACTAATAACACCTGTAATAGCGCTTGTGGCACCAAAGATAGCACCAAGAGTGAGTTTTTTTAATGTTTGTGGTGCAATCCCTGCGCGAGGATATCCTAGTAAAGGTGCTTGTCCTTCATAAAGGATTGATATACGTGCAGGGAGATTTTCTCTGATGAGAATAGCTTGTGCCATTCGGGAGCGCAATGGCTCAATGAGATTTGCGACGCTTTGGCTATTTATTCGGTTGAATAGTGGAATTTTAGCTTTTAAACTCATCACGAAAAACGAGAAGATTGGCAAGAGTCCCCTGAATTAGTTCGTCACACATACTAGTGTCGTTAGTACACCATGATTACCTAACTCAATATACAAATCTGAGACAGTAATAGTCATGCTTCCCCTTGAACCATTGTTTTGTCCTTGTTGTACTCCAGCCATATTGCATTTGTTGACTCAATCCGAGCTTGCTCAGCACATACTCCAATTAAGAACGGGGTCAGTTGCTGCGGCTATCAAAAAGAATCAAAAACAGCAGCAGCGATCTCTATCCGTAGCAGAACAAACGCATCTAAATATTGACGAGTCTAGCTAAAAGTAGAATGTATCAGAGTATAAGCCGCGTAGGACTTTCAGAAAAAGAAATATTCCTTGTAAAGGAACGAGAATCATTATAAAGGCAAGCATACTAACCCAAGTTGCTAGTTATTGATTGAGGCGATCGCTTAATGTCATAAAATCCCCTCCAGGTGTAAAAAACGGAGGGGAATATGATAAATGAAATAGCAATTGGTAAGGAAAAAAGAGAGCTTGTATGCCAAGAAATACAAAATGTTGCTCAATTGCTTCATTCACAAGGACAAAAACCTACACAACGTCGGGTTACTCAACTTCTTACCAAGCCGGGAGTGATGTGTAACCTTTGGGTTCGGTCTTACTTACGTAAAATTCAACAGTCTCTTGGCTATTATTAACACATTTAGCAACTGAGTACAACCTATGCTTAGGATTGGAAGCATAATTTGGTTCTTGGCAAGTTTTGGTGAAGATGAGAGTAAAATCAGAAAGAAGGGCTGAAAGCCAGGAAGGGACGATGACACAGCCAAGAAGCCCCAAACCCAGCATCAAATTTGTGGATGAATATTGTGCAATCTACAGAAACATCTTTCCAGAAGTCAGGAGTTTTGAAAATTTCCGAGATTTACATTTGGGAATGATATCAGAAATAAAAAGGAAATCTTTACCATAAATAGCCAAGGTAGTAGGATTAGAGAATCAGCAGTTCATAAATAATTTTTTAACAGAATCGCCGTGGTCAATAGAATCATTAAAGAAGTGAAGATTAGAATTAATCCTGCGAGTATTAAATAAGCGATCGCTAATTCTAATAATTGATGAAATAGAGAGAAGTCTGAGCGGAGCGCAAAGTCTGAGCGGAGGTTTCCTCCGATGGTCTGTTCACTGCCGAGAGGCGCAAAGCCTTGCGCCTCTCCCTTGTGTCCAGAGGACACAAGGCAACCGTTCTAAAAGAACGGTTGGGCAGTAAGACCCGCATAGCGATGGCTCCGCCAACGCCAAGGCGAACAGAACTTTGTAAGAGAGGCTTCCGACGCTCGTTTGCTCTTAGCGTCGCCCCTTCTCTACGAGACGCTACGCGTTCACGTAGTGTCTCGTAGAGAAGGGCGAAGACTCGCTCTAAGCGTAGCCATGCCGCAGGCTTTACGCTGCGCTATCCGTTGGCGCAGCCCGCCAAGAGCGAAAAGTTCTGCGGAGAGAAGTTGCCAGGAGGGTTTCCCTCTCTTACGAGACGCTAACGCGAACCGCAGGAAACTTTTCAAGACAGGCATCAGAACTTCGGAGAGACAAAAAACAAGGTCGTATTACAGACTATGTAAAACGGCAGTATATTGGGAACTTAGGCAAAATAGAAAATGGAATAGTGGTAGTGACAGCCTATGGTGTGATTGAAGATATGACTTTTCCATTAACATTTCAAATTTATAAACCACCAGAGAGATTGCAGCCAGGAGATAAATATAAAACTCAGCCAGAAATCGCAGCAGAATTAATCCGAGAATTCCAAGGAATGGGGTTTAAGTTTGAACTGGTTTTGATAGATAGCTTGTATGGAGAAAGTGATGGGAATTTCATTAGTGTATTGAATCAATAGGCTATGTTTCATCCCATATATGCAATTCGCACTCACAAAAATAGCTGCAAGTGCTTTTAACTATGCAGCTAGGGAATAATTGATAATTAAAAATTAAAAATCAAAAAACAGTTCTGATTTTTAATTTTTAATTTATTTCCCTTGAGGATTAGTTTGTGGCTTGTGCAGCTAGCATCTGCTTGAGCTTTTCTAATTCAGAAGCCCAACGGGGATCTGGACGAATAGCATCTGACTCTGTATTACTGGTACTTTCACGGGAGCCGCCACCACCACCACGACGAGGCTTTTTAGAGCTTTTCTCGCGACGACTACCTTCTTTATTGGGGCTAGGAGTAGGGCTACTATTACTGGGACTAGCAATTTTGGGAGCAGATTGTTCTTCGCTCTCGTCACCCTTTGTACGAGGTAAAGCTTTTTCTAGTTTGATGGCTGTATCTTTGAACAATTGACCATTGTACTTTTCAATTATTTGATCAGCTTGGTCGTCATTGTTGACTGTAAGAAAACCAAAACCACGGCATTTGCCTGTTTTTCGGTCTTTAATTAGTTTAGTGGTGACAGCATCACCTTCATCTGCAAAAACTGCTTGCAGTTCTTGACGATCTATTTCTTCTTTTGGCAAATTACCTATATATAGGCGAACGGACATGAACTATACCTCCAGAGTTGAATGAACATGGCAAGGCAAGAAAACAATTACTTGGCTTTGGCTTTTAAATAGATGCTATTGACCAAGACTGCCATAAACCAATTTTTTTATTCCAAACTGTCAACCTATACAATACAGTTTTTCCTCGGGTTCAAGCTTGTTTAATCCAAAAGCTCACACTATGCTGAGCTAATAAAACCTTAATTCTAAGAATTGTAAATTTATTAGCTTACTGCCTGCCAAAATACACGCTTTCTTCAATGCCTTGTTTCGCAGAATTAAATACCATTCCTTACATTATCACGGTATTTTCTACGTAGCTAGTTCAGCGCATACATTTCCAACCATAGTATGATCGCATCGTAGCATAAAAGACAATTTTTTTTTCAATAGGGGATATTCGGAAACAAAAACCAGCCATTGGCTGGTTGATTTGCTGCTGTGTTGGGAGAATACACGTCGATGTATCAGCAACATCCAGACCCATAACAAAGCTGGGGCGCTGAGTTATGTTGGTTGCTATTGATTATGTAAATAAATGTAACACTTGGAAAGATAATCTGCAACTTTTGTTTACATTTGCCGCTACACGGAGTCCAAAATTATTACTCAATGTTGACCTTTGTACAGACGCGATTAATCGCGTCTCTACTCTTGACCCCTGACTCTTGACTATCCTGTGAGAAAAATATATGCACCCCAAGCCTGTGCTGCGACTGCCAAGACAGTAGACCAAATGGGATGAGGGCTGTTAATGGTTTTACCACTTTGAGTTTGCAGAGTTTGGATGTCAATCCAGGGCGTTGCTCCTCGTCGAAACCAACCTGTGACAGTAATCTGGCGACCGATTAAGTCTTGGTGATTGACCGACTGTCCTAGCCAAGAAATATGATGTAATTTCACTAAACCTGTGCTGGACTGGAGGATTAGGTCTTGTGCTAGGCAGTTGCTAATGCCTTGACGACCTATTAGTTTGCCGACAAGACACACGCTGATGCTATCAATGGGTAGAGCCGATGGGTCAGATAATAGGCTAGGTAAGCAGTCATCAGTTTGTACGGTGGCTGGTTTGATATCAGGAAAAAAAGAATTCATCCGCATTACTGTACCGATGCTAAAGCTTATGAGCAGGCAACCTGTAATGAAAGACCAATCTTCGTATATCCACTTTAGGTTTAAAAACTTGAGTGCGAATGCTATTTGCCAAGTCAGCCAGATTACTCCTGCAAATAGAAAACCCAAGGGAATTCCCAACCAGGGGGCAATTTGTAATAAGAAAGACTGACGTTTAACCTTTAAGGATTGCTCACTAATAAGATTTAGTTCGGTTTCTAGATGCCAGTGACGAGCTATTTGACAGAGGCGTTTGATGCGATCGCCAACTAAAGGATGGCTATTGTTGATTGTAAACCATCGGCGATAAGGATTAAGAGCATCCCACATCAAAAATGATTCAAAAGACAAATGACTGGCAATAGTACCCAAAGAGAGGCTTTGTTGGTGTCCCACTGGTGTCAGAAGATTTAAGCTTTCTAACTGCCAACTAGTCTGTTCTTGTTTTTCGATATCAGCTGCAATCCCAATGGCAATTTTAATTAAGGCACGAATCAGAGCATTGGGATTACCAGTAATTTCAGCTGCGAGGCGATCGCTATAGTAAAGCCGTAACCGCGACAACCACAAAGCAGTCCCAGTTAGCAAACACCACACTCCATAAACGAGACTAGCTAAGATTGTCACCGGCCAGCGCCAAATTCCTGATATGTTATTTCCCCACTTCGATACTTGTTGATATAATCCGTAAATCGTTAGTGTCACCAGCAACACCAGAGACATCACAACAAAATCCCAGTGAGCAATATGCCCTAACTGCGTAGCGTAGATAGTAGCGATTTCATCATCTGCAAGTTGCTCTAACAACCCCTGACTCACCACAATCCGGGCATTCCGTGGTAAGTTACCATAGGTCAGGATCATTGGTGCAGCCATTGGCAAAATCCGCAGTTTGGGTAGCTGCCAACCTCGTTGTTGGCAAGAACGTTGTAATACTCGGACTGCTTCGCGACTATAGTTATTCAATACATCTTTGGACAATTGTCGCTGTCCATAAAAGTTTGCCAGTAGCCAATCTAGCAACCAGGGTGATACTCCAACTAAAATCGCCAATACTAGTAGCAGCAATGGGGTAGGATCGCGGTATAAAAGCTGCAATGGCTCCAAAAATGGTAGTTTAACTAAAATCTGGTTGGTTAATTCCATTGGTAACTTGAGCATTTCCCGGATTACCCAAAACAAAGCGATGAATGTTCCGGCCGCCAGCAGCCGTAAGGGCATTAAATTTAGCTTACGCAAGGGTTGCCATGCCTTGGCTCGTTTTGCTTGTCGCCAATAAATCACGCCGAATAGTTTGGCTTGTGTGCGACCCACAGATCCCATGAAGCCACTTAATGAGGCCGTTGGCGAGATGTCGTGGTTCTTGGTTTCTGGTATTGTCTCTTTTGGCTTCTGTGATTTAACTGGAGCTTTCAAACTACCAGATGGCACAGTAGGTGAGATGTCGTGGTTCTTAGTTTCATTAACTGGTGGTTTTGGCTTCTCCTGTGATGCAGCACTTACTGGGGGAGAATCTGGGCGGGAGTTATCAAAAGCTACAAATCCAGTTTCGGATTTTGATTCCTGACTACGTTGTTTGCGTTTTGTCAGGTGTTCGAGAGCGCGTTTTGCCCACTCTTGAACTTGCAGATGATTACTCCCAGTGAGATTTTGACACAGGGCGATCGCCTTGGGGGCTTCGCCACTGCGTGCATAAGCCATCACTAAACCAACCTGGGCTTGCAAGCTAGCAGTGCCATTTTCCTGGTTGCTAGCAATAGGTTCTAGTTGAGCGATCGCTGTTTGGTAATTTCCTTGCTTGAGGGCAACTAAACCAGCCTCCAAAGACGATTCGGCATGTGAAGGCATACAAATTCTGGCACTCCAATCTCTGCTAGGTGATCCACGTTTGTTTTTTGCAAAAGCGCGAACCTCGGATGCCGTGGAAATCAACCGCGCCCGATTAGTTCTGTCAAGTGAATTATTCTTCCACTGGTTGTTGACTGGAAAATACCGGGGCGATCGCGCTTAATTTTAACTCTGGATGGTCGCCCTGTAACTGTTGGCAATTCCATTCATTTCGGAATAGCAATACTGGGCGTTCCATGCTGTCTTTGACTGTAGTGGTGTTGAATAAACGTCCCACCTTGTTCAAAGCTTCCCAACCACCCTCAACCCAACGAGCGACACTATAGGGCAATACATCTAGTATGGTTTCTACACCATACTCGTTTTGTAAGCGAAACTGCACTACCTCGAATTGCAACTGACCCACCGCGGCCATAATTGGATCGCGCTTGGCTTCATCAGTTGAGTACATAATTTGCACAGCACCTTCTTCTCTCAATTCTGCAACGCCTTTTTGGAATTGCTTAAACTTCGAGGGGTTGGGGTTTCTGAGAGTTGCAAACAGTTCTGGCGAAAAATACGGAATCCCTTCATATTCCAGTTTTTGCCCCGTGTAAATTGTATCCCCGATCGCAAATACACCGGGATTATTCAAACCGATCACATCGCCAGGATAAGCCTCATCAATGGATTCTCTTTCTTGGGCAAAGAGTTTTTGCGGACGAGACAAGCGGACGACTTTACCAGTTCGGGCGTGATTCACTGTCATATCTTTTTCAAACTTACCAGTGCAGACCCGGACAAAAGCCACACGATCTCGGTGCTTCGGATCCATGTTTGCTTGCAGTTTGAAGACAAATCCAGAAAACTCCGGGTATGTAGGAGAGACATCACCGACACTACTGTGGTGAGAACCGGGTTTGAGGGCATAGTCAAGGAAGTACTTGAGGAATAACTCTACCCCAAAGTTCGTCATGGCGCTACCAAAGAACACTGGCGTCATTTTGCCTTGGTGTATCAACTGCAAATCTAGTTCTGGCCCAACTCCCTCTAACAGTTCTAAATCATTTTTTAGTTGATAGTAAAGGTCTTGTTCTAGCAGTTCTTCAATTCTCGGATCACCTAATTCCACTATCGTATCACGGGCTTCTCGGCTGCCGTGGGCGCTACGTTCAAATAGGTGAATTTGTTGTTTGTGACGGTCAAAGACTCCTTTAAAGCGATCGCCCATGCCAATCGGCCAGTTTACCGCATAGGTTTGCAATTTCAATTCTTGCTCAATCTCATCCAACAGTTCCAGTGGTTCCCTTCCCGGACGGTCGAGTTTATTCACAAATGTGAAAATGGGCAGACCCCGCAGTTTACAAACTTCAAATAGTTTGCGGGTTTGAGGTTCTAAACCTTTTGCGGCATCAATTAACATCACTGCATTATCGGCGGCGGCTAAGGTACGATAGGTATCTTCACTAAAATCTTGGTGTCCAGGGGTGTCTAACAAATTTATTTGACAGTCCCGGTATTCAAATTGCAACACCGTCGAGGTAATAGAAATACCCCGTTGTTGTTCCATGGCCATCCAGTCGGAAGTAGCTTTGCGCTGTGCCCGTCGCGCCTTGACCGCCCCAGCTTCGTGAATTGCGCCTCCGTATAGTAGGAGCTTTTCTGTGAGTGTAGTTTTACCCGCATCAGGGTGAGAAATAATCGCAAAGTTGCGGCGAAGTTCAACTGCATGATGCAGTTCAGACTGAAGTTCAGTTGACATAACTGTATTCGTTTACTTTTTACTTAACTTAACTTAATTTTTTCTGACTCTAGCAAGTCTTTCAATCTTAAGACAATGATGCTCGCGATCGGGTCGTAATATAATTGAAAGCCTGTTTAATAATGGGAGAAAAAAATGTACGACACAGATAAACGAAAGCTTTTATCCGCTCTGTCTCATGGAGCCATTTTTTTTAGCACTGCATTTATATCTGTAGGTGTACCTGTAGCTATATTTTTTGTCTCAGATGATCCTGTTGTTAAGGAAAACGCCAAAGAATCCATCAATTTCCACCTTAATGTCTGGTTTTATGGCTTCATTATTACAGGATTAGTTTGGATAACATTTGGTTTGTTGTTACCACTAGCAGGTCTTGGCTATCTATTACACTGGGGACTAACAATTTGGGCATTAGCACAGGTTTTTAGCAATCCTGATACACCCTTTCGTTATCCCTTGATTTTCCGAATTCTGTAGCACAAATTATGGTATGGAGTAATCGGCTCACTGAACCAATGCCTTATTGCCCAAATTCCCTAATTAATTTGGTCAGATTTTTTAGATTGTTTCTTTAAACCCGTCAAAGAGATGTCAATCAAGCTGTAAAATACAAAATTGCCCCACAACTTCATTAAGAGTAGGGCAAAAGACAGTTAAGCACTATTCGTAGTCTGTCCGACAGCAAGAACGTTTTCCCTTGCTTTTGTGACGCTTTGTCTTGTGTCCATTAAAATTCTTTGAAAGTGCCTGGTGTCAATCGGTCTAGAGTAAGCAGCAAAAAGTGTTTTGATTTGTGGCAAACTTTTCTCAAAGAGACTCAACTGGATTTTGCTTGACACATCAGCTTCGCTGTAAGTAAATGCCCAAGTTGTTGATTTGCTTAAGCAGCAAATAGCAGGTTATGAATTAGATAAAGCTAACCGACTCAACTGTTTGTGTCTAATTACTCAAGCATTAAGTAAGTAGCGATGCAACTACTATTTAAGTAGATGTTAATGTTTGATAATTAATAATTAATAGTATGAATACTTGGCTTAAGGGCGTCGTACCATACTTTATGGGACAAGCAAGCACCAGGTGCAGCATTGAACCGAAAGTTAGTCTTTACTTTTAAAAAGCCTTATGTTTCCGACACATCGCCCCCGTCGTCTGCGTACCCATCCTCAACTGCGCCGGATGGTGCGCGAAACTGTATTAACAACGAATGATTTAATTTATCCTCTGTTTGCCGTACCCGGTGACGGAATTGCTAATGAAGTCAAATCAATGCCGGGAGTCTATCAGCTTTCGGTAGACAAAATTGTCGAAGAGGCAAAAGAAGTTTATGACTTAGGTATTCCTGCCATTATTTTATTTGGTATTCCTGCGGATAAAGATGTAGATGCTACTGGTGCTTGGCATGATTGCGGCATCGTACAAAAAGCGGCTACTGCGGTCAAGAAAGCAGTCCCAGATTTAATTATCATTGCAGACACATGTCTGTGTGAATACACCAGTCATGGTCACTGTGGTTATCTGCAAGTGGGTGATTTGACAGGACGGGTTTTAAATGACCCAACCCTGGAGTTGCTAAAGAAAACAGCGGTTTCCCAAGCAAAAGCTGGTGCTGATATCATCGCACCTTCTGGGATGATGGATGGCTTTGTACAGGCAATTCGTGTGGGCTTGGATGAGGCAGGATTTCAAGATACGCCGATTTTGTCTTATGCTGCTAAGTATGCATCAGCTTATTATGGCCCATTTCGGGATGCGGCTGATTCAACACCGCAATTTGGCGATCGCAGAACTTACCAAATGGATCCAGGTAATGCTCGTGAAGCGATTAAAGAAATCGGATTGGATATTTCTGAAGGCGCTGATATGCTGATGGTTAAACCAGCTTTGGCATACATGGATATCATCTGGCGTGTTAAGGAAGCGAGTAATTTACCTGTTGCCGCTTACAATGTCTCTGGTGAGTATTCGATGGTTAAAGCTGCGGCTCTCAATGGTTGGATTGATGAGGAGCGTGTAGTTTTGGAAACTTTAACTGGGTTTAAACGCGCTGGCGCTGACTTGATTTTGACTTACCATGCTAAAGATGCGGCGCGATGGTTGCGGTAAACTAGTCATCTTGAATACTAATTTTGTGGTGAATCTCACGCAGAGACGCAGCGAAAAGTTCTGTTCGCGTAGCGTCTCTGTCAGGAGAAGGAGGGTTTCCCTCCGCAGGAAACTTTTCAAGACAGAGGCACAGAGTTTTTTTGTGTTTTGGTGTCTGGGCGTGAGATTGTTGTATTTTGGCTTGAACTAGTGCGAATTTATCTGAACGCTCAAACCGTAAGAAAGCGATCGCAGAATATCTCAACAAGCGCCACCCATGACTTACTATCCACTTATACTCGTAAATAGCGGGTTTTTTGCGTACTACAGCGCTTGATTTTGATATTTATCGGCGTTATCGTAAAAAGCCTTTCGAGCGGGTGTTTTAGGGATGCGATCGCTACGTTTATGAATCTGAAAAATAGCAACTTAGAAAATCTTGCGGTGTCAAAATTGGAATTCCGTTATATTCTATTAACACCAATAAATCTAAATCACCAGTAACAATTGCTTCAGCATTCGCTGCAATAGCCGCAGCCAGAATTATACTATCTTTTTGATCGCGTAATTGAGGAGCATCTACAGAGATAGTTGGACAAAACTGTAGGACATCTTTTGTGGCCTCAATCACATCTTCTAAGTTTAAATTTAAAGACTGGATTTTGGACTGAAACTTTGGGCGACGTAAAGTAGTTTCTAGTTCCAGAAATAAAGCATCAGAAGCAAATATAGTTATTGTCTGTTTTTGTGCCAGTATCACAACTTTATCTGGCACTCCTCCCCACAGTAATGCTGAAATCCAAATATTGACATCAACTACAACCCTCATTTGTCAGTCCAAAGTTCTTGTCTAACTTCTTTGACTATTTGACTGATTTCTTCAAGCGTTGGTTGATTTGGATCTGAACCAGCCTCTTTGACTCGTTCTCTTAATTCTTTTAGTGTCAATCGTTTATAAGTTTTTGTGAAAACTATCTCATCTTCCGTAACTGAGACTTCATACTCAGTACAGGGCTGAAGCTGTGCCAACACTTCTGGAGGAATTTCTAGCTTTCCATCAGCCGTCACTTTAGCAACAATATTTGTACTCATAATTTCAATGTGCGAGTCTGATTCTATTTTATACTTTTATTGGTTTTTACTTATTAATCTGAAAAATAACGACTGAGAAAACCTTGCGGTGTCAAAATTGGAATTCCGTTAAATTCTATCAACACCAATAAATCTAAATCACCAGTAACAATTGCTTCAGCATTTGCTGCAATAGCCGCAGCCAAAACAAAATTATCTTTTGGGTCACGCAATTGAGGAGCATCTACAAAAATGGTTGGACAATCATTTGATAAACCCTTAACTACAGACATTAAATCCCCAACTGTATAACCTCTTTGTTGTAGTTGCAGTTGAAATTTCTCACGTTTTAAAGTTTTTTCTAGTTCCAATAATAAAAATTCAGAGACCATTTATAAAGTAAATCTTTAGATGGCTAAACGACGTAACATAATACGAGTCATAACGGCATATATGGCAGCTTCGCTCATTTCAGGAAGACGTTCGTAATCCTTACTCAAACGACGGTACTGGTTAAACCAAGCGAATGTTCTTTCTACTACCCAACGCTTGGGTAAAACCTCAAACTCTTTATCAGTAGGGCGTATGACCTCAACATCCGCTTGAATCATCAACCAAACAGCCAGTGCAAACTTATCACCGTCATACCCCGAATCAACCCACATAACTTCAACTTTTTCCAATAATTCTGGGCGTTCCTCTACCAGTTCCATCAAGGCATAGGCTGCAAGAACTCTTTCAGGAGCATTGCCTTGGCTCACAATCACTTTGAGCAATAGCCCAAGACTATCAACGATTGTCTGGCGTTTCCTTCCTTTGACTAGCTTGCCACCATCAAAGCCGTAGACATCCCCCTTTTTTCAGCCGTTTTTACCGACTGACTATCTGCTGCGATCGCACTTGGTTGTGTTGATCTACCTAATGTCGAGCGAACCTGACCGCGTAGTGTATGGTTTAATTTTTCCCAAACTCCCTTGCGTTGCCATTTCCTGTAATAGCTATAAACTGTTGAACTTGGAGGAAAGTCTGCTGGCAGCATATTCCATTGACATCCTGTTTTCAAGTGATAGTAGATTGCATTACATACTGCTCGCATATCAGTTGTGCGCGGATGTCCTCCTTCTTTAGCTGCTGGAATTAAGGGAGCCAGGATTTCCCACTCCATATCTGTTAAGTCTGTGGGGTAAGACTTTCGTGCCATGAACAACTATGTAAATACACTGTATATGAGGTATTTTAATCCTTGCAGTAATCCCTTCCTACTCGCCTTTAGATTTACTTTATAAATAGCCTCTCAGAAGCAAATACATTAATTTGTTGATTTCTTGCTAAACGCAAGGTTTTACCAGGAACACCTCCCCACAACAAGGCTGAAATCCAAACATTGACATCAAGGATAACTCTCATGGATTAGACCATAACTCCCGTCTGACATCCTTGACAATTTCACTAATTTCTTCCAAGGTGGGTTGATTAGGATCAGGTTCTAAGTTTTCTAAGCCTTGCAGAAATTCATCTAAATCTACATTCGGCTTAGTAATTTTTTTCAACACAATTTCATCTTCTGTAACCGAGACTTCATATTCTGTTAAAGGTTGGAGTTTAACCAACACCTCTGATGGGATTTCCAGTTTTCCCTCAGCCGTCACTTTAGCAACAATATTTGTACTCATAGTTTAAATTTTCTACTTTTATAGATTTTATCCTTTTCTCCTTCGTCACCCCCATCTCTCTAGCTCAGTATTGAGACAAAGGCTTGTTGTCATGCTGTGAGAAAGCCTTCTCACAGGATACGAAACGTAGGGAACGAAGTATCTTGGAGGTTTGTTACGCCGCTTCATCCCTTTGCTTAGAATGACCGAGTTTTGTTTAAATAGTTAAATAACGTAGCTAGAGAGCGTCAGAATAAGCAAATCAAACTTTGTCTAGTGATCTCGTTGCAAAAACAGAAACCAAAACAGATATCGCTGACTGTACCCATAGAATAAAATTAAATTAATTTTTCAGCAATTTCTCTGAGGACAATTAAATAATTTACTAGTATGTGGGATTCGTTCAGTTAGGAATATCGCTGTAAATCATCATGAAATAAGGCTTAACAATGATCAAGAGTGCAAAGTCTCAGTGCATTTACCATAAATTGCTGCAAGATTTTACCTGCTACAGTTTAACTGCGTTACTTGTGGTTGTGTTATCTGATGCAGCGGGGGCAACGAAAAATACAGAGTTACAGATAGCACAAGTAGAACCGATTTCTCAAGAAACTATTGGTGTAGCGGCGAAACGAGCGTATGCAGATTCGTTTTCAGAAAATATAGTTAGGGAAAGCTTTACTCATGTCAACACTGCAACATTAGGACTGCAAATAGCCCAGTCACCAGCCACAAAACCTACTCCAAGTCTAATCCAACCACTAATTGATAAAGCATCTCAACTCTTCAAAGAAGCAATTGAACTGTCCAAGCAACCATCAGCAGCATCAAAGCGACAGGCAATTACTAAATACGAAGAGAGTCTAAAAATCTGGAGATTACCAGAAGTACGTGCCGTAATACCTCAAGAAGCCCGATCCTATGAGGCTTTAATACTTTGTGCGATCGCCAGTACCTACGGTAATCTGAATGAAAACACCAAAGCTCTGGGATATTTGGAGCAAGCATTAGCTATTTCGCGGGAAATAAAGGATCGCCTTCTTGAAGCTCGTATGCTTTCGACAATCGGCAATATCTACGGCTTCAACCTGACTGAATACACAAAAGCTGTGGGATATCTGGAACAAGCATTAGCTATCTTGCGGGAATCCAAAGAACCAAAGGCTCGCTCCTTGCAACGTGTAACGCTCATAGTACTTGGTGGATTTTACAAACAATTAGGGGAAAAGCAAAAAGCGATTGATGCTGATAAGGAAGCTCAGTCATTGTCTGATGCTGATATACCAATTCACAAGGCAAATAACGGTTTACAAGAACGAGCAGATAGACTGACACAAACCGCATTAAAATACCAAAATTTGGGTGAAACAGAGAAAGCCCTTGATTCTTACCGACAAGCACTAGAAATCTATCGCCAAACAAAAGATTTATTGGAACAAGGACTAACACTCAGTAGCATAGGCTTAGTCTACAGTTCAAGGGGCGATCGCGCTTCAGCAGAAAAATATATCCAGCAGGCTTTAGAGTTACAAAAAACAGTCCAAAGACAATCAGAACAGGACGCAAAATCTCAAAGCGATCAAATCATTATTCTCACGCAAATTGCCATTAGCTACTCTGCATTAGGTGATATACAACAGCAAATAGTCTACTTAAATCAAGGACGAATTATAGCCCATGAGCTAGGTAGAAGCCAAGACGAAGCAGGTTTGATTTCCGATATCGGTGAGGCTTACTATAATTTAGGTGAAACTCAAAAAGCCCTTGATAATTTTACTCAAGCTTTAAAGCTACAAACTGAAATTAAAGATGTTCAAGAACAAGCTAAAACGCTAGTAAATATTGCTTCTATCCATAGACAATCTGGAGAATTTCAACAAGCTCTAGATATACTAAATCAAGCACTGGAGATTTCTAAGCAAAAACATAACTCCCTTTTAAAAAGAGAGATTATCTCTCAAATGAGTTATGTTTACGGAGATTTAGGGGCTTATGAATTAAGTATTGAAAAAAGCAAAGAAGTTTTGGCAATATATCAGCAAAGTAATCCGCGTTTAGTAGGAAGTATTCTCTTTTCCATAGGTGCTGCTTATCAAGGAAGTTGCTTTTATCAAGAAAAACCAGAAGATTGCCGTCAAGCATTGGACTATTTTAACCAAGGATTAACATCTGCCCGCAAACAAGGTTCTTTCTCCAGCCAAGCCAACTTCCTTGGAATCATTGCCAAGACTTATGAATTATTGGAGGATTATCCGCAAGCAATTACCAATGCCAAACAAGCTTTAGAATTATCGCGCAAATATAGCCTTAAACAGGGTGAAAACAGTTCCCTTCTTTATTTAAGCGCTGCTTATGAACGTGCAGGGGATTATCAAAACGCCCTTAATTATAGTAAACAATCTTTGTTGCTATCACAGCAACTAGGAGATTTAACATCACAAGCTACCGTCTACAAAATCCAAGGTAAGATTTACAGATCCATGAATCAGCCGCAGTTGGCTATAGAGGTTTACAACCAAGAACTAAAGCTAGCGCAGCAAATTGGTGACATATCACAACAAACTTATCCACTTTATCAGATAGCCGTAATTGAGCGCGATCGCGGAAATCTCAACCAAGCCAGGACACAAATAGAAACAGCCATAAAAATCATTGAGAATACGCGCAGCAATGTCAACAGAGATGATTTGCGTACTTCTTACTTCGCCACAGTGCAGGATTATTACAAGTTTTACATCGACTTGCTGATGCAGTTGCACAAAAAAGACCCATCAAAAGGATACGACGCATTAGCGCTGCACATCAGTGAGCGATCGCGCGCCCGCAGTTTGATAGAACTTTTAACTGAAGCTCACGCGGATATTCGTAAAGGCGTTGACCCGAAACTTTTGGTAGAGGAAAAGCGTTTGCGGTGGAAACTTGATGCTCAAGTGAAACTGCTTCCAGAGCTACCTGGTAACAAAAAAGTGCAAGCAGCAGCTTTGAAAAAGGAAATTGATAATCTCCTCAGTCAACAAAAAGAACTACAAACAAAAATCCGCATCAGTAGCCCTAAATTTGCTGGATTACAGTATCCAGACCCGGAACGGGATATCCTAAAGTTGCCCCAAATTCAGCAACAACTAGATAAAGATACCCTGTTGCTGCAATATTCCTTGGGTGAAAAACACAGCTATCTTTGGGCTGTCACTCCTAATTCCATCAATAGCTACGAACTCCCTGGACGTGAAGCGATAGAAACATCAGCAGGAAAGTTCAAGGAACTATTGAGAAAATGTCAAAAACCAGGTATTGACTGCCAGAAGTTACCCGCAGAGAAAAAAGCCAAAGATTTTCAAGAAACCACCCAAGCTGCAACTGAACTTAGCCAGCTTATCCTTGCACCTGTTTCAGGGAAGTTGGGCAAAAAGCGTTTAGTGATTGTCGCAGATGGTGCATTGCAAGAAATCCCATTTTCAGCATTATCAGAACCAAATCAGATATCTCAGCTTGAAAAGTCGCCACAGGTGGGGAAATCTAATTATCAACCTCTTCTAGTTAACCACGAGATTGTAAACCTACCCTCCGTCACCGCCATTGCCACCCATAGGCAAGACTTGAACAAACGCCAAGCTGCACCCAAAACCCTAGCTGTTCTTGCTGACCCTGTATTTGCGGCTGATGACAAACGAGTGACAGGTAAAGACCCTTCTCTAGGCCCCGAACTCAACCTCGAACAGTCTAGCCTCCAACAATCCGCGAGAAATCTTAACCGTGCAGGATGGAGACGGCTACTGGGTACGCGCACAGAAGCCGAGCAAATATTAAAACTTGTACCACCCTCGGAAAGCTTACAGGCTTTTGATTTTGATGCCAATTACAATCTGGCAACTAGTCCAAAACTCAAACAATATCGATTCATACTCTTTGCAACCCACGGTTTTGCTGACCCTATCAAGCCAGAATTGTCAGGAATCGTACTTTCTCAGATAAACAAACAAGGCAAACCTAATATTCCAAGTACCCTACGGCTGGGTGACATTTTTAACTTGGATTTGGGTGCAGATTTAGTTGTACTGAGTGCTTGCGAAACGGGTTTAGGTAAGGATGTCCAAGGTGAAGGATTGGTGGGCTTGACACGAGGATTGATGTATGCAGGCGCAAAACGTGCTGTGGTGTCTTTGTGGCAAGTCAACGACACAGCAACATCAAAATTGATGCCCCAGTTTTACACAGCGATCTTGCAGCAAAAAGCATCTCCCACAACTGCCCTACGCGAGGCACAGATCAAACTGTGGCAGCAAGAAAATTGGCGAAACCCTTACTATTGGGCGGCTTTTACCTTGCAAGGTGAGTGGAGATAAGGTTTTCTCGTTCTCATACTCTGATGGGGGCGAGTTTAGCTAGTTCAAATATTCAATTTAGGAGTGTTAGTAGCAATGAATAAAAAATCTTTCGCGCTTTTTTTGGCTGGACTTCTAGGTTTCACAACTCTTAGCTATTGGGCATCAGTACAAGCACAAACCGAGATCAAACCACAGCAGAGCATCACACCCAAATTTATCAGTTCTGAACAAGTTGGTAAACTTAAGTTGCAAGTTAATGGAAAACCTTTTATACCTTCTGGTTTAGGAAGGTCAAAGCCTGATGAAGGTGATATCAGAGGAATTCCCACTGGTATAGATAACCGCACCCCTATGTTGAGCCGAAAATATCCTTGGTCAGCAATCGGTCGAGTTCAAGGAACTACAGACGATGCCAAAAATTATCATTGCACGGGAACGTTAATTGACAATAATTTGGTATTGACTAATGCTCACTGCGTTATCGATTCCGAAACTGGTAAATTCAGCACAAAAATTCAGTTTATCCCAAACGTAATCGATAAAAATTACGAAGATGTAGCAGAAGTCGAGCAAGTTGTTTACGGTACAGATTTCAAGCAAAGCAGCAAAATTAGTTCTAATGATTGGGCGATTATGAAAATTAATCAGCCTTTAGGTCGAAAATATGGTCATTTGGGATTGAAATCGATACCTTCTGCTACACTTATTCGCAACCAAAAAGGTTTCTTTTTCGTGGGTTATTCTGGAGATTTCCCCAGCGAAAAGTATCAAAAATATTTCAGTGCAGGGCCGGGATGGACAGCAAGTTACGAAGAAAAATGCAGCATTACCAGGGAAGAAAGTGACTTTTTATTACATGATTGTGCTACTGCTGGCGGTTCTTCCGGTGGAGCCATTATCGCTGTGATTAATGGCGATCCTTATATTGTGGCTCTCAATAATGCCGAAACAAAAAATCTCCGCACTGGACAGGATATTGTCAATTTGGCTGTGAAAATTTCTACCATCGAGGGGGCTTTGCGTGGAAATTAGATAGGGTTAGTTGTCTATCAATAGAGCAACAATTAGGGTTATGAAGTAGAAAAGGAGTGCGATCGCGCTCCTTTTGGTTATCAACGCCAAATTATAAAATCTTGATTGGCGGGTGGTTCAACTACTAACTTTGGCAGTGCTAAATAAGTGTAACTGCTTATTTGCAGTTCTGATAGCAGATTTTGTTCGAGATAGTACAGAAATCAGGAGTTGCCTCGTTTGGCAGAGGGAGAGGCGATCGCTGATAAAATAAAAATAGTTAATAAAATTTTCTCAAATTGGCATTTAATGTCAATCGATTTAATAAAGGTATTCTAGATTTTCAAGGGGAGCATTAGATATGGATATGCAAGTCTTGAGAGAGCGTGCGGGGCTTGGCCGTGCAGAGGTTGCCTTCAAGCTTGCAATCAGTGAAACTAGTGTTCGCAATTGGGAGGCTGGGCGTACTGAACCAACAATGACGCCAAAAAAATATTTAGATGCTTTGCGTTTGTTCAAATGTACACCTGAAGAATTGGCAGCAGCGAGTGAAAAGTCAATTAATCAGCGCCATAAACGCAAACCAGGAAGACCGAAACGTTTTCCTGATAATCAGCTATCTCATGTGACTGATTCACCAGTTTGCACCTGATTACGCGCTAGATAAAGTTTAGTAAGTATCTTATTTTGTGTCGAGACTTCAGAAAAGTTATAAAATCTAACTTATGCTTTCGCTTACTCCAGTGCGGTTATTTTAGAGTAGTAGACTAAATGATTAATACTAATGTACTGGAAAGTAACTTTCCCACATTGCTATTGTTGATTAGTCTTAATTATTACTGTATCAGCATCTCTTGGTGACAAAATTTTTCCTGTATGAAGCTGCTCAAACTAGCAAAGTTGCCTCGTCTTTTTAATACATTGCCAGTGCATAATTTACAGTATATTTACGCCTATTTCTAGTTTGGGGAACAGCTTTGGTATAGTTATCTCGATAATTACTCACTGCCTAAAGGCAAAATAGCAATCAGAGAGCAGAGGAATGAAAAAGGCAGAATCTTTTTACCTTTTACTTTTTATCCTCTGTAGTTGGAGCGATTAGTTCAAACAACCTAATCTCTAACTAGTGCGATCGCTCACGGTATTTACCAAAACGGCACGATAAAATTCTAAAACCATAATCGTACTAAAGGTCTAAATGGCAGAAACACTATTTTTCAACGCCTTACGGGAAGCCATTGATGAAGAAATGGCGCGTGACTCCAGTGTCTTTGTTCTCGGTGAAGATGTAGGACACTACGGCGGTTCTTACAAAGTTACCAAAGACCTGTACCAAAAGTATGGCGAACTCCGAATTTTAGATACTCCCATTGCCGAAAACAGCTTTACTGGCATGGCAGTAGGAGCCGCAATGACTGGGTTACGACCCATAATTGAAGGCATGAATATGGGCTTTTTATTGCTGGCTTTCAACCAAATATCCAACAACGCTGGGATGTTGCGCTATACTTCTGGCGGTAACTTTAAAATTCCTATGGTAATTCGCGGCCCTGGTGGTGTAGGACGGCAGCTAGGAGCAGAACATTCTCAACGACTAGAAACCTACTTCCAAGCTGTGCCAGGTTTGAAGATAGTCGCCTGCTCCACACCAAGAAACGCCAAAGGATTACTAAAATCTGCTATCCGGGATGATAATCCAGTGTTGTTTTTTGAACACGTTCTGCTTTACAACTTGAAAGAAGACTTGCCAGAAGAAGAATACCTGCTGCCTTTGGATAAAGCAGAAGTTGTGCGTCAGGGAAAAGATGTCACAATTATCACTTATTCCAGAATGCGGCATCATGTGATGCAAGCAGTAAAAACTCTGGAAAAAGAAGGTTATGACCCGGAAGTAATTGATCTAATCTCACTCAAACCGTTAGATTTTGATACAATCGGCGCATCCATACGGAAAACCCATCGAGTCATTGTCGTGGAAGAGTCCATGCGAACCGCAGGTATTGGAGCAGAAGTTATTGCCTCAATCAATGACCGCTTGTTTGATGAATTAGATGCGCCAGTACTGCGGCTTTCTTCCCAAGACATCCCCACGCCTTACAACGGTAATCTGGAGCGATTGACAATTGTCCAGCCAGAGCAAATAGTCGAAGCTGTAGAAAAAATGGTAGCTCAGCGAGTCTAAGGATTAGGGGCTGGGGACTCTTAAGAGGGGGAAAGGTTAAAGGGTAAAGGGGGTAAGAGGATGTTTTCCCTTTCCCCCTTACCCCTTTCCCTTTTCCCCATGTCCTAACTCATACTCATAACTCGATAAAAGAGCGCTATTATAGCCTTTGTCAGTTGCGAGTTATGGTATGCAAAGACAGCGATCGCTATTAGTCTTGATTTTAGTCTTGGTAATCGCCGCAATAGCGGTGATTGCCACAATTCCCATACCCTTGGGGCTTGACTTGCGGGGAGGTTCACAGCTAACAATTCAGGTGAAACCATCAGCGGAAGTTCCCCAAATCACCGAACGAGAATTAGAAGGTGTGAAAAAAGTCATCGAAGGTCGAATTAATGGCCTTGGTGTTTCTGAGCCAGTGATCCAAACAGTTAGCACAGACAAGGTTTTAGTGCAACTGCCAGGGGTCAATGATCCAGAGCAAGCCGAACGAGTATTGGGAGGTACGGCACAGTTAGAGTTCCGCACGCAAAAGGCTGGGACGGAAACCCAACTGTTTGCTTTCCAAGCATCACGAGCCGAATTGAAGGTAAAGCAAGAAGAGTTGCGAAAGAGCAACGACAAAGCAGCTATTACCAAAAATCAAGAAGATTTACAGAAAAATAACCAAGCGATCGCTGAATTGTTTGAAAGCACCAACCCGCCACTAATTGGCAAATACCTCCAGGATGCATACGGCGAACCCACTTCTCAAGGCAGCAATTGGAATGTTGCCATTCGCTTCAACCAAAATGGTGGTGAGCTGTTTGCCCAACTGACTAAAAGTCTCGCTGGTACTGGGCGGAGCATCGGTGTTTTTCTGGATAATGAACTGATTAGCGCTCCTACCGTTGGCCCAGAATTTGCTGCTACTGGTATTACTGGTGGCTCTGCGGTAATTACAGGCAGGTTTACTGCACAAGAAGCCAACGACTTAGGCGTGCAGTTACGCGGTGGGGCATTACCCGTACCAGTAGAAATTGCAGAGATCCGCACTGTTGGGGCAACCTTGGGTAAAGACAGTATTACTAGTAGTATCTATGCAGGTATCGGTGGTCTGACTTTAGTATTAATATTTATGGTGGTGTACTACAGACTACCAGGACTAATCGCCGATGTAGCATTACTAATATATGCCTTGTTGACTTGGGCTACTTTTGCTTTGCTGGGTGTCACCCTAACCCTGCCAGGAATTGCCGGTTTTATCCTCAGTATTGGGATGGCGGTGGATGCAAATGTACTAATTTTTGAGCGGACAAGAGAAGAATTGCAAGCAGGCAAATCCTTGTATCGTTCTATAGAATCTGGCTTTTATCGCGCCTTTTCTAGTATTTTAGACGGTAACGTTACCACAATCATTGCCTGCGCCGCACTATTCTGGCTAGGGGCTGGTTTGGTGAAAGGCTTTGCTCTAACTTTAGCTTTAGGCGTAGCAGTGAGTATGTTTAGTGCCATTACTTGTAGTCGCACCTTCATGTTTTTAGCATATACAATTCCCGCACTGCGGAAACCAGAACTTTTCTGTCCGAACTTGCCAGCAGCATCAAATAAGGCAGAGGTGGCGCGATGAAACTAAGTATTAACAAATCGCGATCGCTTTGGTGGACTATTTCTTGTGCCATCATCCTTGCTGGTATCATCTCAATGGTGATTTCTTGGCAAAACCCAAACATTCGCGCTCCCTTACGTCCTAGTTTGGATTTTGTCGGCGGTACACGATTGCAGTTTGAACGGGATTGTACTAAACCTGGTAACTGCGATCAGCCGATTGATATCAATGTCGTCCGGGAAGTAGCTAGAGTAGAGGGTCTGGGTGACAGCAGCATCCAAATTGTTGCTGACAGAGATACAGGCGCAGAAAATGGCATATTAATTCGGACAAAAAACTTAGATCGCGAGCAGCGTACCAACTTGCAAAAGGCCTTAAGCGAAAAAGTAGGCACTTTTGATGAGCAAAAAAACCAACTTGACACAGTTGGCCCAACTCTAGGGGCAGAACTATTTAGATCTGGAATCATCGCTCTGACAGTTTCCTTTATAGGCATCATTATTTACTTGAGCTTCCGGTTCCAGCTGGATTATGCCGTATTTGCGATCGTTGCGCTATTTCATGATGTCGTAATTACGGCAGGCATTTTTTCGATTTTGGGTTTAGTACTGGGTACTGAAGTAGATAGTCTCTTCATCGTTGCCCTACTGACAATTACAGGTTTCTCGGTTAACGATACTGTGGTGATTTACGATCGCATCCGTGAAACCCTAAAAATAAATCCCAATCGACCAATCGCTGACATTGTGGATGATGCTGTCAACCAAACCCTAGCAAGGTCTATCAATACGACCTTTACCACAATGCTGTCATTGTTTGCTATCTTTCTGTTTGGCGGCGAAACACTAAAAAACTTTGCCTTAGCTCTAATTATTGGCTTCACTGCGGGGGCTTATTCAAGTATTTTCATCGCCAGTACTCTTCTAACTTTATGGCGAGAGCGTAGCGGTCAATCTCAGGCGGTGGCTAATGCTGAGTCAATTGATACATCTGCTAGTAATTAGTTGTTTATCATTTGTTATTAGTCATTCGTCACTTGTACTGAGTTTCGACCATGCGGCAGTTGAGCGAAGTCGAAACTCAACTGGTGCGGAGCCGTAAAGCCTGCGACATAGCTACGCTTAAGGCGTAGCCTCTCGTAGAGAAGTATTTGTCATTTGTCATTTGTTAAGACTCAAGGATCAAGGATCGGTAATTTATTCCCCTCTTTCCCTCTGCTTCCCTACTCCCCTGCTCCCTCATTTCCTTGCAGCCTATGGATCAATCCGAACAACCTTCAATAACTGATCCAGCTTTTGCTCAACAAGTACAAAAGCTACACCGATTGACAGTATATGGCAGGTGGCTATTTGTTGGCTTTTTGTGGCTTACCATTGCACCTATTTGCTTGTGGGATCTACGTGCAGAAATTGCTCTTTGGCAACAATACTTTACCTGGGTAGCAGTGCGATATGGACTCTTCTACCATCCACTGTCTACCCTAGGTCTAGGTTTTTGTATTGGGATGATTGTTGCTGTTTTAGTTTGGCAAAGTCGGAATATCTTACTTGGACTACCACAACAGGAAAGGCAACGTTTAGAAAAACAAGTTTTTCAAATACGCCAGCAGGGAGCAACTCATCCTTTATGGAAGTGGGTTTGTCATTAAATAATTCGTAATGACGCTCGTTCCTCGCTACCGCTTCTCTACGAGAGGCTACGCCAACGCTAACGTAATTCGTAATGACGCTCTTGCGTCGCTAATGTAATTAAGTTTTGTAATGGGGATTTAGCGCAAAGTCGAGCCAGCGCTGCGAAGAGAAGTTGGAGCGGAGGCTTCCTCCGATCCAAACTTCGGGGAGGGTTTCCCTCCGCAGGCGACTGGCGTCAGAGCGGAGGTTTCCTCCGCTCTGAACTTTGTAAGACAGACGCCAACACAAAGCTTGCGAGTTGTAGAACCGGGGGACTTAAACCCACGGAACTAGTTAAATATTTGAATTGATGAGCGAATTTTTAAATAGTTATTTGTAGATAAATATTTAGCGCTTCATAGCAAAATATGACTTAACAATCACCAAGATATTACCAAAATTGGGTACTATACATGAATTATCCTCAGCTTCAATTTAGCGATCGCAAGTCTGAAATCGACCTTTGCCAACTCCAAGAACTATTCAATATTTCAGCTTTTTGGGCAAAAGGGCGCAGTCTTGAGGATTTAAGCATAGCCATTGCTAATAGTGACCCAGTAATTTCTGTCTCGGATGAAAATCGACTTATTGGTTTTGCCAGGGCTACTTCCGATGGCATATATCGCGCCACAATTTGGGATGTTGTCATTCATCCAGAATATCGTGGTAGTGGAGTAGGAAGTAATTTAGTACAAACAGTTCTGAGTCATCCCCGCATGAAGTGGGTTGAGCGTGTATACCTGATGACCACTCACCAGCAAGAGTTCTACGAAAAAATTGGTTTCCAACTCAACACTACCACTACGATGGTGTTATGCAGCCAAGCTAATATTGATGCCCTGTCTGCTACAGAACAGCTTCAGAAATCACTAGGGGGATAGATACTTGTAATCTAATAAGCTCCTGACCTAGTTCCTTAGCAGTTGGATAAGGTAAGATTTCCAACTTTCCTCCCATAACTTCCACCAAAGTTTGATTAAGTAATAGTTTCATTCCTGGGGAAAGACTGGTATTGTCTTGGTCAGTCTGAGGTAACTTGTCTTCAGATTTAATCAAATCAATTGATTCACTCCAGGGCATAGCATGAGTTGGCACATCTAACCAAATGTGAGCCAAATTCCTTTTAGATATAATGCTACTTGAAATATTAATACTGCCTTCTTCCATCTGAGAAATAGCAGTGTCTACTAAATTTATCAATACTTGGCGCAGCCAACGGTGATCTGCCAAAACATAAATTTCTGAATCTGCGGGCAACATTTGTAAAGAAAAATTGCGATTTGCTGCCAGCATATAAGTTAAGTCATAAACCTCTTCCAAAACTTGGGCTAACGGTCTGGGTTGAATATCCAGTTTGTTAGTACCATGTTCGGTTCTAGCAACACTGAGAATTTCATCCATTAGCTTGAGCAGTTTTAGTGTCCGTTCGTGAGCTTGAGCAATGAATTCTCGTTCTTCCGCTGGATCTTCACACAGATCTGACAAAATTAATTGATGTAAGCCAATTAGACCATTAAGAGGCGATCGCAATTCATGAGTAGTCCGTGCCAAAAAGCCAGCTTTAAACTGGCTCATTTCCTTTGCCATTTGGTACGCCAGCTGCGTTTGCTGAATTTGCTGCTGAATTAATGGCACATGCTGTTGCTCTAATGGCGCTACTGGGGATGAGCTAGATGAAGCGTTTAATGATCGCGCAAATAACCAACGAAAACCCAACCCCAGTGCTAGTCCTACTCCTAGGTATATCCAGTTGCTCCAATTCATAGTTTGCTAATTTTCAACTTATTAATTGACCACAACAGCGCAAAATAAAGTTCCAGATTTCCCCATTGTTAATCAATCCAACAGAGTCTTCTAGGAGTCGGCTTTGCTCACGAAATTTAGCTACAAGATATCAGACCAAAATGAGGAAAATAACATTATATCTATCTATTGCTAGTTCCCAGTCGAAAAATCTAACTTAACTGCACCTTGACGCAAAATTTGCCAATCTATCCCTGTCCATTTAGCAACGGTGGAAGGTACACCAATTCCAGGTATCTCGTCTTGGCATTCTGTAGTTGCTACCAGAACTTGGGAGAATGTAGCCTCAATTTCTGCCATCGTCTTTAAAGGCGGCTGACCGGACAAATTAGCGCTAGTGGTTGCAAGAGGGCCTGTTTGCTTCAAAATAGCTTGGGCGATCGCACTTTTTGGTACTCGGATACCAATTGTCGTCGGGTCAATGGGGTTCATGACTTTTGGTACGCGCTCACTTGCCGCTAAAACTAACGTCAATGCTCCCGGCCAATATTTATCTACTATTTCTTGCCAAATTTTATACTCAGTTTCACTACCTTTGACATAAGGCCATAAATCCTCGGCACTAGCTGCCATCAATATCAAAGGTTTGTCCTGACTACGTTGCTTAGCCGCAAAAATTAATTCTGCTCTCTCTGGTACAGCTGCAAGTGCAGGAACGGTATCTGTAGGAAAGCTCACTAAGAGGCCAGCACGTGCGCCAGCTATTAGGGTTTCTAGAGATTGGGTCATATTTACGAACTTAAAAGCGAAGAGTTAGAAGTTAACTACTACTTCTCAACTCATAACTCTACACTCATTACTCAGCACTAATATAGGCAAGGGCAAAGCGTTCAATTCCAGCTAAATCAGCGTGAATTTGAATGTTGCAATAACTACCTTGATTTTGTAGAAGTTCTCGTACTGCATCCGCTTGTCCTGCCATCATCTCAATCAGCCACACGCCACCAGGTTGCAAGTAACTGGGGGATATTTCTATCAAATGGCGGATGCAATCTAAACCGTCAGCGCCACCATTCAAAGCTAGGCGTGGTTCATGGTTGACGACTTCCGGTTGCAGGGTAGGCAAGATACTGGTGGGGATATAAGGCGGGTTTGACACCATACCACTAAACTGACCTTTGAGGGATTCTAGTGGCTCCCACCAGCAACCTTGATAAAATTGAATTCGGTCAGCAAAACCCAAATTATGGGCGTTGGTTTGCGCGATCGCCAAAGCTTCAAGACTGTAATCAACGGCGTGAATTGTTGCTGGTAAGACATCTGCTAGTCCTAGGGCGATCGCGCCACTCCCAGTACCCAAATCTGCCCAGTGTTCTGACACACTGCTAGCAGCCGCTACAGCTAGATCAATTAAGCACTCTGTTTCTGGTCTGGGAATCAAAACAGCACTCGACACTGCGATTTTAAACTGTCGCCAAGGTGTGACTCCTGCAATGTACTGTACTGGTAAGCGGTCATGTAATCGCCTCTGCCAAAGTTGGTCTAACTCTTCTAGAGACTGCTCCATCTGAATCTGAGGCCAATTTCTGAAAGACTCCAAACGTAGCGCTAAACGATCTAACCCGGCTATTTCTTGCAGAAGCCAATCCACTTCTACTGGTGGAACATTAGAGGCGATCGCCGCTTGGATTGCCTCATAACGCCACTGCCAAAGTTGTAAACCAGAAACTACCTTTGGCTGCTGCTTTGCCATCCCTTAACGTTGCTGAGGCTTTGCAGGCTGTGAATTGTTTCGATTGGGAGCAGCAGGGGTATTGGGTGTGTTGTTATTCCTAGGCAGCGTCTTGATGTATTCTCTAGACTCTGGAGACGGCACTAGGACAACTTGATTTAACCAAGGATCGTTTTTATCTTGTAAAGTTTTAATAACCCCGTCTACGTCTATTACTTGAATATCAGCCTTGGGATTCTTTGACTTCACCTGGTTCAATAAACCTTGTGCGTCTTGCTTGCTCAAAAATAGAGGAATAAGTTGCTGATTATCAGCTGTCAGTTTAATGGGTACATACCCTTTATCTGGTGCAAATCTAACAGCAAAAACAGGCACACTCTTAAACTGAGTTACCTGTTGCCCACTTTGGCGCAGCAACTCCATTGCTCCCTTAATTTCTTGCTCAACAGGTTTAAAAGCAAACAAAAGACGGTTTGGTTGGTTTTTGGTTTGTTGCAATTGCTGATATATCACTCCCATTGGCACTGGTGTTACTTGTAGGTTTTTCACCATTTCGTCCATTTTGGGGTCTTTGCCTTTTGCATTCTTTAGTTCGTTGATAAAAGTCTGGGCTTCCTGCCGACTCATATAAACGCCCGTCACCGAACCACCACCTTTTTGCCCATTTTGACCTTCAGGCAACGCACGACTTAGCGGTAAACCTTTGTCGTTAGTAATCAAGTAAACCGGTACTGAGTCTAATTTCTCTTTTATTTGTTGTTCTGACAATGCTAGCACTGGCACACTTGCACCAAGTACTGTTCCCAGTAAAGTACTACCGATTAAGCCCCATGTCGCGCTCCAGCGAACCAATGATTTCATAACTACTCCTCGTATCAATAGTTCAATTACGTTAGATAAATGGTTGGACTTGCACAACACTAACTTGTTTTAGTTATATAGCAATCCACTTGAGTTGTAAAAAACTCATGGTAGCTGTTGACTGTTAACTGCCAATGGTCAAAAAATTGACTGTACTAAAGTTGTGTTTTCCTTTTTGTTCACCTTGCTATTCACTGCAAAATGCTATGGATGCCTATTATATGTCTTCTTCAAGCAGTGAAAAATTTCTGTAACCCTGAATGTGATCAATGCCATTTTATTGTCTTTCTCTAATGCGTGTGACGCCATTTCTTAATTTATCGTTCCACCTGCCGTTAGTTTAATATCTGCTCTAATTTATACAAAACGCGATTTTAGAATTAATTTACTCCTTAACCATCTAACGTACCTGTTAGTCTTTAAGATTCGGCATAATAGCAGCAAAGCAAAATTTGTCTTTTCCGGGAAACTAAGCAATTTAAATGCACATTTTAGCAATAAAACCTCTAGTCAATCTCTAATTAAAACAGAGTAAATTTTGATTTTTTTATTCTATATATCAATCAACCCCAGATTTACTAATGTATCTGGGGTTGATTAACTAAGTATCATATAAAATCGGGATGACAGGATTTGAACCTGCGGCATCCTGCTCCCAAAGCAGGCGCGCTACCAAGCTGCGCTACATCCCGTCTAGATTAATCTACTATTATGATGATTTGGTTTTAGCTTGCCAACCATAAAAACAGACTTCATCATAATTATATCAGATGAAGTGGCTTATTGCTCACACTTTTTATTTTTTGTAAAGACGATAGTTAATTTTATCTTTACACTAATAAAAGTTATAAGCTGACTTCAGCTTTACAAGACATAATACTTGCTTCTGTGTCGGTTAAGCTTGTCCAAACCATACTAAATATAGACTTTAACTATCATAGCTGATTTTCTTAGCGCAAGCTGTTTTATTTAGATCGAGCATCAGTGAGGATACCAAAACATGCCTTTGATCCCTTCTGGATCAGCCATAAACCCCATCGTTCGGTAGAAATCTACGACATGAGGGTCAGCGAAGAGAGTGACATTGCTAATCTCTTCACTTCTAAGTTTTTTGAGCACGTATTTCATCAGCGCTTTTCCCAGTCCTTGATTTTGAAAGTCTGGGTGAACTACCACATCCCAAATAGTGGCATTAAACGCGTGATCCGAGGTAGCACGGGCAAAGCCAATGAGCCGCCTTTGGTTTCCTCGCACTTGCCACATAGAGGCGACGAGAAAACTATGCTCAATGGCTTTTTTGACTTTTCTTAGAGGACGACGCGACCAACCAACTGCATCACAAAGTTCTTCTAGTTCATACAGGTCAATGTCTCGCTCCGTGCTGAAGACGATGCGAGTCTCCTTGAGAGAGGCTTCGCCAACGCTACTAGGGCTGGAGTTACCCACAGTTTCCGCTGTATGTTCTTCAAAGGGGGTTGTTCTAGTTGTCGCTACAGATTCAGGAGTACTAAACCAAGTTTTCCAAAAACCCATGCCAACGAGGTTCGGGTAGTATAACTGAATTGGTTTCCACTCTCAAGAGTGTTGATTTACGCTTAACATAACTACTGCCATCTTTTACCCCTAATACTCAAAGTTTTTCGGTTATTTTCGGGATATGCAATGGTAACAGCTAGTTTGAGCGTGTTTCACACCAATCATTTTCAACTTTAGCATTTTGTTGTAAAGCCTAGGAGAAATTCACCAAAAGGAAGGATATGAGAATGAATTGTACATAAGTAGAAATATTGAGGATTGGAAATTAGGGACTGGACAACCTCAAATTGAAACGATATTACATAGTCCCCAGTCACTATTACTCATTGCCCCTTATCTCCAGAGGGTGCTCCCAGTTTCCTAGTTCCTTAATGACACGAAAGCAAGCAAGTCTTACACCTAACAATGGCTTCTGGTTTAAAATCCTCGACACTGGAACTCCTAAAGCGCTTTAACCGAGCGTTTCCCCAGTTTTATGAGCAATTTGTCAGCAGTGAGATTCAACTGCAAAATTTGCGGCTAGCCTACCGTCTCTATAAAACTAGACGTGCTGTTATAGAACTGAAACCGGAAGGTAGCAAGAGTGCTCTGCATTTTGCCTACCGTAACCAGTCTTTTCTCCTCAGTGATATTTTTGGTGTGCTGGCAGCTTATGGGTTGACTATCCACGGCTTAAGTCTATATGGTCAGATCCGACCACCAATGTTAGTTTTTATCAAGCTGCTGGTATCTCGTGGCAGCAAAGCGCTGACCGATAAAACCGCAGAAAATGTCTGCCGCGCCATTCGCGAGGCTTTAGGAGGGCGGTTTGAGGTAGAAGAGATGCTAGCGGTTGAATTCAACCTTGACACTGGCTTAGAACAGGTACAAACAGAGTTTTACGTCGATCCGGTCTTTCATCTTCCTGCTCTAGTTATTGAAGCGGATAATCAACCAGGATTATTTTATAAAGTAATGTACGCCATCTGGCAGGAAGACCTGCTGGTAGTCAATGCCAATTTGTTGGTTTGGCGCGGACGTACACGTCTAATTCTCTACTTGTTGGGGCCAAATGAAAGCCTCATTCCTGAGTATCTAGGTCACAAAATTGCTGAAGGGGTGCGACAGAGGTTGCTAGGTCAATAAACATGCAATTAAAAATGCAAAATGCAAAATTTCAAATTTTTAATTTGCCTCTCCAATTCCATATTTAGTCGCACTCGCTCTTAAGGGTACGATAAAAGTATGGCAAACATCGAAATCTTGGGCGTTCCACACGCATACGAGCTTACAGCTCCCACGTCTTCCTGCTCCCATACTTTAGTGTTTATCCACGGTTGGCTCAATAGCCGTGGATACTGGCAACCTGTGATTTCTCGTCTATCAGCCGATTTGCAGTGCCTATCTTATGATTTACGGGGTTTTGGTGAGTCCCAATCTCACGCAAAAACCGATTTTAGTCAAATACCAACTTCTGCGAGTCTAAACTCTATTTCCAATAGTGTGGTTGGCTCAACTTTCGATTCTCTTTACACTCCTGCTGCCTATGCTCAGGATTTAACAGTCCTCTTGCAACAGATGAATATTACCAGTGCTTGGCTAATTGGTCACTCTTTAGGAGGTACGATCGCCCTTTGGGGAGCTGCTCAAATGCCTGAGTGTGTTAAGGGAGTTATCTGTATTAATGCAGGTGGTGGTATTTATCTTAAAGAAGCTTTTGAGCAGTTTCGCTCGGCAGGTCAGAAATTTTTGCAAGTCCGCCCGCGCTGGTTATCCCAGATGCCTTTGATTGATTTGCTATTTACCAGAGCGAGTGTGGCACGTCCCTTAGAGCGCTATTGGGCGCGTCAGAGAGTGATAGATTTTGTTGTGGCTGACCCGGAAGCTGCTCTAGGAACACTGCTAGACTCCACAACTGAAGAAGAAATTAACCGCTTACCCCAACTAGTATCCCAACTTAAACAGCCAGTTTATTTTTTAGCTGGTGCCGAAGACAAAGTTATGGAACCCAAGTATGTGCGGCATCTAGCTAGCTTTCATCGACTGTTCCAATATTGTGGTGATAATGTCATCGAAATTCCTGAGTGCGGACACTTGGCTATGTTAGAACAGCCGGATGCAGTTGCAGAGCACATCCAGGCAATAGTCAAGAGTCATTAGTCAACAGTCAACAGTCAACAGTCAACAGTCAACAGCTTTCGACAAATGACAAATGATTAATGACCACTAAATAAATTGATATAACTTCATTACCTGAGTAAGCGCTAACCTAGACTCAACACCCAGGGTGAGAGGCGATTTATGACCACGAGATAGATGTTCAGCAGCCGCACACCCAATCATGGCAGCGTTATCGGTACAGAATTTTAGAGGGGGAAATAGCACACGCAGGTTATGTTCGGCAGCTGCGGCTTGTAGGTTTTTTCTTAGACCGCTGTTAGCCGCTACACCGCCACCAACAGAAATTGTGTCTAGACCATAATCAAGAGCACAGGCGATCGCTCTTTTGGTTAGTGATCGCGCTACAGTTTCCTGAAAGCTGGCTGCTACGTCTGCCACTGGCACTTGCTGATTATCTTTTTCTAGCTGTTGGACTAAACGCAGTACCGCCGTCTTTAATCCACTAAAACTCGCATCATAACGATGATACCCGCCACCAGGTAAAGAAACTTTTCCTTCTGGCAGGGGAAAGGCTTGGGGGTTGCCTACTTGTGCCAACTTGTCAATGACTGGCCCGCCGGGATAACCCAGCTTTAATAATCGCGCCACTTTATCAAAGGCTTCACCCGCAGCATCATCACGGGTTTCGCCTAGTGTTTCGTATATACCACAATCCTTGACGTAAATCAAGCTTGTATGTCCGCCAGAAACTAATAAACTCAAGAAAGGGGGATTTAAACTTGGCTCGCTCAAGTAAGTTGCGTAAATATGACCTTCTAGGTGATGAACGCCCAAAAAAGGTTTGTTGTGTACCATCGCTAGGGTTTTAGCAGCAGTTATCCCCACTAACAGCGCTCCTACGAGTCCAGGGGCACAAGTGGCGGCAATCCCGTCAATTTTTTCCCAGTCTAGTTCTGCTTTTTGCAAAGCTTTGGCGATCGCCTCATTTATCGTTGCCAAGTGCTCGCGAGAAGCCACTTCCGGCACTACCCCGCCATACAACTGATGGACTGAGATTTGTGAGGCGACGATACTACTACAAACTTGACGATTGTTAACAATTGCGACGGCAGTTTCATCACAACTGGTTTCTATTGCTAAAACGGTTGCCATTGAGAGTGCTGAGTCCTGAATAGTCAAGAAGAAATCTTGCTTCTTTACTACCCTACAATATCAATTCTTATACTCAGGACTCGTTACTCATTATTCAGGACTCAAGCAAGAATTGTTTGAGAAGCTTTAACTTTTATTTACTTAAACTTTACTCGGTTCCCACGCAAGAGTATGATGACATGCTAGTTATGCAAATAAAGACTGTACAAGCCGCTTCGTTTTGTACAAAAAACTTTGTGTTTTGTAATAAAAGGAAACAACTCCATGCGACGATTGTTTGCTTTGATTTTAGCGATAGGTCTTTGGTTCAATTTTGCTCCTCCAGCAAAAGCTCTGGGGGCTGACCTTGTACCCTGTAAAGACTCTCCCGCATTTCAACAGCTAGCAGCAAATGCCCGTAATACTACCGCTGATCCTGAATCTGGAAGAAAGCGGTTTGAGCGTTATTCTCAGGCGTACTGTGGGCCTGAGGGTTATCCTCATTTGATTGTTGATGGTCGTCTTGATCGTGCCGGGGATTTTCTGATTCCTAGTATCCTCTTTCTGTATATTGCTGGCTGGATTGGTTGGGTAGGTCGTGCCTATCTACAAGCAGTCAAAAAAGAATCAGATACCGAACAAAAAGAGATCCAAATCGATCTTGGCTTGGCATTACCGATCATGGCTACAGGCTTTGCTTGGCCAGCGGCAGCTGTCCAAGAATTGCTCTCTGGCAAATTAACAGCCAAAGATACAGAAATCCCTATTTCTCCACGTTAATTCAGCTTAACTAATTCATTTGTTTCGGAGACTAAACTCATGGCGGACAAAGGCGATCAATCATCCTATTTGATTAAATTTATTTCCACAGCGCCAGTGGCAGCTACTATATGGCTGACAATCACAGCAGGTATTTTGATCGAATTCAACCGCTTTTTTCCTGACCTACTTTTTCACCCAATGCCATAAGTGAAAAAGAGGATACAAAACAGTTGAATGTCTTGTCTTGTACCTAAAATTGTGTAGTTGGGTAGATTGTCTTATTTAGGTGAAATTATCACTTAAATAAGCAATAAAAACAGTTTTATGAAACTCGTAATGCTGTAAACAGCTTGCGAGTTTCATACTTTTGAAAACAGCTAAATTAATTTTTCTAAACTTCTTAGTTAAAAAACATCTTTGGCTACAATTATTATTAATATGAAAATGCCACCATTCTAATTTAGAGGCGAACATAAAAATATGGCGCAAGCAGTAGATGCATCAAAAAATCTCCCTAGCGATCCGAGAAATCGGGAAGTTGTTTTTCCCGCATTTCGTGATCCACAACTGGGCAATCTAGAAACCCCGATTAATGCTTCTCCCTTGAGCAAGTGGTTTATTAATAACTTGCCGGCTTATCGCCCAGGTATTACTCCTTCCAGAAGAGGACTGGAAGTTGGTATGGCTCATGGTTACTTCCTGTTTGGCCCCTTTGCTAAATTAGGCCCCCTGCGTGATACAGCTAATGCTAATTTAGCGGGGTTACTAGCAAGCATAGGTTTGGTCGTTCTTCTGACTGCCTGTCTATCTTTGTATGCAAGTAGCAATCCTCCTAAAGCACTAGCCAGTGTTACCGTACCCAACCCTCCATCCGATGCTTTTAACTCCAAAGAAAGCTGGAATAACTTTGCCAGTTCTTTCTTAATTGGTGGTATTGGTGGTGCAGTTGTTGCTTACTTTTTGACTAGTAACTTAGGGCTAATTCAAGGTTTAGCGGGTTAATTTGGTCATTAATCATTAGTCAGCAGTTAGTAGTGAAGAAATATCAACTAACAAATGACAAATGACAAAGGACACAAAGTTTTTCCTTTGTGTCCTTTTTTAATTATTACTAAAAATGAGCGTGTTGTTAAGGGCGCAAAATTATCCAAATAAAGCCACTTCAATGTCTTTTAAAGCGGTTTCAAAATCGTCATTAACGATTTGAATATCAAATTCATCTGCGGCTTTAATTTCTTCTTGAGCACAGCGTAGACGCCGGGCGATCGCTTCTTCCGAATCCTGGGCGCGACCGCGTATCCGTTTCTCCAATTCATCAAAGGAAGGTGGCAAAATAAAAATGCTGAGGGCACTGGGGAAAGAAGCACGAATTTGTCTTGCTCCTTCTAGCTCAATTTCCAGCACCACCAACTTGCCAGAGCGAATTTGGTTAAGCACAGCTTCACGGGGAGTGCCGTAATAGTTTCCAGCAAATTCTGCCCATTCTAGGAATTCGCCTTGAGCAATCAATTGCTCAAACTTACTACGGCTGATAAAGTAATAATTTTTACCATCGATTTCCCCTGGACGGGGAGAACGAGTCGTCACGGATACAGAATAATATAGCCCTGGATGACGTTGTAGGAGCGATCGCATTAAAGTGCCTTTTCCAACCCCACTAGGGCCAGTTAAAACAATTAGCCTGCCACTGGGAGGGCATTCTTTGTTAGCACCACTCTCAATAGGTAAAACTTGCATCATCCGTTCAATCTGTGAATTAATCAATAAGTATTATTCATTAGCCATTAGTCTTGTGTTAGTTACCAAGACCACTGTTGACTAAAGAATTTGTAGCACGGGTGACAGAAAACTTGTCTAATTCACATGGTACTGCTGATACGGCGCAAATAGAGTGAGGCTGTTAACTGATTCAATTAATTATCTACAGCTTGATGATCGCGGGATATCACGAAGCGATTCGCTACCGTTTCCGGCTGAATCGCTGACAGAATTACGTGGCTGGAATCGGTGATAATTACAGCCCTAGTCCGGCGACCGTAAGTTGCGTCAATCAGTTGACCTCTGTCCCGTGCATCGGTAATGATCCGCTTAATCGGGGCTGACTCTGGACTGACAATAGCAACTACTCGCCTGGCAGACACGATGTTGCCAAAACCAATGTTTATTAGCTGAATATCCATATAAAAAACTAACACCAAACGCGGTGTGAGAAGCTGGTAAGAAACTTATTCCCATGTTATCCCCAAAAATGGGAGTTAAAACGCTTAAATTCACGCCAGCCTTTGGTTTTAAATAATGTCTGCTTTTTTTTAGCTGTTTATCAGCCAAATTAACTTAAAATATTCCCAAAGATATAGGCGAGATTTCTCTGATACAAGCTATTTGGCTGATGCAAATTTATTTTTAATCACAATTTAGTATAGAAATTAATGGAGAGCAAAATCGGGTCTTGTCCACTTTTGGTGATCTAGGGTGAGGATGCTCTCAGTTGAGCGATCGCAAAAGATGAATTTTTTTAGTCAATAGCGATAGAACGAACGCCTCAGTAGTTGAGAATGGTGTCAACAAATC